>Ga0307428_1001617_pt1 | contig 11149 bp, 9 predicted proteins | sample SalMarWE160240MG_FD_202161 | JGI IMG/M metagenome (GOLD analysis project Ga0307428, IMG submission 202161) | Salt marsh sediment microbial communities from the Plum Island Ecosystem LTER, Massachusetts, United States - WE1603-240 | ecosystem: Environmental > Aquatic > Marine > Intertidal zone >...
CGCCAAACGCAACGTAAGCCGCTTCAGAAACAGAAAAGCAACCACCTTCTTTATGCACCGCCAGATTATGAAGCTGCCGGGCTGTCTCGTCGTAGACCACATCAATTACAACGGCCTCGACAACCGAAAAGCAAATCTCCGCCCCGCTACACGCACCCAGAACGCCTACCACGTCAAGAGAACAAAAACAGGCACCTCCAAATACAAAGGAGTCTCCTGGTACAGCCGCGAAAAATGCTGGGTCACAAAAATCACCGCACACGGAATAACAATCCCCCTTGGCTGCTTCAACGACGAAATAAAAGCCGCAAAAGCATACGACCACGCCGCAAAAAAATACCACGGCGACTTCGCAACACTCAACTTCCCTACTCCTGATAAGAAATCCTCCGCTCTTGCACACCTGTGGCTTACCCGGTAATTAAAGTTGACTCAAAAAGCTGTGATGCTACGATTGATACAAAACAGCCAAATAGATTTGAGTATAAAATTTGCCGGGGAAAACCAAATTGCTCCGCATCGACAATACTTTTGAGATTGTCTACGTCGCCGGTTTCGTCGCAGGCTCGGTTATCCGTGAGCTCTATACCTTCAGACGCAGGCAAAACAAAATCGCCAATAAGCCCAGAAACCGCCTGGATACGGTCCTGCTAAGCCTTGTTGTAGTGGGCTTAATTGCCCCTTTATTTGCTCTGCTCACGCCCTGGCTTGACTTTGCCGATTATCAATTACCGGCCTGGGCCGGTTGGGCAGGAACAGCAGTCTTCGCAGCGGCGCTCTGCCTGCTCTGGCGTTCACACGCCAGCCTGGGAAGCAACTGGTCCGCCTCGATACAGGTCAGAACCGGACACGCCCTCATAACAGAAGGTGTCTATCGCTATATCAGACACCCAATCTATGCCGCCCATTGGCTGTGGGCAATAGCACAGGTCTTGTTAATACACAATTGGATTGCCGGGCCGGTCTTCCTCGTGATTTTCCTTCCCCTGTATTTCCTGCGCGTACCACGCGAGGAAAACCTGATGCTTGAAAGCTTTGGCGACCAGTATCGCCGGTATATGCAGAAAACCGGCCGAATTATACCTCGACTTTGGCAGTGAAGAATATTAGCCCCGAATCATGCTCTGATGATATCCGTTATCTTCATCAAGCGGGTGATATTGTCGCGCTCGGCCTCGGCTAATGTAAAATTTTTTGAAAAATCTCAAATTTGCAATTGACATACGTCGTGGAGTTGCGTATATTATAGTTAATCCAGGTTACTGGAGGTGGATGGCGAATGCCATCGGGCCCGAAAGGGCCTTCTTTATTTGGCTAAATGAACTTCTTGCCGAATACCCTATTCAATTCCCGGTCGTATTTCACCTGTAAGCCCGGATTTCCCAAGTAGTGAGTGACAAATGAACAGGATTTTGATAGTATGAAGCTTATGGAGACCATTCAAGCTATTTTTACTGTTCTGATTTGGAGAACCCGATGGGTGAAGGCAAAAAGAACGCACTGAGAGTGACCCGAATGGAGAAAATCATGCTTTGCAAGCATTTATATGGAAACGTAAGTTTAAAAAGAGGTATAAAATTGCATTCTAAACAGTTCTTTTCCATGACATTTTCCCTTATGTTCATAATTCTTCCATCTCTGTCTACAGCAGGTACGATAAGCGGCGAACGCAAAGTCTGGCACAAACTTACGATCGACTTTAAAGGCCCGGTTGTGAGCGAAACCGACACAGATAATCCCTTCATGAATTACCGGCTCAATGTAACTTTTGCCGGCCCTACAGGCCGAAAACTGCTCGTGCCGGGCTATTTCGCTGCCGACGGCGACCCCGCTAATACCAGCGCCGATTCGGGCAATATCTGGCGTGTCCATCTGGCTCCGGATAAGGAAGGTACCTGGAACTACAGCGTTTCCTTTCGCCGTGGAACAAACATCGCTGTCTCAGATGATCCGACTGGGGGCGATTCCGCCGAATACATGGATGGCCAAACCGGAAGATTTAAAATTGGCCCAACTGACAAAACCGGCCGGGATTTCCGTGCGAAAGGCCGCCTTGATTACGTAGGCAAACACCACCTGCAGTTCAAGGGAACCGGCGAATACTTCCTCAAATGTGGCGCTGACGCCCCGGAAAACTTCCTGGCTTATGCCGACTTTGACGGGCCCTTCAAATCAGACGGCATCAAAGACAAGCGTATCAAAAACTGGTCACCACATGTATCTGACTGGAAAACCGGCGACCCGACCTGGTCCAGCCTGGACGGAAAACTCCGCACCTACGGCAAAGGCATTATCGGCGCAATCAATTATCTGCACAACAAAGGCATGAATGTTTTTTCCTTTATCCCGATGAATATTGAAGGCGATGACCGCAATGTATTTCCCTATCTTAATTATGACGAACGTTACCGCTTGGACGTTTCCCGTCTGGCCCAGTGGGAAATCGTCTTTGAACATGCAGACAAACTGGGCATGTATCTACACTTCAAAACCCAGGAAACCGAAAACGAACTGCTGCTGGATGGCGGCGATATGGGACTACAGCGCAAGCTCTATTATCGTGAGCTCATCGCCCGATTCAGTCATCACCTGGCGCTGAATTGGAACCTCGGTGAGGAAATCAACGACGCATCAAAAGAACAAAAACAAGCCTGGGCCGAGTACTTCTGGACGCACGATCCTTATCAGCACCACATCGTAATCCACAATGGGGCCGACCATCATGAGCTGATGGGTGACCCGCCGGATGGTTCCTGCCTGACTGGTTTTTCTTTGCAGACCAACAAGGTGACATTTGTCAACGTCCATAATCGCACAAAAAACTACATCAACCGCTCGATCAATGCGGGAAAACCCTGGGTTGTCGCCTGTGATGAACCAGGCGATGCTCAGCATGCCCTCATCCCGGACAGCGATGTATCCCGATGGGACCCGGAACGCAAAAACGCCCGCGGCAACGCACTTTGGGGCAATGTCATGGCAGGTGGAGCTGGATTGGAATTCTACTTTGGATACAAGCACGACCATTCGGACCTGACCTGCCAAGATTTTCGCAGCCGTGACTTGTTTTGGGACCAGGGTAAATTCATGCTGGATTTCTTTAAGAATAACAAAATCCCTTTCTGGGAAATGTCCAACGAAAACTCCCTGATCAGTGCCGCCGATGGTTACTGCCTGCGAAAACCCGGCGAAGTTTATGTCGTCTATCTGAAAACCTCAAGTTCGACAAATATCACCCTCCCGGAAGGCAAGTTCACTATCCGCTGGTACAATCCCCGTGTGGGCGGCCGCTTGCAGTCGACCGATATTACCAGCCTGACAGGACCCGGGGACGTTTGGATTGGCAATCCTCCCGAAGACCCTAAAAAAGACTGGGTTGTATTAATTAAGCCAAAAGTATTGGAACAAGTTAGCTGATTGGAGGTAAGACCTCTATCACTGACTTGGCGAAAGGCGCAAGCCTTGTACAAAGTAATTCGTATTCTTCAAGGATCTCATTTCAGCTTGACATTACCCGCTTTCACGCTCTTATGATATCCGTGATTTTCATCAGGCGGGTGATATTGTCGCGCTCGGCTTCGGCTAATTTGTCGTAAATGAACCGTATCGTATCGTGCAGTTCGGGAATGACGACGTGCTCCAGGACATTGACCCTGCGGCGGGTCGCCTGCAGCTCGGTGGCAATCAGCCGGGTCCGCTTTTCCTTCTCAGCCAACTCAATCAAGTCGTCGAAGGCCTTCTCCAAGGCCAACAAGGCCGCATCCATCTCTCCGGATGTGGTGGCAAAACCGTAGCAGATAATCTCGCCGGACATCTCCTTTTCCAGGCGAGGCACCCGGACGTTCATCACGCGGGCAAAGTTGACAACCAGGCTGAACTTTTTCGTGGGAACCTCAAGAGCTGCCTTTACGTGCTCCGGCTCCATCGTGGCCCGCGCCAGCATAAAACGCCGGCACGTCTTCATAATCTGCTTTTCGACGCGTTTTCGCAAAGGCGCAATCTCCCGCGCCACCGCAATAAGCTGCCGCGAAAGCTCATCTCTTTTGTCGCTGAGCAGATGATGGCCTCGCTTGGCCAGGCCGACACGCCGGCGAAGATGCAAGAGCTCCATCCTGGTCGCATTTACATTGGCAAGCATTTAGACGGCAGCCTCGGTCTTTTCTTTTTTCTGTTCTGGTTGCTCCTGCGGGTCATCCTGGGTCTCTGGTTCAGTCTTATCGCCGGAGACCTCCACGGTTTCTGCCGGCTGACCAGCTTCAGGTTCGTCTTGCTGCTGCGACTGCTCGGCGGGCTGCTGCTTTGCCGCTCGGAACCTCGGCATATACTTTTCAATCAGCTTCGGGTCAATGCGCTTGAGCTCGGCGTCGTCGAACATAGTCAGAAGCTCCCAGCCTAAGTCCAGCGTCTGCTCGACCGTGCGGTTCTCATAGTAACCCTGAGAGATGTACCTCTTCTCAAAGGCATCTGCAAAGGCCATATATCTCTTATCTTCCTCGGAAAGGGCGGCCTCACCCATAATCGTCGCCAGCTCCTGAACCTCTTTGCCGCGGGCGTAAGCGGCATAGAGCTGATTGTAAAGGTCGGCGTGGTCCTCACGCGTCTTGCCCTGGCCGATGCCTTTGTCTTTGAGCCTCGACAAACTCGGCAGGACATCGACGGGCGGCGCTATGCCCTTTCGGTGCAGCGGCCGAGAAAGAATTATCTGGCCCTCGGTAATATAGCCGGTCAGGTCCGGCACCGGATGGGTCTTGTCGTCTTCCGGCATCGTAAGAACCGGCACGAGTGTAATGGAGCCTTTCTTGCCTTTTATTCGACCGGCCCTTTCGTATACCGTCGCCAGGTCCGTATAGAGATAGCCGGGATAACCTCTCCTGCCGGGCACTTCCTTTCGGGCGGCGCTTATCTCACGCAGGGCCTCGCAGTAATTGGTCATATCATTAAGAATAACCAGCACGTGTTTATCCAGCTCAAAGGCGAGATACTCGGCGGCGGTAAGGGCGAATCTCGGCGTGGCAATACGCTCGATGGCAGGGTCGTTGGCAAGGTTCAGAAACATTACCGCCCGCTCGATGGCGCCGGTTTGTCTCAGGTCGTCTATAAAGAACTGAGCGGCCTCAAAGGTGATTCCCATTGCCGCGAAGACGACCGCAAATTCTTCACCTTCGGCCAGAATGGTTGCCTGTCGCGCAAGCTGAGCCGTTACGTCATCGTGTGGCAGGCCCGAGCCCGAAAACACCGGCAGCTTCTGGCCTCGAACCAGCGGGTTCAAGCCGTCAATGGTCGATATTCCCGTCTGAATAAACTCGTTCGGATAGTCTCTGGCATAAGGATTGATGGGGCTGCCGTTGATATTGAGCCATTTGTCCGGTATAACGGGCGGCCCGTCGTCTCTGGGCTCACCGAGGCCCCCAAAGACCCTGCCGAGGATCTCCGGCGATACGGCCAACTCCAGCGGTCTGCCCAGAAACCTTACGGTGCTCTTGTCGACATCGACGCCGCTGGTTCCCTCGAAGACCTGAACGAGGGCCTTGTCTCTTTCGACCTGCAGGATGTTTCCGTGCCGTATGCTGCCGTCGCCGAGCTCAATCTCGACGATGTGGCCGTACTTGGCGTCGTCAACCTGCTCTACCAGCATCAAGGGGCCCGAAATATCCGTAACCGTCTGGTATTCTTTAAGCATCTTTTTCTCCGATATTAGAACCCTAAAGCTGCGCCGCAGAGGGCTGCAACTGCTTCATTTGTTCGTCTATCTTATCGCGGATTTTGACGATTTTGTCCACCTGGTCTTCCGGTACGAATCTTGCCCTTGCGATTTCTTCACGCACAGCCAGCTTGAATATATCGTCGGTCTCGACGTTTTGTTCTATTGCCGCCGTCGCCTGCTTATGAAAGTGCAGGACCGTCTTTAGCATTTCGTATTGCTTTTTCAAAGACGCAAAGGTATCGACCTGGTGAAATGCGTTCTGGTAGAGGAAATCTTCTCTGAGTATCCGAGCCGTATGAAGGGCTATTCTGTCTTCGGGAGACAGTGCTTCGGCGCCGACGAGTCTGACAATCTCACGCAGTTCGGATTCCTGCTGCAAAATGCTCATCGCCCGGCTTGCAAGCGACAGCATTTCATCGCCCTGCTCTCGAGCTTCAAAATGCTCGCAGAGGTACTGCTGATAAAAACTGTAAGACGACAACCAGTCAATCGCCGGGAAATGCCGCTGGTAGGCGAGTTCCGCCTTGAGTGACCAGAAGACTTTGACCACGTGTAGCGTGGCCTGTACGACGGGGTCTGAGAGGTCTCCGCCTGGCGGGCTTACGGCGCCGACTACGGAGAGGCTTCCTTGTCTTTGTGGATTACCGTGGCACTGGACTCGTCCCGCCCTTTCATAGAAGGCAGCGATTCTTGCGGCCAGGTATGCGGGATAGCCTTCTTCGGCGGGCATTTCTTCGAGCCTGGTGGATATTTCTCTCATCGCTTCGGCCCATCGGCTGGTGCTGTCTGCCATGAGTGCGACGACATAACCCATATCGCGGAAGTACTCGGCGATGGTGATTCCGGTATAGACGGACGCCTCGCGGGCTGCGACGGGCATATTAGAGGTGTTTGCGATGAGGACGGAGCGTTTCGTCAGGGGCTCTCCGGTGCGGGGGTCCTTCAATTCGGGGAATTCCATCAGGACGTCGGTCATTTCGTTTCCTCGTTCACCGCAGCCGACGTAAACGACGATGTCGGCATCGACCCACTTGGCCAATTGGTGCTGTATTACGGTTTTTCCGGAGCCGAAGGGGCCCGGCACGCAGGCGGTTCCGCCCTTTGTGACGGGGAAGAAGGTGTCTATGATTCTCTGGCCTGTGACCAGGATGCGATTAGGCGGCAGCCTCCTGACGACGGTTCTGGGGTTACGGACGGCCCAGGTTTGCATAAGCTTCAGCTCGGTCTGTTTGCCGCTGGGGTCGACAACGAGGCCCACCGGTTCGTCAACGGTATATTGTCCTTCGCTGATTTTTTTTATGGTTCCTTCGACGCCGTGGGGGACCATAATTTTGTGCATGACCATGGTGGTTTCCCGGACTTGTCCTATGATGTCGCCCGGGGCCACCTCTGCTGCTTCCTTTACGGTCGGCTCGAAGTGCCATTTCTTTTCTCGGTCAAGGCCCGGCAGTGAAGTTCCCCTGCTCATAAATTCGCCCTGGGCCCTATAGAGGGTATCGAGCGGTCTTTGGATTCCGTCATATATGCTTTCGATGAGGCCCGGGCCCAATTCGACGCTGAGCGGCGCCTGGGTGTTGACGACTTGCTCGCCGGGTCCGATTCCGCCGGTTTCTTCATACACCTGTATTGAAGCGAGGTCGCCGTGTAGTTCGACGACTTCGCCTATGAGGTTAAGCCGGCCGACCTTGACGACGTCGTACATTCTGGCGCCGGTCATTGCTTCGGCGACGACGACGGGTCCTGCGACCTTGACGATTCTGCCTTCTCTTGCCTGGTCTGTATTTTCCATTTGCGAGAACCTTTTTTTTAAGCGTTTTGCAGGATATCTATACCTGTAGCTATTTTGAGCACTCTTGCCAAGTCCCGGGTAGCGTAACCGGCAGGTTCGGCGGTAAACGGTACGACGACGATACAGGGAGTGGGCTCATCATGAAAGGCCTGAAACGTCTGCTCGGCGGCGGGGGCGATGTTCTCGGCGACGACGACAAGTGCGCAGCCGGCGTCGAGTATCCGTCGGGCCGCGGCGGCGACATCGCCGGGCGTTCGCCCTACCGGATATGTATCGACTCCAAGCGCCGAAAAGGGCATCACAAAATCGGCGTCACCTAAAACTGCAACTTTACCTTCCATAAATATCTCGTATCCCGTACATGGTAAGGCCTGTAGTATTGCCTATTCGAGATTCATCATCCGGCCCGGCCGGCTCAGGCGGCCAGGCGGTCCAGGATAAGTTTCGTATCGAGTCCATTTTTCTTTGCGGTCAGTATAAATCTTACGGTTCGGATTTCGTTTTCCTTCATTAGCAAGTATGCGATAATCGCCTGCGGTCCGGCGGTAATCTGAACGGTTGTTTTGAGGAATCCCGTCAGGTGCCGGTCGCAGAGTTGTTCGAGTTTTAGAAAGGAGTCGTCGGCAGCGAGTCCGGCGGCGCCTGCTTCAACGATTCTGTAGTAGGGCGTCGCAAAAAACAACTGCGCGATGGATTCGTAGCCCAACTCCAGTGCTTTGTCGAATCGCTCCGGCTGGACGTACCCGCCGGGCAGGAGAACATTTCTCTGGTCGGAGGCGGTAAATTTCAGTCGAAGCATCGTGCGAATGTTGGTCAGGTCGATATTCATTCTGAAGAGTCCCTGTAGGAACGGGCTTTTGAGCCGTCGGGCCTGCGTTAGATTGTAGTATGCCTGCGCGGCGTCGAGGGCGTGGTCGATGCGTCGGATGTCTTTGTTTTGGTAGTAGGCAAGTACTGCCTGCTCGGCGGCCTGCTGCATGTAATCGGGCAGCAGGTGGTATTGTTCCTGTTCGAATACTTGTTCGAAGTACTCCGGAGGAGCGTTTCCCTGGTCGCTGTAATCGGTTCCGACGGGCGTTTGGGTCAAGGTCCGCCTTAGCGCCAGGCGGAGGTTTGCAAAGTCGACGCGGCTCTTGAAGAGTTTCACTATTGGCTCGTCGATACACAGTTGGGCGAAGAGGTCTCTCAGGACGGCTCTTTTGTCGCGCAGGAGGGTCTCGAGCTCGTCCAGATTCGCGTTGGTCTGCGGCAGGGCATATTCGCCGGCGGCGAGCACGCCTGCGGCTTCTTCGAAGGTCGGGGCGTTTGCCATATCCATCAGGGCAGCCGGCGTGAGCATCTGTGTTTCGAGTGCGCGAACCTGCGCGGTCTGGCAGGCGTATCGCCAGTCGTCGCCGCCGATGGCCGGGTAGATGTAAAAATCAAGAACAGCTTGTTCGTATCTCGTGTCTTGCATCTCGCAACTCATAGTTCGTTAGCAGGAGGCAGCGTCACGCAAATAAATCTTTTGCCAATTCGATTTCGAGGTCCTTTCTGGACTGTGCAATCAGGACGCCGAACGAAGCGTTTGTTTTGATTCTGTCGCGTTTCAGGACAAATCCGCCTCCGAGGTCCTGTTTTTGGTCGGAGAGTGTAAGATTTCCCTTGTAGCCGGGTCCGAGCTTTCGATTAATTTTCTTGATAAAGTCGTGGTTGATTCTTTTTTCGTTTTTATCGACGATAACCTGCTCGTCTCCGCTTTGTACGGCCTGGAGCAGAAGTTTCGTCACAAGCTCACCGTACTGGTCGTCCGGGAGTTTTCGGAGCTGCTGTTCGGCACGTTGGAAGATTTCGTCGAGGATTCTTCTTTTTTCTGCGAGGTTTTGTTTTGCGATGTCCATTCTTGCCGAGGCGAGCAGGTGCTGTACCTTATCGTCGGCGGCTTTTTGCGTCAGCGATTTTGTCTGCCGGCGGTACCGGGCAAGTTCCTGGTCGAGCTGTGCCTTCTGGTCGCTTTGTTTCCGGTCGGCTTGCTCTTTTATGCTGTCAGCTTCCGCCCCGGCATCGGCCAGGATTTTTTCTGTAACCTGTTGAGCACTTTGAGTGTTCATAACTGATTTATCCATTTTGATTCGGCGTTAATTTTGTTCGTGATTCGTGAATCGAGAATCGAGATACGAAACACGAGATACGAAATTCTATCGTATTGTTTCAAACCGGCACGGGCCATTTGATACCGAACATCAGCATAAACATTGTTACGAGCAGTCCGAGTACGGCGTAAACTTCAACCATAACGGCATAGACCACGCCGGCCTTGAACGCCATCTCGGGTTTTTTCGCAGCCATAAGTATGCCGCCGGAGCAGACCTTTCCCTGGTGAATAGCGCTCATCATACCAGCAAAAGCGATGGGCAGACACGCCGCCAGGACCTGCCAGCCAAGCTGAACGGTTATGTCGAGCGTACCGCCCTCACCGAAGAAGTTGAGATTAAGCATTACGAGAAAGGCCGCCAGGAAGCCGTAAAAGCCCTGTGTTCCGGGCAGGACCACCATAATAAACATCTGTCCGTACCTTTCGGGCTTTTCACTCAACACACCGGCGGCACTTCTACCAGCAATGCCTATTCCGATTGCCGAGCCGATACCCGCCATTAAAGCGGCCAGCCCCGCACCAACCAAAGCCAGCGTCATTCCGTAATCCATTACCAAACCTCACTTTCTTAGCAAAATGGACATTAGTTTTTTACGTATATGTGCTTGTATTGTTTACTGAGCGGGTGGAATTGTCTTCCGTCAGCGACGAGGAACTTCGGGAAGAATTCCACATACTGCAACCTCAACGTGTGGACAAAGGCGCCGAGGGCGTTTATAGCTATATTAAACAGGTGTCCTCCAACAAGAATCAGGACCATAAGTACGATGCCGACGACGGGAGTTTTTCGGGCCATATCGGCTACGACGTTTATGGCCATTGCCAGGCCGGCGGTAACCATGCCGAGAGCCATCAGCCTGAGGTAACTGAGGACATCTCCCATAAGGAAGATAGTGCTGAAGAGGTTATAGACGCCCATACCGATTCGCCCGGCCCAGGTTCCCTGCCGGTGACTGAAAAGCAGGATTGTTGCTGCCGGGGCGAGCGCCAAGTATCCGAAGAAGGTTCCGGTCTGAGGCGAGACTACGCCTGCCTTACTTGCCAGGAGGATGACTATTGAATTGAGCATAACAAGCCAGGTCAACTGGTCGCAGACAGCGGCGACGAAGTTCCTCCTTTTGAGGTTATGGAGCAAGGCGATGACCCAGCCGGTGAGAATCTGGATGTAACCGAGAGCAAGAGCGAGCTTGAAGAACTTCATAGGCTCTTCGAGCGGGTCAAACCACATAAGTTTTTGCCTGAGTGGTTTGAGTGCGGGTATGAACGTCTGGATGGCGTCTCCAAACCAGCCACCGGTGAGCGCTCCGGCGGCGACAGTTGCGGCTGCGCAGATGCCGAGCATCCACATCAGCTTTTTGTCTCCCTGGAGCTTTTTTATGAAGAAGAACATAAGGGCCATAATAACAAGGCCGTAGCCTGCGTCGGTGAGACAGAGGGCAAAGAAAAGCGCAAAAAACGGCGCCATAAACACGGTGGGGTCGATGTTGAAGTATTTCGGCATGCCGTAGAGTCTGGTTATCAC
>Ga0307428_1001621_pt1 | contig 11140 bp, 15 predicted proteins | sample SalMarWE160240MG_FD_202161 | JGI IMG/M metagenome (GOLD analysis project Ga0307428, IMG submission 202161) | Salt marsh sediment microbial communities from the Plum Island Ecosystem LTER, Massachusetts, United States - WE1603-240 | ecosystem: Environmental > Aquatic > Marine > Intertidal zone >...
CAATAAGAGAAACTCGTTACATGAAGGAAGTCTGTGAGAAAATAACTTGCCCCAAATGTGGTAACACAGCCACAAGATCAGATACTAAGAGGACGTAGCCATGAATAAAGAACAGTTAATGGTTAAAAGGTTCCACGAAAAATTTGGTTTTACATTACACGATGAGCCCACACCCATTTCAGAGAAACAAGCAGAAGATAGATCAAAAATTCTTGAAGAGGAAGCAGAGGAGCTTAGAACGGCTTTATTTTCAAAAGACATTATAAAAATTGCTGACGCCATTGGAGATGTAATATATGTTGCCTATGGCACGGGAGTTGCGTGTGGTATTGATATGGAACCAATATTACCTGAAATTCATCGTAGTAACATGACTAAGGAAAAACCCATTGGCTGCACAGGGAAGGCCGTAAAGGGTAAAAACTACTCTCCACCAGACATTGAATCCATTATCAAACACAGGAGAAGGTCATAAATGACTATTCATATTGTCGGAACACCGAAATGGGGGGCTTAGAGATCCCGAAATGTCAGGCCTGTGGGAGCTGGGACCTTGAGGAGACGGCTCAATATGTTTGCGCCCTCAGTGGTGATAAGATTAAACGGTACGAGTGTAAGCGGTGTGGTTGCCCCCTAGAGACGGTTAACGGATACACAACCCCTATGGATTGGCACACCCTGGAGTGGGTAGAAAACGTGGTGGAGACAAAATGATGTGCATCTACACGGAGACAAAGTAAATGAGCTATAGGGAGCTTGACAAGAGAGGGATGTGGGTCCGCCATGAGCCGGCTGAAGATGTCCGACGCCTGGGCGTTGAAAAGGTCCTGGACGTGGGCTGCGGTAACGGGCGTCACATGATCTTTCCCATGTCGGTGGGCCTGGATAATGACCCCCGGGCCGTGGCGGTGGCTAGGCACCGGGGCCCCTGTGTGCTGGGAGACGCCCACCACCTACCCTTCCGCAGCGACTTCTTCGAGATCTCGCTTCTCTGGAACGTGCTCAACTTCGTAGAAGACCCCAACCAGGTCTACGCGGAGGCCAACCAGGTAGCCCGGCAGGATCCTTTCTACTCGCTCGTAAACTATGCTAAAAACGCCAAGTGGATCCTTTCGCTTAAGGGGGTTGAGGGTTGAGTAGGCTGAGCGGCCGCGTCCTCACCCTGTTCTACCTCTGCCTGTGGGTCTTCGCCCTCTTCGTGTGGGCCAGGTCTACGGGGTGGAGGACCTATTTTATCGTGGAGGACATCCCCGTGATCCTTCTCCTGGTCCTGGTCTTCCTCTTCATCTGCGGGCTGGATTATCTGCGCGAGAAGCAAATCCTTTAAGCCCGTCCGGCTCCCTCAATAATTAAGGGGATTAGCTAGAAACCTTCCCAGGCCTCAGGGTTCTCGCCTTGGAGTCATATACCGGCGGCGAGGGTTCGGCTGATCCCTCAGGCGGCGGCCCTATGCATGCTGTCAGGGTCTAAGTCCTCCGGGGGAGGGGGCTCCGGTAGTGTCTCGCTGGGCTCAGGCGCAAGGGGCAGCGGGAAACGGAGGGGCCTAATCTCCTTAATCTCGTTCTTTATCCAACAAACGATAAAAGAGCTGGGGCTTCTCATTATTCTTGATCGTGATGGCTGAGCAGTTCGTTTTCACCTTCAACGGCGCGTATTTCAAGGCGATAGTGAACGCTTATAGGCAGATCGCCGACGAGTTCGTCTTCCACTTCACCAGGGCCGACGTTAGAACGAGCATGATGAGCCCCGACGGTAAGCGCCTGATCCAGATCGTCCTCACGCCCCATTACTACGACGCCTACCAGGAAGAGGCCTGGGTCCGGGGCGGTATGGGGATTCTCTGGGGCGCAGTCAAGAAGCTGAAGAAGGCGGACACCGTTACGGTCAGGGTGGAGGAAGACAAGCTATACGTGGGAACCATAAAAGTCGGTGATGTCGTGCCTGAGGGAGAGATCTTCGATGAGGAGAAGATCGCGCCCCCTGCGGGGGTGGAGCTTGGCTTCATCCAGGTCATCGCCTCAGGCTTCAAGAGGGTCCTGCGGAGTGTGCCTGACACCGAATACGTGGGGTTCGACATCGACGAGCCGGGCGGCCACATCGTCCTCGGCGAAAGCGTGGTGGACCTCGGAGAGCCCCATGAATGGCTGCTTGCGGTGAGCGGGAAGGCCCGAGTGGCCTACACCCTCAAGCTTTTCATACCGCTCCTGGTGTCGGGTCTCATAGAAGACGCCTATATCCGAATAACCGACAAGGACCATGTGATTGTCGAGTATGCTGAGGCTCAGAGCACAGTAAGGTTCTACATGGCCCAAGTAACTGGCGGGGAGGCTATGATAGCAAGGATCGTGGATAGGCCTAAGCCGGTGAGAACCGAGATCCTGCGGATGGGGGAGAGAGAGTCCGCCGTCCTCTTCAAGGCCGTCAAGGCGATAGACTACCTGACCGAATACGATGTGATTACGTTCGACACCGCCGACGGCCTGGGGCTGTTCTGGCAGGTGGGATACCTGAAAGTGCCCTCGCACTACCTGGAGACGTGGAGCCCTCCGCCCGCGCCTATTCAGGGCGGCTTCAACCTCAAGGACCTGGTGAAGCACCTGAAGGGTGTGGAGGATCTTCGCCTCTACTACGACGCGGAGAACCGCCTAGTTCTGTGGGGGACGGGGCCCACAATCGCCCCCGGGGAGCTCACGGCACTCTCGCCTGGGGTGAAGGTCGAGGCTCCGACGGTCGAGGGCAAGGTGATTTTCAGGGGCCCCGTTGACCTGATCCTCAGGACGGTGGACGACGCTATGGCCGCCGGGGACGAATACCTGGTCTTCTACACGGCGCCCTACGAGATCGAGGCCTTCGGCAGGAACGCCGTCTACTATGAGGCCACGTTCGAGCTCGACTCCTTTCAGGCGGTGGAGGAGGATTATATTCCCATCGGCAGCGACGCGTTCGGCTATCTCATCGGCTTCTTGAAGAACGTGCCCGCCCCCTGGTGTAGCGTGGGGAAGACCCTGGATAACCACGTTTACCTGAGTTGCGAGACGGAGATAGGCGAGTTCAGGGCCGTCAGAACCACATACGAAACAGAGGAGGCGATAAAGGCCTACGAGGAGAAGGTGAAAAGGCCGGTTGCGCCGCCGGAGGCCGAGAAGTTGCCCACGGCTCTGCCGATCAAGCTCCTGGACCCGGCTAAGGCCGAGACCGCCGAGATCAGAAGCCTCACCCGGGGACCCTTCAGGTTCATGATACTCAACGACGGGGAGATCAGCGTCGCCAGCATGGGTAAGTTCCTCTCAAGGGAGGAGTTGGAGGCGAGGCCCGAGCTCCTGGAGGAGGCGCAGGGGTATTTCCTGGAGGAGCTGGAGACCCTGGGGATCAAGCCGCCTGCCTTCGAGCTCGTAACCGTCTACCCTTCCACGCACATCAACCAGTTCACGGGAGTGGACAAGAAGCTTTACGGCCCCTACGAGGCCGGTGAGGTCGCCCTGATTCCCCGGGGGATCGCCGAGACCTTCGTTAAGGGGCGCTTCGCCTCTTGGGAGAAGCCTCCCGAGGTGGTGCCTCCGCCGCCTGCTATGCGGACCTACGCTGAGCTGGAGAAAGGGTTTGAGGAAAAGGATCCCTGGGACGCTTTGGCGATATTCGTTTCGAGGTTTGAAGGGTTTAAAAGGGATTACTCGACGGATGATCTGCACCGCTTCCTACGTGAATTTAGGGAGAGAACCAGCACCGAGAGCGTTTACCGTTTCTATAAAATCTACCCTCACCTGAAAGACGATTTTGTGTCGATAGCGAGCAGAATCGGGTGGATTCCTCCCACGATGCCTGAGGTCCCGCCAGCTCCTCCTGTTACAAAGCCCACTCCCCCGCCGAGGCCTCCGCCCACACGTCTCAGATCTGAGGAGGTTGAGGAGGTTTGGGAGCAGTTCGTCGCCTACGCCACGGCAGCGGAAGTCGTTGAGCCTCTTGCCTACAGAGACCGCTTCATGGAGACGATAAGGACCAGTCCGACCGTGGCTAACGCCGTGGAGCGCGCCAGGCGTCTCGTATCAAGCATACAGCGGGAGCTCCGGCCTCCGCCTCCGACCGCGCCGCCTGGGCCGCCTCTTATACCTGTTCCCGACGTGGCTGAGGTCTACCGCCGCCTAGGTGTTCCCCCGGGGGCAAAGGTATCGGAGGCGGCGTTTCAGACCGTGTGGCAAGCCATCCAGCGGGAGAGGGCCGTGGGGCCCACTAAGGGCCTGATCAGGTCGGAGCTCGATTACCTGTGGCGGGAGTTCGCTGACTTCATGGGACGGTTCGACATGGACCCTGAGCGTTATAGGCCTGAGTTTGAGGAGGTCATTAACCCTGACTTCAACCTCACGGAGAACCTGGACACGGTTATGAAGAAGGTGCATGAGCTCACCGACGGGACGAGGTGGGGCGCCGAGAGGTGGCGTTAGCCTGTCTAATCTTCTATTGCTTGGCGTGGCCATCTCAGCCGCGCGCGTCGTCGTCAGCGCGGTGCGGCGCTCCTACATAGGCTCTTTCCTTGATGAGGTGCTGGATCGAAACCGTCAACCCGAGTGGTTCGACGTGCAGCCGATCCCGCTGCTCGACAAGGAGAAGGCTTACAGACTGGTGCAGATGATCCCGTACATGACCGACCTGTCGAACTGGGGTAAGCCTGAATATTTTGCTAAGGCGAGCGAGACCGTGCAGAGGGGCGCAGCCGACTGTGACGATAAGGCTATTCTCCTCGCCTCCTTCTGGTATGGAATGGGCTTGTGTCCCGTCGTGGTCGTCGCCGACACGGATCAAGGCGGCCACGCCTTCGTCGAGATGGACGGCCACGTTTACGATCCGACGTGGGACGTGTGGGAGTCTCCCTTGGGAGAATACTATGAGAAACACGGGGTTGGGCCGTCCTTCTGGTTCACGGACAAGTTTTACGGTGGGTTCGACTGAGGGGCGTTCAGACCTTGTAGATCTTGCGCCTGCTGTCGATGAGCTCCCTTACCTTGGGGCCACCTAGAACCGTGATCACAAGCGTGTGCAGATCGTCGGCGAGGTCCGCCCACTCGTTGCAGCCTATCTCCGTCTTTATTTTCTGCATCTTCTCGAATTGAGTCCTAGGGAACTTGATGTTACCTGCGTCAGCCCACTTTTCTCGCCAGCTACCCGCCGGCTTCTGCTCTTCTAGGGTGCTCATGGAGGCTCCGCCAAGCTCTTGCATAAAACGTTATGCAACAGGGCTTAAATCGTTTTACCCCCTTCATGGATCAGGGAAAATAGAAATGAAAATCTATCCACCCGTTAAACCAAGTCTAAAGGAACTACACGAAGCTGCACAGGACAAAAACATCTCAGTCGGCTACACGCCCGCCGGTCCCGTTGAGGGGACATCCTACACCAAGAGGGCCGTTCCGTGGAAGAAGCTGAAAGCGCCAGGACTCTTCGGAGGCAAGGTCGCACACCCCGCCTCCGCCGCGGAGAGGGAGGCCCTTCTTAGCGAACTCAAGCTGCACGGCAACCTCCTCGCCGGCCTGAAGAAGTGCGTCGGTATCAGCAAGAGACACGCTGGAACCTACGGCTGGGCTGTCTGGTCAATCGGCGATTCTGTCAGAGCCGGTCCAAGGAAGGCATACGAGCAAGCGTTGGCCCAGGGCAAGCCCGTGAGGATCCTCGCCACGCGTGCGAGCATCAGCAGGCTGACGAAGGCCATCCCCAGCTACGTCGCGTCCGCGCCATCGGTCGAACCCATTGGCGTCCCGGCTTAGGAGGGTATAGCCAATGGCACTACCTTCTGTGAGTCAACTGGGCGGGGCGATCACCTCGCTGGGTGAGGCTGCCGGCATTGACGCCGGCGTCCTGGTGGCCCCCATCGGCTACGCGGCCCTGGGAGGAGGCGCAGGCTTCCTTATCAGCGACTTCGTAGGCGAGACCATAAAATCCGCTGCGAACCTGACTGGAAAGACAGCCGTAACCGCTGAGATCATTACTAAGAGCGTCGCCGGCGCTGGGCTTCTCGGCCTAGGCTGGAAGATGACCAGGCTCGGCCCTCTGGGCAAGATCGGGTTCTTCGCCGCAGGCGTCGGGAGCATGATGTCAGCCGTGGTCGATGTCGCACAATACTTCTTCCCCATCAAGGAGTGGGGTAAGACCTTCGGAACCAAGATCCGGGGCTGGCTTAAACTCGGTGAGGGCGTCGTGGAAGGCGCTAACCGGATGAGCCGGGCGGAGTACGACCGCATCATGGCGGCGCAGAAGAATCAGGGCAACCAGGGCGGAGGCCAAGGCGTAACCATACGCCTCTAGGTGATGAATGATGGCAGACGAAAGACAGAGCTACAAGACTCTTCTGAGCTACACCCACGCGGGCGCCCTCGCTGAGGACGCCGTGGCTTCCAGCTCGGTCGTGAACTTCGGTGACGACGAGGCTTTCCAGATCGATACCGCCGAGATATTCCCGCCTTACCTTGGCGCTGACATAGAGAACGTGCTGATACAGATCCTCGTGGACGGGAACGTCCTCGACACCATTCACCTTGAAGGCAGGATGGGCGCGCCCTTCGCAAGGGGCTACCCCGTTCTCGCTTTCAAGCTGGGGGACCGGATGAGCATAAACCCGTTCGAGAACACATGCCCCAAGGGCGACAATAAGCTCCAGGTGAAGGCGACCGGCCTCATCGGGGACGTGACGGGCGACTTCACCGTCAGGCTCAAGGGAGACTACTTCAAGAAGGACAAGGCACTTACAGACTTCTTCGGTCCGACATTCGCACCTGGACCCTACAATGTCGTGGACGGCCTACGCGGTAAGATGATCACGATAAACAGGCCCACCCCGGTGAGCCTTGACACCTTCACCAACTTCTGCGCAGGAAACCCCAAAGCCGATAAGCCCAGGGTGATGCCTTACATCAGATTCGCCAGAAACTATGACGCCACCGTCGTGAACACCGAGTTCAGGATCCGGCACGAGTCAGGTAACACGAAGTACGCTTGGGAGAACATGAGCTGGGACCTCAAGGAGAAGGAGGCCCTGATCCTGGAGGCCATAGGCGTCGAGCCCGACGTGGCCCAGCACATCAAGGAGCTGTGGGTTCAACTCGGGGGCGTCGAGTATCCTCAGGATCGTTGGGACTGCCGCTTCGAGTTCAACGAGCTGCCTATCGGCGGGCCCGCTGACGGGGGTATCATCAACTATCAGGGTCCGCGTATCCTGGAGAAGAAGTACCTCACTTACGGCGAGCTCGCGGAGATCCGGGCTATCGACGACGGCACAAGCATACCGGCAGCCGACCCCTTCCTCATAGCGCTATGGGCGAAGAGGATCGAGCTTGCATAGGAGATGATGAAACATGACTGAACTTTATCCACCTGGATTAAACCACGCCGAAATGCACGCGACGACCGGCGACATGCCTCTTACGGATCAGCCCGTAACCTTCGAGAACATCATCGTTGCTATGACAACGGCGCTGGCAGGACAAATCGCCTCTGAAATATCCATCACCTCCACGGCTGAAACTGGAACTGCGAGAGGAGTCCAGATTACCGCTACTCAGTCGGGCGCTGGCGGAGCACTGGCCGGCCTAGACGTTGCCGCAATCGGAAACGTAGACGAAGCAGGAAACATTCACGGCTTCAACGTCACGGCTTCAGTTGCCGCGGGCGTAGGGATCGCCGGTCGGTTGTATGGTGGTTACATCCTTATGACCGATGGCGTGGGAAGCAGTATAGCTAGTGACGCCTACGGACTGCGAATCATGTCCATGCTCAATCAGACCGTAACCGGAGACCTAGGGCTCCTCAGGCTTGAGCTGAACGGAGATGAAAAGGCCAAGATGGTGATCGACGTTGCAGGATCGAACACCGAATACTTCCTAGGCTTCCACCAAGTATCACCAGATGCTTGGCAAAACACAGGGGACAAAACAACTGGCGATAGTTTTGGCGCACGAGGCTGGCTTAGGGTCGATGGGGCTGGCCTTGAACGCTTCATACAGCTATACGGTCCCGCACCTTAGTCTACTAACTTTCCTTTCCTTTTTTTTTATGAAAAGTTTTAACTGAGAACAGGCCACCCTCTGTTTGATTGGTATGCCCGTTCTGAAACTTCATTTTCCAGAGGATCTTGCCAGCACCGAGAACGTCGAGGATCTTCTGCTTCAGGTCAACAAGGACCCGGCGGCGAATTTCAAGAGCCGCGACGAGTGGATGAGAACCCTCCTCAGGAACTACGCTGTTGCCTCTATGAACAGCCTCAGGCGGTGGGAGACGACCCGATACCTCATCACGCTGACGGGGCAGGCGCACGTTCCCACCTTGAAGTTCTGGGAGGGTGACGTGGAGGCCCTGGACGACGGGGAGGAAGGTATGCTCCTCTCCATCACAATAGGGAAGTTGCAGTATGATTATCTGAAGACATGCGTGGCCTGGGAGAACACCTATCAACGTGAGATCCTCAAGTCCAACGTAGAATACAAGGACGTGGCCGCTCTCGCCCGCAACACCATCTTGAACGCCCTGCTTCAGGCCCAGGCCCAAGTGGACGAGGAGCGGCTGAAGGAGGAGGAGCGGGAGATCCTGAAGGAGAAGCAGGCCAAGGAGCCTTAATCCAACAAACGCTAAAACCCGATGTCTCTCTATTACTGTCGGTCGTGATGGCTGATCCTGTTCTCTACCCTCCTGGCTTGAGGCACGGCCGCCTGCATGGTGGTGACAGGGAGGATCCCGTCTTCCTGGAGGGCGACTACTCAAGGTGGGCGATCTACTCCAGGTATGAGACGGGCCTTCCCGCCGACATGGACGATTTTATAACGGTCAGAGATGACGGCGTAATCTACTTCCTGGATGATTCGGCTCAAACCGTTTCCATCGTAAGCAAGGAAGGGGTTACGATTGAAGTGAAGCCCGATTTATACGCTTTTCCTGTCAACTTTCTCTCCACCGTTCTAGGCCGGTATACCCTCATGATCGACTCTAACGTAGACTACATCCTGGTTCAGGAGGGAGAGACCGAAACGTGGCGTCGAAGCCCCGACCTGGATAAGGGCCCCTACGCGTTGGCCGTTCCGCCGATCTGTGGCGACATAGCCGCCGCCATCAGCCCCAGGGGAGAGTGGATCCTGATGTACGTTGAAGAGGCAGTCACCGCTAACGGGTTGTTATTCCTCTACAGGGGAGAACCCTAGCGTTCTTAATCCAACAAAGGCTATTAGGTTTGACATCCCCTTCCTTCTTGTAAGGTGAAGTTATGGCTAAGGCGAACGTGCAGACCGTGAGGTATCCCCCGGAGGAGCTTCTGTTCGGGAGGGTGATCGCGACCATCCTGGACACCAAGACCGTGAACCTTCAGGATCTGATCCGTATCGAGCCGAGGATAGTCTGCGCTACGGGCGTCGGGCTGCCTAACGTCACAGACGAGATCTATGTTCACGCCACCGCCGACGTGCTGACCGACGTTATCAATCTCAACGCCGGCGCCCTCCACGGCATCGAACGCACGAACCCGCTTCAGCTATGGTCTAAGAAGGCTTACCGAGCTTGGATAGAGAACAAGACCGGCGGCGTCGTGAACAACCTCGCGGTGAGGGATAGCTACCTGGTGGACAGCCTCACCACGGCGATGAGGCTCAGGCGGGGCCTCACGTTGAGCGGGGAGGATAAGAGGCTTGAGACGAAGTTTAACCTCAGGGAGAACTTCGCTGCGGGCCGCCTCCCCTACCGGTTCCCCGCCCTATCGGCGGAGGAGTTGATGCGCGTCGTCTGGGTGTCGAAGCTGATGACGGCGGGCGCGACCAGCGACGAGACCATCGGCGCCAGCATCACCGTCCCCGAGAACGAGAAGGTGATCCTTACGGAGATCGCTTGCGACGCCCCGGGCGCCGTGACCGATGAGGTTTACGTGAAGGTGGACAGGGATAAGGATCAGTCGGATTACCTGGAGATCAACGTGTCCGCTATGCCGAACAGCCTGGACTACGGCGTCAAGCTGTGGGTTCCCGCCATCGAGCAGATGGATGTCCGACTGGTCTGCGATGTGGCTCAGGCGGGAGGCTACCATGTCCGATACCAGTATATCCGGGCGCCGCTTACGCTCGCCGACAAGGTTAGGTGGCGGCTGCCGATGACTGACGGGGAGAGGACGGTCGCCGAGGCCCTGGACCTGTCCGACAGGATAGCCGCGGGCATATACCCGATGGGAGTGTGATACGCGGTGGGATACCGATACCCGGATCTACCTGAGGCGTGCAGATGCGCTGAATGTGGGTATGTTGTTGAGAACCCCGGCACTCACTGCCCTGCTCTTGGTCCCTGCCCGAAATGTGGGGCCTCTCGTCTTTGGCGCGTTAAAGCGGGGTCCGGTAGGGTTGCTTCAAGCGGCTCAGGTGAGACCTCTAAGATCGCTGGGGGCGCCCTTGTGGGCGCGCTGATAGGGAGCGTCGGCGGCCCCGCTGGAAGCGTGGTCGGGGCTGCCTTGGGGGCGTGGCTGGGGAGCCGAGTCTAAACCAGGATGGGTGTCAAGCGTTGAGTGTAGAGGAGAAGCTGGACAGGATCATAGAGCTGCTGGAAGCCCTGACTCTTCAGCACCCGAGCTACCTGACGGAGTATCAGCTTGAAGGTAAAGGGGTCGTAAACATCGCCGAGGAGATCGACGTGGATGTGCTTCACACCCTGGGGAGGGTCGCCAAGCACGGCTACATCTACAGCGTGGACGGGGTGATCCTGGTCAGGATCAACGGCGGCGCGCGCATAAAGCTCACGGACGACATGTACCTGGACTTCGATGAGAGGCGGCTGGAGATAGAGGCCCTCCGCATCATGGCCGAGACTGGGGGGGATAAAAACTTCCGTCTCCTGCTTATCTAACGGTGAAAAGATGGCTGACAGCGGATCGAATCTAGCCCTTATAGGGGTCGCCTTCCTCTTAGGGGTGGCCATCGGCTACATGATCAGAGAGAGCCGCCGCAACTACATAACCGAGTTCACCCGGGACGCGACGGGGCACATCGTAAGCATCATGGAGAGGCAGTTTGAATGAGCCGCTACGCGGAGGGCCTGCTGAGGGCTGAGGAGGAGGCGAGGATCATCGCAGACGCGATAAGGGCGATACCTCCCCCCGTCATAGAGCTCCCCCAGATACCGGCGCCGCCCC
>Ga0307428_1001623_pt1 | contig 11125 bp, 8 predicted proteins | sample SalMarWE160240MG_FD_202161 | JGI IMG/M metagenome (GOLD analysis project Ga0307428, IMG submission 202161) | Salt marsh sediment microbial communities from the Plum Island Ecosystem LTER, Massachusetts, United States - WE1603-240 | ecosystem: Environmental > Aquatic > Marine > Intertidal zone >...
AAGCATGCGACGAATGGAACGTAGGAATTAATGTTGGCTTTGCTGATGGACATGTAGAGTTCATTAGAAAGGAATCAGACTTCAAGAAACTTCTTCTAAAATAGTCTTATCGTTAATAGAAAGGGCCTGAGATTGAAGTGACATTGATGGTGGAAGAAGAGTACAAGCGTCAGAAGTAGCAAATGTCGCACAAAAGACGCGAAATCAAGGCCGGGCCGGTTTTGCCCGGCCTTTTTTGTATGTTTTTTGGGGGCGTGCGAGGGTGTTTTTTGCGTTTTTCTGCACATCCAGCAAAATAAATGCCGAATTTTATATTAAAATCGGTATCTAAGCCGTCATAAGGGTATAAGACAGCAGACCCGGCTGAGAACAGGCTGGTTTTAGATGCTCCAAGACAGACGTTTGATACAAAAGCTCAAACGGGGGGACGGGGATGCTCTGCGCGTGATTTATGAGAAATACAGGACGGAATTAGTTACGATAGCGGCCTCGCTGCTGCGTGAAGGCAGTGAGGCTGAGGATGTTCTTCACGATGTGTTTATATCTTTTGCATCCGGCATTATGAATTTTCAGCTTCACGGAAACTTAAAGAGGTATCTGGCGACCTGTGTAATCAACCGCGTTCGTGACAGGGCGCGAAGGAAGACTTTTGAAGTGATTGAAATCGACCGGTTAAGGCAGGTGGGTTCGGGTTCGCCGCCGCCGGAGCAATCGGTGATACTCAACGAAAGAACTCAGATGCTGGTTGAGACTCTGGGTCGGATACCATACGAGCAGCGAGAAGTGATAGTGCTGCACCTGAAAGGCGGAATGAAGTTCAGGGAGATAGCAGTGGTCCAGGGCGTGTCAATAAGTACGGTTCAGGGCAGATACCGCTACGGGCTCGATAAGATGCGGTCGGTTCTGAACGAGGAGGCTGTAAGATGAGGTCTTTGGACGAGCTGGAACGTTCGATTATGGAGTTGACGGTGGCTCCGACTACGAAGGTGGATAAGCGGATTCTCGACGACGCGCTGACGGCCCTGGGAGAATCGGTACGAATGCAGGGTGTTTTGGAGCCGAGCGCCCGCAGGAGGGTTTTGCTGAGCAGGATAGCCAAGGTGGCAGTTGCGGCGGTGATAATCGCAGCAGCCGTGGCGGCGATAGAAGTCTTCAGGGGGCCGAGCCGACCAACAGAACCAAGACCCACAGTTTGGTTCTCTACGAAAACGGAATTGATAGCACAAGAGCAAGAGCGCATCGTCGATATGTTTGCCGGCGGTGATGCCGGCGGCCTGGCGGCGATGCTTTCCGAGGGACAGTTCGAGAGCAAAGTGCTTGCCGCGTTGTGTCTCGGTGAGATAGGAGACGAGCGGGCTTTGGCGGGGCTGCAAAGACTGTACCTGCTGGCGGAAGAAAAACTCCCGGAAGGTTACACGGAGAACCCGTTTGCCGAGCCGCTTGAAAAGCTCAGAAACCGCATCGAAGAGCAGCAAGCCAAGCCCGGCCCCGCAGCCGACGCAAACGCGCCCGGCCAAAGCGACGCCAATGACACTGCCCAAGATAACGCAAATATCGCAGCGATGCCGGCTGAGACCGAAGTCGTGTTGAGTCTGCTTGTGGTGCATAAAGAGACGGGCGAGCCGCTGGCGGACATCGAGGTTGCGGTGTGGATACAGAGGGAAGGGCCCGATGAAAATTTCAAAAAAGTCACGGATGAAGAGGGACGATGCAGCATTGCCATCGGCGATAGGAAAACAAAACACATCCGCATTGATGTGAGCAAGGAGAAGTTCGTACCGGTGCAGATTGATTTTAGCAGGAAAGGCGACTCAATCGAGATTCCGCAAAGCTATACGCTTGCACTTGAGCCGGGCACCGCCATAGGGGGATTCATTCAGAACGAACAAGGCGAGCCGATAGAAGGCGCGACGGTGTTTTTGTTGGTTCCGCAGCGCCGGCAAGATGCGGTTGAGAGGGTTTCTCTTCGGGACCACGAGGAGAAGACAAACGCTGACGGTTTCTGGCGGTGCGAGCATATGCCCGCCAGGCTGGAAGAGGTCTGGGTCCGCTTAGCTCATCCGGATTATGTCGATGATGAGGTATACGGTACGACGGTGAAGCTCACGGTGGATGAGCTGAGAAGCATGAGCAGCGTCGTGGTTATGAAGAAAGGCGTGACGATTTCCGGCAGCGTGGTCGACCAACAATGGCGTCCGGTTGAGGGGGCGAGGGTTGCACAGGGCTCGTCCCGCTGGGGGACGAACTATGCGAGCACAACAACCGATGCGGCAGGCAGGTTCGAGTTCGCCCAGGCCAGAGCCGGCAAGATGGTACTGACGGTTCAGGCGGAGGGATTTTCTCCCGACCTGAAGGAGGTCAGCGTTGACAAGGATTCGCCGCCGGTGGAGTTTCGGCTCGAGCCCGGCCGTACCATCCGCGGACAGATTCTGGATTCACAGGACAGACCCATCGAGGGCGCTTTCGTTGCGGCAGACACGTGGCGAGGGCACCGGTCGGTCAATTGGCGGGTTGATACGGATTCGCAGGGACTCTTCGAGTGGGACGAGGCCCCGGCGGATGAAGTGCTGTTTGATATGGGCAAGGAAGGCTATATGTCGGTGCGCAAGTTCGGGATGAGTCCTTCGGTGGATGAGTACGTGATTGTGATGTATCGTCCGCTGCGGGTAAGCGGAAGTGTCGTTGACGCCGACAGCAATGAGCCAATAGGCGAATTCCGCTTGTTGAGCGGTTTTGTGTGGGAAGAGGGCCGTTCGCCATACTGGGACGAACGTTCGGTGAAGCGGTTCAGGGGCGGCGAATACGAGGTGGAATTCAATGAGCCGCGAGAAGGTTATGCGATTCGTATCGAGGCGGACGGCTATCTGCCGGGGGTTTCAGAGGTATTTACGGACGACCAGGGCGAAGTGGTTTATGATTTTGCGCTTGTCAAGGGCGAAGGACCAAGCGGGGTGGTTCGTCTTGCTGATGGCGGGCCGGCAGCCGGCGTTGAGGTGGTTCTGTGCACAGTTTCTCAGGGCATCCAAATCCGGAACGGCACGATTTCGCAAAAGAGAAACAGGCAGATTGTCACGACCGGAGCCGACGGGTGGTTTTCTTTTGCTGCCCAGACTGAAAGCTACTCGCTGGCAGCGATTGGCGAGGCAGGCTATGCAAATATTGCCGAAAAGGAACTTGAGGCAAGCGGTGAAATAAGCCTTCAGCCGTGGGGGCGTGTGGAAGGCAGACTTCTGATAGGCAGTCAACCAGGAGCCAACGAAAAGATAGCATTCAACTACAACACACCGCACGAGCAGAATGCGCCGAAGGTTTACTACAGTGATGAGACAGTGACCGATGCAAAGGGGTATTTTGTTTTTGAGAAGGCGCCGGCAGGCCGGGCAAGCGTTGCTCGTCAAATCCAGTTGAGGGGGGGCAGCACTAACAGTCATACGGTACCGGTTGAAGTAAGAGCGGGCGAGACGGTGAGCGTGACTATCGGCGGGACGGGCAGGGCAGTAATCGGGCAGGCGGCAATGCCGGCCGATTATGACGAGCCGGTCGATTGGACCAACGTCTACAGCAGCATCACAACCAGTTGGCCACAGCCTCCGTATCCCGATAATTTCCACGTAATGCCGCGGACGGAACAGGTCAAATGGATACTGAACTGGCAGAAAACCGAGCAGGGTATGGCGATGTTAGAGAAACACCTGGTGCCGAGGTATCCGGAGAGCGCAGCGGATATGAATGACCAGGAAATACAGGCGTGGTTCGAAAACTGGAAAAAGAGCGAAGAGGGAGAGGCATTTTCGGCGGCACATCGCCGGCAGCAGCAGGAATTCCGACATTACGCGGCTAAAACAGAACAGGACGGGACGTTCCGCGTTGAAGATGTTCCGGCGGGAAGATACAGTCTGCACGTAACGGTTCAGGAAAGGCGGGAAGGCAGACAAACGCACGGACGGCAAGAGCTTATCGGCTCACTGAATTACCAGTTCGAAGTACCCGATATGAACGAAGGCAAGAGCAACGAACCGGTGGACCTCGGAAGGCTTGAGATACATATACAGAAACGTCTTAAGGTCGGCGAGATGGCCCCGGCATTTGAAGCCGAGACGCTGGACGGCAAGACGATAAAGCTGGCAGACTTTCGTGGAAAGGTAGTGCTGCTGAACATCTGGATAAGCCAAGCCAGCGAGTGCATCAGAGAAATGCGGCACCTGAAGGAGGCGTTTGACATCTTCGGCGGGGATGAGCAATTCGTAATAGTCGGCCTGTCTTTAGACAATAAGGTTGAGGACGCCAGAGAATTTGTGAAAGCAAACAAGCTGAGATGGCCCAACTGTTACCTCACCCATAACAGCCGACAGGTTTTCTACAAAGAGTACGGAGCGACCGGTCTTCCATGCACTTTTGTGGTCGGCCCGGACGGAAGGATTCTGGCGAAGAATCCAACGTCAAGTCAATTAGAACAGATTGTAGCCGAAGCACTTGGAATAGAATAGGCGCATTGGACAGGCTGCGCGCCACAAGAGCCGCCCACGCGAAGAGTCATCGAAGACGGGGGGAATTAGTCCAGCCTTTTTTTGTGTGTGTTTTGGGGGTGAAATAGGCGGGATTAGGGAGACTTTTGAATTTCAGTTTATTTTTGTAATAAAAAGCGGGGCTGGATTGACTATTATATTGGCCGGGAGCACCAGGGACTGATCAATGCGTTTGGGGTACGGCAGCAGTTGTTTACGAGGAGATTCGCTTGCAAGCGGTCGATTGGCAACTAATTGTCAAAAAACACGGCCCGGCTGTCTGGCAGACTGCGTACAGGCTGCTGGGCAACGGCGCCGACGCGGCGGACTGCTTTCAAGAGACGTTCGTTTGTGCGCTGGGGGTGGCGCGCCGTCAGCGGGTGCGGAACTTCTCGGCGTTGCTGGTTCGGCTGGCCACTTCGCGGGCGATAAATCGTCTCCGTCAGCGGATTCGTGAGTCGCGTCGCAACACGAAACCGGCTGACTGGGTCGACGTGGCAAGTGCGGATCCGGGACCGGCACAACAAGCACAGGGACGGGAGTTAGCAGGCAAGTTGCGAAAGGCGTTAGGGCAACTGTCGCCGCAGGAGTCGGAGGTTTTCTGCCTGCGGTATTTCAACGATATGAGCTATCGTCAGATTGCGAAAGAGCTGGGCATTAAGACTAGCGCGGCAGGTGTGCTGCTGCACAGGGCCAGAACGAAACTGCGTGACATTCTTGAAAGAGTTGTTGTCAGAGAAGAACAGTGAGGGATAGGAATGAAAGAGAAGAAAGATATTGTCAATAAGGCTGTAGATGCTCTGAAAAATGAGCCGGTTCCGGACGGGCCGCCGGAGGAGGCAGTAGATGCGGTTAATGCAAAACTGTCGGAAGCCGACGCTGAAGTGAAGCGTAGAACCATAAAAGAAAGAGCAAGGGTGATTAGTATTGCTAAAGCAGCCGCTGCTGCGGCGGTGATAATTGTAGCGGTACTGATAGGCATTAATGTTTTCAATGGTACTCCAGTCTGGGCCCAAATTGTCCAAGCGTTGGGTCAAGTTGAGAACGCTTACATTGACTATTCATATACCCTCCGTGATGGTTATGTGAAGCGTCATGAGTATTGGATAAGAAGGCCGAACTATTTTCGCGAGAGTCTGCCTAACGGGGACGCTGTTATTGATGACGGACAAGATCGCCTGACAATCTACACCGAGAAGAAACAGGCACAGTTTTCCGAGTCCTGGCAGCCTTTTCATTCTCTGGACCGAGATGCCGGGTTTGAGATGGTTGATATGGTCCGGGACGAGAATCTCTTAGACAGATTTGAGATCGAGATAGCCAAACTGACTTCTGAAAGCGACGAGCGGACAGCGGTCTATGGAATAAAAAAGTGGGATGATATTCAACCTTTGGAAGGCAAAATGTGGGTCGATGCTGAGACGCTGTTGCCCTTACGGATCTTCTTGCGCTTCAGTGTGGAAATTGCGGATGAGCCAGGATATGAGAGCACAGTTGAGTGCAAGTTCAATTATGATCCGATGCCGGACGAATTCTTCTCGACCGCAATTCCGGAAGGCTTCACCAAATTGCCTCGCATAGAGCCTTTCGTACTGTCAGGCACAGTGATCGATGAGCAGGGCCAAGTCGTTGAGGGAGCTACGGTTTTGGCCGAATATCCGATATGGGACACAGCGCTGCGCGCCGTTACCAACGAAAACGGCATTTTTGCCATAAGGCCGGTCAGCAAGAAAGAAAAAATTGGGCTGCCCATATTCCTGAGAGCCTTCCGTCCTGACGAGCCGGCAAAGGTGGCGTGGACTTTGCTGGATAACCCCGCATATCCAAGAAGCGGAAAATTGGGCGGCGACGTTCCGGGTCAGCCGGGACAGGTTAACGTCATGAGCGACAATTTAGGCAACACTATCTGTGCCGGCGCCAGTGGCATAGTGCTGCAAATGGAGCCGGCCGCCGAGATTGCCGGGCAGGTCACAGACGGCCAGGGCAATCCGGTGGCGGATGCAAACGTTCATCTGCGCTGCCGACCTTCAGATAAAGAAGGCGATCCGGTCTCGGGGCTAACGCTGAATCTTGGCATATCAAGGACAGATGCCAGTGGCGAGTACATTTTAGCAAATGTGCCAAGGCTGTGGGCCAAGTGCTATTTCCGGCTGCACTTCATAAAGGAAGGCTATTGGCGTGAGCATAGCCCATTCAAAACCGTCGGGCCGCTCGAAAGCCGGAGGGTAGATTTCAAGATGTTCAGAAATGATGTTACTATCGTGGGCAAGGCGATGGATGACGGAGGCAGGCCTTTAGCGGGATACGGTCTTGTGCTGTGCGCGGAGAATGGTGAGCGAAGATATGAGGGAGGGGTGACGGATGCGGAAGGACACTTCAGGCTTGAGAATTGCCCCGCCGCTTCGGATCTAAAGATTTTGTTCAGGGGGATGTATAAGGATGAGTGGAAATTCAACAGGAAGAAGTATGATATAGCGGGCGATGATGAGTTTGTTTATTACCCGGAGACGGAGGTGGCGGTTAATTGCCAGCCGGACAAAAAGGAGTATTACGTCGAGCTTGTTCTCGAAGAAGCGGACATAACGCTGGAAGTTGTGCTGAAGAACGCAGCAGGTGAACCAATTAAGTACTTCTCAGTCGGTCTACAGGGCCGAGGAATTAGCCATGAGTGGCGTATAAATGAATTGACAGAGATTACAGATGCAAACGGCAGGTGTGTTATAAGTGGAGTACCTAATGTTGAAGACCTAAAGTTGCGGCTGAATAATACTCTGAGCGGGGAAGAGCTTAAATTGCTTACTCAGGAAGAAAGGAATATAGCTGGAGCAAACCGCAGATACAAGTCCATGAGAGTGCCCGTACAACTAGTTCCCGGAAAGAAAGAGTACAGGATCGAAGTGACGGTGCCGACAGAAGAAGAGTACAAGTGTCAGAAGTAGCAAATGTCGCACAAAGAAGGCGAAATCAAGGCCGGGCTGATTTGGCCCGGCTTTTTTTTGGGGGTGTTTTCTTGGCGATGCTCAGTCACTGTTTCTGGGCCAGGACTCTTGACCTGGGTTCTATGGTCCGTTCGGTCGAGCCTTTCACAACAAATCTATATGTATATGTTGGCTCGGCCTGATAACGACCCGGTTATTCGGATAGGCTCTTAGTAGGTGATTTTGAAATCCGCGTATTCGGGGTCCGGTGCGGCATCATCAATTTTGGTTTCTGTTATGTAGCCCCGGAAGGATTCTTCGATGCCGCGCAGGCATTGGTCGATGTCGCGGGAATCGCCCTGTGCGAGCATTTCAACGGCCCCGTCGGGCAGGTTTCGGACCCACCCGCCCAGCGCATAACGGTCGGCGATTCTCAGTGCGGTAAATCGAAAACCGACACCCTGAACGCGGCCTGTGAAGACTATACGTTTAGCGCTCACTTTCGAAGAATCACTCAATTTGCCCGGCTTTGCCGAGGTCTATTCAATAACGAAGCGTCAACAAATATAACGTGCCGTCAGACCGATGCCGTGACGACGTGGCTATAATAATTGAAGGGGCGGCTTTTTGCAAACGAACAAATTCGGTCAAGAACAGTAGTGTGATATTTAACGGTTCGCAAAAGAGCCGCAATTCGAGTATAATCTCGTGATTTATTGAACCGGTTGATTATGGCGCAGAAGACAAAGAGACAAATTGAGCGAGAGGAGCAGATTTACCAGCTCACGACGCTGGTGGCGGGGGATTTTTCGCTTCAGGAGGTTCTGGGCAAACTGTCGGAAGCTGCTGTGCGGATAACGGGTGTGAAGGCCTGTTCGATTCGGCTGCTGGACGAACAGACGGGCGATTTGAAGATGTGCAGCACTTACGGTCTGAGCGAAGAGTACCAGAGCAAAGGGCCCGTCACAAAAGATGACACGGTAGTAAAAGCCGCCTTTGCCGGCGAGGCGGTAGTTCTTGACGACATGCGGCTCGACGGTCGGGTCAAGTACAAGGATGCGACAATCAAGGAAGGTCTTGTGAGCCAGTTGACGGTTGCGATGGAGTTCAGGGGCAAGCCTATCGGCGTGCTTCGGCTTTATACGCCGAGAGCGATGCATTTTGGCGAAGATGATATTGTGCTTGCGCGTGCGGTTGGTTCGCAGTGCGCGGTTGCGATAACGAATGCCAGGCTGTATGCCGAAGCGATAGAGGGGGCACATATCGCGGACCAGATGCGGGTAGCCGGGGCCGTCCAGCGGAGAATGATTCCGGACAGGGCGCCGCTTGTGCCGGGGCTGGACGTAGCGGCAAGTTATATTCCGTGCTTCGATGTAGGCGGTGATTTTTACGATTTTATCAGGCTAGACGACAGCCGGCTTATCGTGGCAATCGCGGACGTGATGGGCAAAGGGATACCTGCGGCACTGATGATGGGCTGTTTCAGAGGCGCGCTTCGGGCGTACACGGACGTGGAATGCAGCAGCGAAAATATGGAGAGGATTATCAGCAGGCTGAACGAGGCGGCGTGCAGCGAGTGCGGCAGCGGGGAGTTTATCTCCCTGTTCTACGGAATCATCGACGTTAAGGATATGGTGATAACGTACTGCAACTGCGGACATGAACCTGCGGTGCTGATAAGACAGGGACAAATGATTGAGCTGGACAAGGGCGGGCTGGTGCTGGGCGTTGATAAAGAGGCTTCGTACGAGATTGAGACGGTGGGTCTTGAAGACGGCGACTGCCTGGTTTTTTACACGGACGGGTTAAGCGACGCGGCGAACTTCGACGGGGAATTCTGGGGCAGGGAGAAGCTGCTCGAGACGGCAAAGATGTTTACGTCCGGCTCGGCGAAGCGGATGGTCAAGAATATTCTTGCATACAGGAGGCGTTTTGTCGGATTGGCCGGGCAGATAGACGATACAACGATGATTATTGTCAAGGTCGACCGAAGGGCGGAGCCGGTTTTTGTGAAGCGGCAGGATTTGTGAAGTGGCGAACCTGGTTGTGACAATTGACGGTACTGCGGCCAGCGGAAAAAGCACGGCAGCCCGTCTGCTGGCGGAGAAACTTGGGGCGAGCTTTCTCGATACGGGCGCGATGTACCGTGCGGCGACACTGGCGGCGCTGGAGGATGGCGTGGAGACGGCCGGCGAAGAGAAGCTTCTGGAAGTGCTTGCGAAGAACGAATTCAGCTTCATAACGGAACAAGGCAGGACAATGGTGAAAATCAACAACACGGACGTCACCGAGAGGATACGCGAGCCTGATGTTACGGCCAATGCGAGACACATCGCATCGGCGCCGAGGGTAAGAGCAGAGATGGTGCGGATGCAAAGAGAGTTTGCCGAGAAGCACACGAGGGTTATAACGGAAGGAAGGGACCAGGGGACTGTGGCCTTTCCGGATGCCGACGTCAAGTTTTATCTGACGGCAGATGAAACGGTCAGGGCGAAAAGGAGACAGGCCGAACTTGGAGCCAGGACCGGCGAGAGCGTTGCACAACTCCAGCGGGCTATTGAGGAGCGTGACAGAAGCGACCAGAGCCGACTTGCAGGGCCGTTAAGGCCTGCGGACGATGCTATTGTGGTCGATACTACGGACTTGAGTATTGAAGAAGTTGCGGAAAAACTTCTGGATTTTATAAGGGAAAGATGCCAGTAGGAAGACTTAAGTCAATATGGTACCGGCTTAACTGCTGGGGGTGCAGAATTGGGTGCGTCCTGTTTTTTCACTTTCGCATTTACGGGGCGCAGAATATACCTGCCAAGGGAGGTTTTCTGCTCGTGAGCAATCACCAGAGCTATCTGGACCCGATATTTTGTGCGGCGTTTCTGAAAAGGCGGATGTGTTTTCTGGCGCGGGACTCACTTTTTGCGAATTGGTTTTTCGGCTGGCTTCTCCGTTCGGTCAACGCGATACCGGTCAGGCGAGGCCAAGCGGATTTATCTGCAATGAAAGCGCTGATAGCCAGGCTGAAGGATGGCGAAGCGGTCTGCATATTTCCGGAAGGGACGCGGACAAGGGACGGAAGAATTGCGCAGCTTCGTCCGGGCTTTGGTCTTCTGTGCAGGCGTTCAGAGGTTCCGGTTGTTCCGGTGATTGTCGACGGGGCTTTTGAGTGCTGGCCGAGGCACAAAAAGCTCTTCTCGCCGGGCAAGGAGATTGTCGTTTCTTACGGCAGGGCCGTACCGGCGAAAGACGCAAAGGAAATGAATGACAGAAAACTTGCAGGGCTGCTGACCGAGGCGCTGCGGCGGATGCAGAAGGATTGCCGGGTAAGACGCGGCAGAGAACCTTATGATTATCAAGCAGGCAAGGAGTTCGGGGCGAACGCTGGAGACTGAGCCGGCCGTCAGGGGCGGGCTTAGCGCCAACGTGAGAAGCTTCGGTTTATGATGAAAGTTATACTTGCGAAAAAGTGCGGGTTTTGTCCCGGCGTTAGAAGTGCCATAAGTACGGCCGAGGAGATACTGAAACAGCGAAAGCACGTTTACAGTCTGGGACCCATCATTCATAACAAGGACGTTGTGGAACGGCTTGCAAGAGCGGGGCTCAAGACTATCAACAGCGTGGACCGGATACCGAAAGGGACGGTGCTTATTCGCTCTCACGGCGCGGCCCCGGAACAGATAGCCAGAATCGAAGAAAAAGGGCTGAGGA
>Ga0307428_1001625_pt1 | contig 11122 bp, 13 predicted proteins | sample SalMarWE160240MG_FD_202161 | JGI IMG/M metagenome (GOLD analysis project Ga0307428, IMG submission 202161) | Salt marsh sediment microbial communities from the Plum Island Ecosystem LTER, Massachusetts, United States - WE1603-240 | ecosystem: Environmental > Aquatic > Marine > Intertidal zone >...
CCATACTGGAAGGGCCCTGGTGCCGATTCCGAAGAGAAGCGCGAGCCCGCGAGCGACATCGACACTGTGACGGTGGATGGTCTGAAAGCGCTTGACCCTGACCGGCCGATTAGAGAAGCGGACATGGGTGTTTGCGGCGCAAATGTCTGCTTTTTGATGCTGTGGACGGCGCCCCCTCTGCGGCATCGAAGTGCTATAGGGTGGTTGCGTTGAAACGGAAGAAAATGAAGGAGGTGAGGCCAGGCAACGATGACGGCGTTTGAAGTTTTGAAGGAGTTGGCGAGGGCATGACGACGTAATGCAGACACGGTCGTTCCGGGGATCGGGAGAACCCGCTTGGGTCATCGCACGCCTCTAAAAGTGCGTGTTTTTGATTGGGACCTGATCCGCGCAGAGCATTAGGGCCAGCGGCCTCATCCGCCGCACAAACAGGCCGGACACATGACCGCACCCGACCAATGCTGCAGCAACGTCAGAAAGTTCTTGCCAAGGCGCCGTCCACACATGACCCAAAGCGGACAAACAAGGTGAGCTCAGTAATGTCGTGAGTCACGGTAGCTGCGGCGCCGGGGACGCTGCTGCTCCGGCGGCCACGTGCCCTGCCAGCGGGGATTCTGGTTGCAGAAACCGCGGTTTCCGGCGATTACTTCGGGCACGCACTGCTCAAGCGTCCAGTAGCTGCAATCCTCAATCACGGTGCCGAAGCCAATATTTTGCACCGCGCACCAGGGCGCCTCGCGCGCCTCGGCGGGATGCGGCGCAAACGCGGCCATAGCGATTAGGACGCTAGCCGTCAGCAGCGATACGCGTGTTGCCATGTTTGATCTCGCTCGGATCAGTTCTGTTATTGTTAATCATTAGCTGAAATTTGCCGCGGCGGCTATGAGATCGATCAATAATTCGGACCAACTTTTGCGTGACACCGCTTGGTGACCTGACCTGGCTTTTTTAGACCAAGCGATGTGAGAAATTAGCTTGGAAAGGAGCTGGTCATGCTGAAGAAGAGGTTCAGCGCGGAGCAGATTGTAAAGCTGCTTCGTCAGATTGAAGTATTGATGGCAGAGGGCAAGACGGTGCCGGAGGCCTGCCGGGATGCGGGGATACCGCAGCAGGCTTCACTAGTGGCGGCTGCGCAATAGCGTTATCAGATTGTCGACGCAGGCATCGGCGAATGCCTGTTCGTTGATGTGATGCGGCAGCTCGGCCAACGCGTCGGCAGGAAGATGCCACCGCAGCGTGTCGATGAACACGCGATCGGTCTCCGGCTGCGACCAGGTTCCGATCTCCTTGCCGGCGAGATCATAGGTTTTGCGGCCGACAAGCTGGCTCCAGCCGCCGGTCGGAATCAGCACACGCAGTGGCCCCTTGGCGGCGGCGAGCCGTTCGCCCATCAGCTGGCCGAGGGCGGTGTATTCGTCGGCATTGGTCCGCATCAGCAGGATTTCGACGCTGTACTGATAGAATTCGCGGCTGCGGTAGCGCTCGGGTACCTCGCCGACCCACCAATTAGTGAAGTCGAGGCAGCCCGGCACCACCACCTGCGGCAGCCCAGCGGCCCCCGCCGCGGTGAGACGTTGTTCGCCCGCGCTATAAACACCGCCAGTTACGAAATCCGTGAGTTCGGAAGTCGTTAGATCGATGACGCCGGCAAGCTCGCCACGCGCGGCGAGCGATTCCAGTGCCCGGCCGCCTGGCCCCGAGGCATGGAAATGAATGACCTCGAAGCCTTCGACCTCGAGCCGCGCCGTGATGCGATCGACCGCGGCTTGCGTATTGCCGAAGGAGGAGACACCGATCAGCGGCGCTGAAGTCGCCGCATCCCCGTGCCGACACCGTGACCGATAGGCCTTGGCCATGCCGGCCATGGCAGCGGCTGCATTAATCATGGCGGCGCGGGTGATGCGGTTGAGCGAGATGTCGCCGATGGTCGGAAACATAGCAATGTCGCTTTCGGCGACATACCACTGTACCGCGGCGGTCGCGGCCACAGGTGTCACCATGGCCTTAGGCAGTCCGACCGCAAGCTGACGCATGACCGCGCAGAACATTGTCGAGCCATTGGCGCCGCCGACGCCGATGATGCCGTCAATCTCGCCCGATGTCGCCTTGGAGCCGACGACCTTGCCACCGCCTTTGATCATGGTCTGCGCGGCATCGGCGCGCGACAACTGCGCGAGCGCATCCCACGCGACCCCAGATGCATCCGCGAGCACGCCGCCGCCGACGGTCGCGGAATTATGGCCATGCGGGCGCAGCGCAAAATCGACTAACCAAGGCGTCACGCCGGCGTCGGTCAAGGCGTCGCACATAAAACGCGCCGCCTCATGCTTACTGTCGAGGGTGGCGAGTACGGCGACGGTTGGCGCGTCCGCCACTTAGCGTACCTTCGCCAGTTTGACGGCCTTGAACGCGCGCGCGGCCGCCGTTACCGAGGTCTCGATCGGGAAACGCTCGGCCGACGAGCCGCCGACATAGCCGTCGAGCCGCGGCTCGGCTTTGAGAAAGCCCGCGAAGTCCTCCGGCGTCTCGATGGCGCCACCATGACAGGTGACGATGCGGTCGCCAAATTTGCCCGCAAGCGCGTCGAGAACCGCTGTCGCGCGCGCCACCGCCGCATCGCGGTTCATCACAGTCTGCGATCCGATGGTGCCGCCAGAGCTGTTGCCGAAATGCACGATGATATTGTCGACGCCGGCTTCCGCCATGGCCAACGCTTCTGCAGCCGAAGTGCAAAATGCCTTGGTGAACAGCCCCATGCACGCAGCCTCCCCGAGCGTTGCAACCTCGCGCGCAAAGCCCATGCCGGTCTCTTCCAGGTCGCTGCGGAACTTGCCGTCGACCAGCGCCACGGTTGGGCAATTCATCACGCCGTCGTAGCCGGCTGCCGCCACGCGACTAAGGAAGCGCGTCATATCGCGCGTCGGATCGACGCAAAGCAGGCCGGCGATTAGCGGACTCCCGCGCACGACGTTGATCAGCGAGCGCTCGCCAAGGTCCAGCGTCAGCGCATTGGCGTCGCAGATCGGTAGATATCCCGCCATCGAACTCAGGCCCTGCATGCGGAAATAGGCCAGGCAATGGGTCGTGACGAGGTCGGCGCCGCCGCGTGCTGCCATCTTGGCGGTGATGCCAGACCCGCACAACGCATCATAGATGGCGCGCCCAGCCTCGCGCTCCGCCCGCAGGCGCGCAACGATGCTTGCACGATCGAACCTGCCCGCCAAGCCGTCCTCCCCGCTCGTGCGATCCAATAGCAGTCTAGCCAAAGCATCACGGATGATACAGCCTCCGGAACTTGATGTAGGCTGTCGCTGGCGTCGGCAACGGCGGGGAATCGATTGCGCGTCTTTATCGAGAATGAGGCTGGCTCACGCCGTAAGAACATCTACGACGAGCGCACCCTAACTTATCAGCGCGGCGTCGAAGTCTCGCGCCCATACCCTTTTCCGTATGGTTTCGTTATCGGCACCCGCAGTGGCGACGGCGACTGCGTCGACTGCTTCGTGCTGACTGCTGCTACCCTTTCGTCCGGCACCATTGTCGAGTGCGATCCAATCGGGCTCCTCGAACAGGTCGAGGACGGTGAGGTCGACCACAAGGTGCTCGCCGTGCTCATCGGCGAATGCATCGCCCTTGATGACGTAGTCGTGGCGCCTCTCAAGCATTTCATCAGTGGTGTCTTCGCCCACGTGCCCGGAAAACGTACGGAGATCGGTCGCCTCCTCTCCCGCCCAGAAGCGGAAGCCTATGTCCACGCCTGCCGGGACGATTCCTGACACGATGCGGTCGAAGGCACCTGATCTAGCCGTTGCGGCGCGAGAATATCCAGCACATTCCGTAACCCTGACCTGACCTGGCTTTTTCAGACCAAGCTCCTTTCCAAGCTATTTTCTCACATCGCTTGGTCTAAAAATGCCAAACATGAAATTGGAGTGTCAAGCGTTGATCGAAATCAAGCCGAATTGCCAAATGCGGGTTTAGTTAAGGCGCGCAAGACCGACATTGGGGCCGGTCTATTAACATCTGAGTGCGGGCGGAATAGGATTAAAAGGCGGTGTGAACAGATGACACATCGATCATCCAGGATGCGCCATTGCGATGGTGCGAAACGGAGCAGCTATGAATTTCGCGCTGAAGGAAGAGCAACAGCTAATTCAAGACACAGCCAAGCGGTTTGCCGCCGAAGAAATCGCGCCGACGCTCGAGCAGGAGGAGCGTCAACACGCGTTCAAGCCGGAACGTGTCGCCAAGATGGGTGAGCTCGGTTTCTTCTCCTGCGCGCTGCCAGAAGAACTGGGCGGCAGCGGCATGGGATTCATGGAATCGGTGCTGATGGCCGAACAGATCGCCAAGGTGTCGGCCTCGTGGCGTTTGCCTTTCAACATGCAGAACCTGGGGCCGGCACTCACGGTCACCAAGTTCGGTACGTCGGAGCAGAAGAAGAAGTACGTGCCCGGCTGGGTCGACGGTACGCAGCTCGGATTCTTTGCCATGACCGAGCCCAACACTGGTTCCGACGTGGCGAGCATGAAGACCCTCGCCGTCGATAAGGGCGACCATTTCGAGATTCACGGCAACAAGATGTGGATCTCGCAGGCGCATGTCGGCGATGCCGGGCTGCTCTACGCCTTTACGGACAAGTCCAAGGGCAACAAGGGCATGACCGCCTTCATCATCGAGCCGAAGAAGATGAAGGGTTGCACGGCGCGGCCGATCGATACCAAGCTCGGCCTGCATTGCGCGCCGACCGGGGAATTCGTGTTCGAAGGCATGCAGGTGCCGAAGGAGAACGTGCTTGGCCAAGTCGGCGAAGGCTTCCGGGTGTGCATGTGGCAGCTCAACCAGACCCGGCTCGGGTGTGCCGCCGGTGCCTTGGGTGTCGCAGGGGGCGCGCTCGATCTCGCCATTAACTACGCCAAAGATCGCACCCAGTTCGGCAAACCCATTTCCCAGCATCAGATGGTTCAGGCGCAGATCGCCGAGATGACGGTGGAGCATCAGTCCGCGCAGATGCTGGTCTACCGCGCCGCCTGGCTGAAGGATCAGGGCAAGCCGAGCCAGTACGAGACCTCGGTTGCCAAGCTCGCCGCCTCGGAAGCGGCCGTGCATGCGGCCAACGAATGCATGAAGATCTTCGGCAGCTACGGCTTCTCGACCGAGTATCCGGCCGAGCGCTTCTATCGCGACGCCAAGTCGCTGCAGGTGGTCGAGGGCACCTCCAACATTCAGAAGATCATCATCTCGGGCATGGCTTGCGGCTATACGCCGAACCGGGAATAACGCGAGATGGCATAGACCGGCGCGTGCAGGACCGGGAACGTGCGATGTGCGGGAGTCGCGAATGAAACCTTATTTCGAGAAGATGCCGCGTTTCGGCAAGGAGCTGAGAGAAAACCGCATCGCGCGTACCAAGGAGAGCCGCGCCAAACTGGAACAGGTCGAGACCGAGATCGCCGCCGCCCGCCAGGCGCGCCAGGATGCCGGCATTCCGGCGGCCAAGATCAACGAGCGCGGCATGCTCACGGTCTGGCAGCGGCTCGAATACCTGGTCGATAAGGGCAGCTGGCGTCCGCTGCACAGTCTCTACAATCCGGCGGATAATCCCGAAGGCGCCACCAATGTAGTCGACGGTCTCGGCAAGATCGGCGGCCGCTGGGCCGTGATCATCGGCTTCGACAACAAAGTGCTGGCCGGCGCCTGGGTACCCGGACAGTCGGAGAATATCCTGCGGGTGACCGATATCGCGAAACGGCTGCACATTCCGCTGGTGTGGCTGGTGAATTGCAGCGGCGCGCAACTGCCCGAGCAGGAGCGGTTCTACGCCAACCGCCGCGGCAGCGGCACCTGCTTCTACCGTCATGCCGAACTGGAGCAGATGGGCATTCCCATCCTTGCCGGCATCTACGGCACCAATCCGGCCGGCGGTGGTTACCAGAGCATCAGCCCGACCATTCTCTTGGCGCACAAGGACGCCAATATCGCGGTCGGCGGCGTTGGCATCGTGTCGGGCATGGCGCCGAAAGGCGGCTTCGATGCCGAGGGGCTGGAGGAACTGATCGCCAAGACGCGGGATTTCCGCGCGCGCCCGCCGGGACGGGTCGAAACGCATTACGGCGAAACCGGATTCTTTACGCAGGTCTACGACGAGGAAAAACAGGTCCTCGACGGCATCAAGCAATATATGCGCGCCATTCCGGCCTATGAGCCGATGTTCTTCCGGGTGGCCGAGCCGGCGGAGCCCGCGTTGCCCGCCAACGACATCTACCACCTGCTGCCGTTCAATCAGAAAGAGGCCTATATTTTCGACGAGATCCTCGCGCGTCTCGTTGACGGCAGCGAGCACATAGAGTTTCGCCCCAATTACGGCCCGGAGATCTATACCGGGCTGGTCAAGATCGATGGCATGTTGGTTGGCGTCGTCGGTAACCGACAAGGGCTGCTGCCCAAGGGTTATCCGGAATATGCTGATTACCCCGGCATCGGCGGCAAGCTCTACCGCCAGGGCCTGATCAAGATGAACGAATTCGTCAGCCTGTGCGGCCGCGACCGGGTGCCGATCATCTGGTTCCAGGACACGACCGGCATCGACGTGGGCGATCTCGCCGAAAAGGCGGAGCTGCTCGGGCTCGGGCAATCGCTGATTTATTCGATCCAGCAGACCAACGTACCGATGATGCTGGTGGTTCTGCGCAAGGGCAGCGCGGCGGCCCATTACGTCATGGGCGGCCCGCCCGCCAACCGCCATAATGCTTTCACGCTCGGCACCGCGGCGACCGAGATTTACGTGATGCACGGCGAGACAGCGGCGGTCGCGACCTACGCCCGGCGGGCGGTGAAGGAAAAGGACGCCGGCCGGCCACTCGAGCCGATCGCGCAGAAAATGAACGAGATGGCGAAGAAGTACTACGATACATCACGGCCAGATTTCTGTGCCCAGCGCGGCTTTGTCGACGAGATCGTCGATTTGCCATCGCTGCGCGGCTATCTCAAGGCCTTCGCCGGCGCGGTTTATCAGAACCCGGCGTCGATTTGCCCGCGTCATCATATGCTGCTGCCACGAATCATTCGGGGGTGAGCAGCCGAAGCAGGCCGGAATCCATACATTGGCTCTCAAGACAGAATCACGACGGGCCAGCGGATATCCTGGGCGTAGCCAGCGCCGATCGATGACGCTTGGTTCTTGAAAAGGAGAATTCGCGATGAGCGAGGAAGTCACGGCCCCCATTGCCGGGAAGGTTTGGAAGATCCTGGTTAAGGTGGGAGACGAGGTGCAAACCGAGGATGAGCTCATGATCCTCGAAGCCATGAAAATGGAGAATCCGATCTACGCCCCGGTCGATGGGAAAATCGCGGAGATCAAGGTCGCCGAAGACGACCAGGTCGAACCTAATCAGTTGTTGCTCATCATCGGATAGGGAAGCGCCGAGCCCGCTCTGTTTGCGCCCGACACCGGACGGCTTGGCATCATCGAGGCAATCGGCAAGCGGGCCTGTGCCGGAGGGGACATGGAATCGTTCTGGGGATCCGTCAAGCTGATGTTCTTCATCTATGCGTTGGCCGCGGCGATTTCGTTGATCACCGCCTGGGTGATCAAGCACATCTTCACGCTAATCCGGATGCAGCGGAACCGGTCCGAGGCGCGCAAAAGCGCCAAGGCCGGAAGTGCTTCAATGCAAGGGGGCGCGGCCCCGAAAGGCTCGGCCTGACCATGCCCGAGATCCACTTTCTCCATCTCTTTCAGGGCATCGCCACCATGGTGGCGTCCGATCCGCTCATCGCTGCCGCCCGAATCCTGCTGATCGCGCTCGGGATTTCCTTTGTCTATCTGGGGGCCAAGGGCACGCTCGAGCCGCTCATCATGATCCCGATGGGAATCGGGATGGCCTCGGTCAATGCCGGCGTGCTCTATCTCTCGGCCAAGACCATGGGAACGATCTTCATCGATCCCATCGCCAGCGGTCCGGAAAAGATCCTCGATGTGCTGCAGATCAACTTTCTGCAACCGATCTACACTTTCACGTTCAGCAACGGCTTGATCGCCTGCCTGGTTTTCATGGGCATCGGGGCGATCTCCGACATCGGCTACATGCTGATCGCGCCGGTCCGCTGCATGATCATCGCGGTGATGGCAGAGCTCGGCACCATGTTGACCTTCCCGCTCGCGGTCGCCTTCGGCCTGCCCTACAACGAAGCCGCCGCGATCGCGGTGGTCGGCACTGCCGATGCGCCCATGGTGCTCTATGCCTCGCTGCTGCTGGCCAGAGATCTGTTCGTGCCGATCACGATCGTGGCCTATCTCTATCTGAGCCTGACCTATGGCGGCTATCCGTATCTGATCCGATTGCTGATCCCCAAGGAATTGCGCGGGATCAAGATGGACCAGAAAACAATCCCGAATATCTCCGCCGGAGAGAAGATCACCTTCTCGATCATCACCGGCACCGTGCTTTGCCTGCTGTTTCCGGTGGCGGCGCCCTTGTTCATGTCGTTCTTCGTGGGCGTCATCGTGCGCGAGGCCGGCGTCAAGCAATATGTCGAATTCCTCAGCGGGCCCGTGCTCTACGGCTCGACCTTCTTCCTCGGCCTGCTGCTCGGGGTGCTGTTTGAAGCCAACACCATTCTCAATCCCAAGGTCATCCTGCTGCTGATCCTGGGGATGACGGCGCTGCTGCTGTCCGGCATCGGCGGTATCATCGGCGGCTATATCGTCTATTGGATGAGCGGCCGCACATTCAACCCCGTGGTCGGCATTGCTGGCGTCTCATGTGTGCCGACAACCGCCAAGGTCGCGCAGAAAGAAGCCCACGCCGCCAACAAGTTCGCCATGATCTTGCCCTGGGCGATGGGCGCCTGCGTGTCTGGCGTCATCTCCTCGGCGATTATCGTCGGCATTTACGTCACCCTGCTGCAGGTGCCGACGCCATGATGGAAGGGAAGGCGCAATGGATCGGCGGCACCCTGACCGCGCTGGTCGGGGTCGTACTCGTCAGGCTGCTGGCGCCCGCTCTTACGGGCTTTGCCGGCTCGCTTGCCTTAGTCGTCGGCTACCTGCTGGTCATCGTCGGCATCACGGTGGTCGCTCGCGCGACAAGACCGCTGGGTTCCGAGACCTTCCTCACGATAGAGCAAGAAGCAAAGGATTGAGTCCGGGCAAAACCGCCACGCGGCTTGATGATTTTCTTTTAACGCTGTGGTCTTCGACCGCGGGCGGAATGCTCGTCAGGATGCGAGCAACCGGTTATTCAGGAAGTCGTCCTTTCGATAGTGCGGTGGCGATGTCGTCCCGGAGTTGCTGAAGCTCTCCGCGCGTCATGCGAAACTCAAACATCCGGGCATCGGCAGGGTTTGCGGCCCGTTCGATTACAAGGAGAGCCGCTGCTTCTGGATCGTTGCTTTTGATCTGAACCGATACCGACTGAGGAAAAATAAGAAATGACGTCATAAGGTCAGCTCCGATCGGTAGCACACTAGATCAAGCCGATAGGTATGCCAAATGTAACCTCGCCGAGAAATATTCAATCATTGATAGTTTGGACGCCTGTTGTGTGTGCCGAAAACCTAAATCCGAACATAATGGTGATGAAGTCCGCCAAGAATCGCCTGTGACGTTATGTTCCCGACCCGGTGATCCGGACGGAAGCGGGGTGGTAGTGGCGGAGTCGCCAAATCTCTAGATGTCGGGAAAAACAGGGACTGGATGGTGGCGGACGCAGTCCAAGTCGAACCCGTCTCCACTCCCAAATTCCCTGCTAACAGGGAAAAGAACAGGGAATTTTTCAATTTTAGTCCAGATTACAGATCAGACCTCGCCATTCGCCCAATGATTCAGGAGACTTAGAGCGAAATTCCCTACTCAATGGAACAGGGAATTATTGCGAAGGAACAGGGAATTTGTACGCGAGAACAGGGAATTCAACCGGATATAATCCCGATTGATTTCCGGATGACATTTTCGGAAGGGACAGCGGCTGAGCCTTGGCAACGGCGGTAAGGGAGCTGCGCGAGCTCTTTCCGGCATAAGGGCGCCTTAAGCCATCCTGTTTTTGATGAGCCCTATAATTGCCGTGAGAATAGCGCCCGCAACGCCCCCACCGACAGCCTGACCGACGAGAGCGCCGATATCGACGTTTCCGGCTCCACTGGACAACATCGGGATTAGCGCGGTAAGAATTTGGCCTCCGACACCGCCTCCAATTGCGCCCGCGATAGTGTTGCCGGCCGTTCCAAGGCTCATGTCCTTTGACGCTGCACCGGCTGCATTACCGCCGATTGCGCCGGCAATAACTTGAATGACTAGATTTATGAGCATACCCGACATGAAAACCTCCTCTTCAACAGCCTTGTTGCAGATACGAAATTCAGGTCTTGATGTCGCTGGGCAATTTGCCACCGTTGGCGGCAAGCTTCCCCATGATCTGCTTATGCAACCACACATTCATGGTGGCGGAGTCGTTCGTATCACCGGTGTAGTTCAGTTCCTTCGCGAGTTGCTTGCGAGCCGTTAGGCTGCTGTCGAGCCCAAGGGCCTTCATCAGATCGACGATTGAGGTTCGCTAGGCAAGCTTTTCGCCCGTCGCCGCTGCCGCCTTGTCGACGATTTCCGCGACGTCTACTGTTTGAGCTGGCGGTGCGCCTGGTGATGCTGTCGGTGAGGCGCTCGCCTGGGCCGAGCCATGACCGAAAATTGCGCCCATGATGCTACCAAAAATACTCATGACATTTCCTCCCGTTATTTGTGGCAACGCTGATCACGGATGCGACGCTTCCCAACGCGGGACGTGCGTCACTCAGAGTTGACAATCACCAGTAGCTTGTATGTTAACACGCGGCGGCGCCGTCAGGAACCCGCAAGCGGAGATGCAACATGCCGCCAAATTCCTGAACATACTGCTCGACTTCGGCTCCGAGGAGACCCGAATGGGATGAAGAGATTTGCCGATGGTAGCTAATGGCACTTAGCCGACATCGTTTTGGTAGCGCCCGATGTCCGCTTTTGGAGGTAAAGATGGGGTAATCGGCCGGCAGCTTGTTGATATCTGAAGATTTTGGGTGCTGCGCTTCAGGCTGATGGTGAAACGAGGTCACCGTGGTTAGGGGCCTCAAGCATCAGAAGGAGAAGCGC
>Ga0307428_1001632_pt1 | contig 11075 bp, 10 predicted proteins | sample SalMarWE160240MG_FD_202161 | JGI IMG/M metagenome (GOLD analysis project Ga0307428, IMG submission 202161) | Salt marsh sediment microbial communities from the Plum Island Ecosystem LTER, Massachusetts, United States - WE1603-240 | ecosystem: Environmental > Aquatic > Marine > Intertidal zone >...
CTTTGGACAGGCAAACAAGAGTCCGGAGATGAATTGGGAGCTTATGTCTCCCCTTATCGAAGTTTTTCCTCCTCTAATTTCCCCTCCATAAACGGTAACAGAGGAAGCATTTTTTTTCTGTTGAATAGCAGATTCAACCCCCAGTTCTTTGAGGCTTTCCAGAAGGGGCGCCACAGGCCTCTTCTCGAAGGAGGCTCCAAAAATGAATGTTGAAGGCCCATTGGCGAGGGCTGCGACTGGTATCATGAAACGGAGGGTAGACCCCGATTCTCTGCAATCTATGGGATAATCAGGCGTCTTGAGTTTTTCTTGTCCATGAATCGTCCAGCGATTTTCCTGTAATTCTGTTTCTGCTCCGAGGGCTTTTATCGCATTTAGAGTCGCTTGAGTGTCATCCGAGACGAGTGGATTGAAGATTTTTGAGGTTCCATTTGACAATGATGTGGCTATGAGCATTCGGTGGGTGTAAGCTTTTGATGGAGGAGCCGAGACCACGCCTTCCAGATTATTGGTGTTCTCGACTGTAACCTCCATTTTTTAGCTTACCACCTTGGCTTTCTCTTGGTTGATTCGAGCCTCCAGAATTTCTCCCTCAAGCTTCTGCCAAACCTCTTTCACAAGGTCTACCTTATCTTCAGGAACGATGGCTGTAACCGCGGGACCAGTTCCGGACAACCCAGCAGCATAGGCTCCTGCTGTGAGGGCGTCTACGGCTGGGGATGAATCGTAGCCTAGTGCCGAGGAGAAGATTAAACCGTTCATGGTTAGGGCTGCCCAGTAATTTCCGTTCAAGGCTTCTCTGTAGGCTATCTTGACGACGGAAGCCATGGTTTTCATTCGTTTCACGTTTGAATCTGCTGTATATGTTTTTTTGGCTGGAACATAGAACAGAACAGCTGGGGCTTCAGCCAGTTCGAAGCGTTTAACGATTATTCGTTCTAGGTTATCGGTGATTACTACTCCACCAAAATATGAGGCGCAGGCATCATCGAAGGCTCCGGTTATAGTAACCTTTGCGTCCACTGCCCCATCAACACCCAGCTTCACCACAGCAACATCATCCAAGCTACGTTCTAGGGCTGCAGTGGTTGCCAAGGCTATCGCGTTTGCCGCCGCACTGCTGCTCTTCAGTCCCCTTGCCACGGGAATGTTTGATTGTGTTTCGACTTTGGCGCCAAACTCCTGTTCTAACCCAAAATGCTTGAGGATACGCTCAACAGTCTTTTGTGCCAAAACAGGATTCTCTGAGGAATCCGACAGAATCTTAACATCTATGGTTCCTGCTTCGTCAGTTAGGGTTACGGTGGCTTTTGTCCACAGGTCCACACCTACCGCTGCTCCCTTGCCAGTTGCTATCGCATTAATTATCGTGGCTGCGCCGTGAGATATCGCCTCAGCTCTTCCAGTCAACAGTGAACACCCTGTTTCTCAAGTTCGTTCAATGCTGCCTCCTTCATAACTTCAACAGGTGCGGGACAGTTTGTCCAGATTTCGAAGGCGACAGCTCCCTGATAAAGCAGCATCTCAAGACCCAAAACAACCTTAGCTCCCACCACCTTTGCGTCCGTTACAAGCTTGGTTTCCAAGGGATTATAGATTATATCCATCACACACAAGTCACGTCTCAGCAAATCCGACGGAACTGGACTCCTGTTAACGTCCGGATGCATACCAACAGAGGTAGCGTTAACCAGAATATCAGTGGTTTTCAGTTCTTTCTTCAGAACCTCAGCTGAGAGCGTTCCGCCCTTCACTTTTTTGCCGAATTTCTTGCATAACAGTTCAGCTAACTTTTCTGCCTTCTCTGAGGTTCTGTTAAGGATAACAAGTTCCTCTACCTCTTGCGCTGCCTGAAAGGCTATGGCTTTTGCTGCACCTCCAGCTCCGACGATAAGCATTTTCTTTTCTTCTGCGGATATACCGTTTTCTTTGAGGGCAATCATGGCGCCGTTGCCGTCTGTGTTGAAGCCGATAAGCTTTCCCTGCTCGTTCAGGATTGTGTTCACCGCGCCGATGGCTTTTGCCGTCGAATCGGTCTCATCCAAGTAACTCATAATAGCGTTTTTGTGGGGCATGGTCACGTTTAATCCTTGCATACCCAAACTTCTTGCGCCTGAAATTGCGTCTTTCAACCCGTTTGTTGTTACTGTGAAAGCCACGTAAACAAGGTTTAACCCCAGTTCTTTGAAGGCGGCGTTATGCATTACGGGACTTAAGGAGTGCTCTACTGGGTCGCCGATGATGGCGCAAACCCTAGTTTTTCCGGAGATTCGCATTTTATTTTAGCCCCAGAGCCTCGTATGCACTGTTCATTTCCTGTATGGTTAATTGTCCTTTTGCCGTTTTTCTTTTTTCGTTAAGACAAGCAAACGTGAAGAAGGCGCCGAAAACAGGAGACACCAACCTAGAATGCTGACCGAGTTCGCCCATAGCAAAACAGACCAGCTTGACTTTCTTGGAAGTCTCTGAAACAAAATTTAACGTAATTAGGTTGTCTTTCACAGTTCTGGCTGTGGTTATGATCTTGCAGACATCAGCTCCCAAAGCAACTTCCTTTTCGAGGACCCTATTAAGTTGCGGCAGTGGAGGAGTCTGCTCAAAATCGTGAAATGAAACTATGACTTTTGCTCCGGCTTCGTGTAGACTACTGATCAATTCTGGTTGCTTGGGTGTGCCCAAGTCTACGTCCACGTACGTGAAGCCGTTTCTTGCGGCGTCAACCAAAATTTTTTGGCGTTCAGTTTCGCTTCCAGAAAAATTTCCATGCTGTTCTGTTGATTTGTTTGTGGCTATCAGGCGTGTCTTGCTGCATGGTGGAATGTCTGCGATGCGGTCATGTGCGTTGAGGCTGTCCAGTCTTACTTCGATAAGGTCTGCGTGTTGAGCCTCAGCTTTCCGTATTAACCCAAAAGCTTCTTCAACGGTTTTGGGAGGAATTGAAACGCAGACTCTTATTGTCAACGCTCTATCACGGCTTCTTCTTTCACCAATGTTCCGAAGTGCCTGCCGCCCTCTTCCACGCGAGCCAGAATCTTGTCGCCCTTCACCAAGTCAGTCACTGCCTTGGAGCCCTCCGGAGTCACAACCCGTATGGTTTCGGCGTTCTGGGCAATCAGCTTCAAAGTTTTGCCGTTGTAATCCGCTTCGATGAGAAGCATGGGACGCCACTCGATCTTCGCCCGCGCAACATTAGTTAACCTGACTTTTCCTTCCCTATCCACTACGAGAACTTCTTCCCCAGCCTTCAGCTCCGACAAGTATCTAGTTCTGGTTGGGGACGTGAGAGCGTACAGTGAAAGTGGTCCAGCATTTACTCTAAAGGGACGTGTCTCCACGTATGGGCTTTCATGAACCTCAGCCTGAACCAAAAACAAACCGGATGATTGACAACCCAAGAGAATGCCCTCTCCTGGCTTCATAAGGTCACACGTATCAATGCACACTCGGGCGCCGGTTCCAATCTCCTTCAACTCAACAACCTCGACAACAACCAACTCAAGCGCAAGAGACTCCTTCTTGGCAAACTCTGCAGTTTCCTCAAGTTCTTCAAGGCTAGCAGTCTTCAGAACTACACCGTCTGATCCTAGCTCCAAAGTTTCCAAGGCAACCTTTGCTTCTTTTGTGCTGGAGACTTCTGCGAGCAGTTTGGTTTTTCCTCGGGTCTTGGCGATGAGGTTCTCTAAGGGAATGATTTTCCAGTCTGGAGTGCCAACAATAACGTAATCGGAGTTGAGTTCAGCCGCCTCTATGGCTGTCTCCTCATCCTTTTTTCCTTCGATGATTATTTTCACAGCGACAATTCTGCCCTTAGCCTTCAACTCCTTAAGTTTCTCAGGGTCAAACGCTGAAAGAACGGTGATGTCTGCTTCTTCTGATGTTGAGGCGGCCTTAATTCCAGCCTTCTTTGCTTTCTCTATATCTTTCGCATCAACCAGCACGGCATCACAGAACTGAGCCGCAGACTTCAGCAACCTACTTTTCTGGTCTTCGGGAAGCGATTCATCTATTTCGATCCATAATTCTTTCATTTGGATTCACCAAGAATCTTCAAGGCTTCGTTGACTGATGCCTCTTTGTGGACAAGGGCTAAAAGAGCCTTAACCATCTTTGGTGGGTCTTCGTGTTGGAAAACGTTTCTGCCAATCGAGAGACCTGCGCCGCCAGCAGTTATGGAATCCTTTACCATCTGCAGGACATCTCTGGTGGTCTCAGCTTTTGGTCCACCCGCTATAATGACGGGAACATGGCAACAATTAACAACCTCTTTGAAGGATTGGGCATCGCCTGTGTAGTTTGTTTTGATAATGTCGGCTCCCAACTCTGCACCTAAGCGGGCTGCATGAGCCACTACATCCACTGCATGTGAATCTTTGATGTTTGGTCCTCGGGGATACATCATAGCCAGCAATGGCATACCATAATCATCACACTCGCAGGCTACCTTACCCAAAGTTGAGAGCATCTGGGCTTCCTGTTTAGCGCCCACATTAATGTGAACTGAAACAGCGTCTGCGCCTAACCTGACTGCGTCGGCTACAGAGCAGATTTGCACCTTGTTGTTTGGGTCAGGACAATGCTTCGTGATTCCGGACAAGTGAACAATTAATCCAGCGTTTCCAGTGTCAACACTTTTTGCTATGCCCCTGTTGATAACAACTGCGTCAATGCCCCCCAACAACAGCTTGTCAATGATGCCCTGCATATTAACCAGTCCCTTAACTGGACCAATTGATACGCCGTGATCCATAGGAACAATCACGGTTCGGTTGTCGCTTCGGAAGATTCTTCTTAATCGCCTTTTTTTACCTGATTCCAAAGGTTTCATTCTCCTTTAGATGAACTTTTTTACTTTCAAGTATTCCGCGTTAAGGACGCCGCATCCAGCAGCTCCCCGTATGGTATTGTGACCCAGAGCAATAAATTTCACCCCATCTAACACGGGATCCTTTCGAATTCTGCCCACTACAGTGCTCATGCCATTGCCCTCCATTCTATCCAGTCTGGTTTGCGGACGATCCTTCTCCCACGTAACGATAACGGGTTTTTCTGGGGCTGAAGGAAGCTTTAGCTTTTTGGGTTCCCCAACAAAGTTCTCCATAGCCTCAGCTACAGCTTTGGGCTCAGCTTTCTTCTTTGTCTCCACGAAGACGGCTTCCATGTGTCCATCAATTGTTAGAACTCTGTGGCAGCTGGCTGAGACCTTGAAATCCGCTGGTTCTGAAGGAGAACCTAATATCTTTTGCATTTCAGTCTCCATCTTTTCTTCTTCTCCCCCAATGTATGGAATAACGTTATCTATGATGTCCATGGCGGCTACCCCAGGGTATCCAGCGCCCGAGATTGCTTGCATCGTGGATACGATGATGCTGTTGATGCCGAATTCGTCGTAGATCGGTTTCAGGGCGAGTGATAGAACTGTTGTGCTGCAGTTGGGGTTTGTGACGATGGCGCCGTCCCACTTTCTTTTTCTGCGTTGTTCCTCTATGAGGCTGACATGGCTGCAGTTTATTTCAGGATTTATCATAGGAACGTCAGGGTCCATTCTATGGGCAGAGGCGTTGCTTACCACAACGTATCCTGCAGAGGCGAAATCTTCCTCTGCTTTTCTGGCTACAGCGGAAGGCAAGGCTGAGAAGACGATGTCAACGTCGTTAACTGCTTTTGGCGTTATGTCTACAACGTTCATTTGGGCGGCAGCTTCTGGAATGGGTGTTGATTGTCTCCATCTTGATGCTTCACCGTATGTTCTTCCTTTGCTTCTTTCGGAGGCTGCCACAACTGAAGTCTTGAACCATGGGTGCCCATCTAGCAGTTGAACGAATATCTGGCCGACGTTGCCTGTTGCTCCTAAAACAGCTGCTTTCAACATTTTCAGTCACCTCTTAAAGCGTTCCTAACTAATTTTATGACTTTCTCTCTTTCATTCCAGTTTACGAATAGCAATATGCTTGATGTGATTGTCATCAGACCGAAGATGTTGACGGCATTCAATCTCAGAGCCTCAGCTATTCTTCCTGTTAGACCAGGTGTCTTTTCCAGATCGACGCCCTTGATCTTGAGGAAGGCTAATTGTTTTCTGACAGACATGGCTAGGGTTTCCTCGTGTTTTAGGATTACTTCATGAACTTTTTCGAGAAGCAGATTCGAATTAGAGTTTTCTGAAGCGTAGAGTATCATGGAGTCATAGTTCACGGATAATCCCAACAATTCTGCGTGGTTTTTCACTGTTTCAGTCAGCTCTTTTATTACTTGAGGCTGTTCAGAAACACCTTTGCCTACAACTGTGATAGACATGGTCGGAGATGGGTTTGCCAGAGCTGCATCCAGCTCGGTTGAGAATGCTCCCTTGATTACTGTGCCTTCTGCGTTTAGATTGCCGTGAGTGTGCCTGATTACCCTAACTCTTACTGACGAATCCTTGTATCGCAGAGCCTTCCTGTGAATGAACTTGGTGCCCGAATCCGCTAATCCAACCAAAGTGTTCACATCAATTTCTGGAAGCCTTTTCGGGTTGCCTATTATCTTGGGATCGGCAGACATAATTCCTTCAGCATCGGTAACCATGATGAGTTCGTCAGCTTCCAAAGCCTTCGCTAAGATGAAGGCGGTTGTATCGCTTCCACCCCTCCCCAAGGTAGTTACTTTGTTGTCTTTTGTTCTTCCCACGAAGCCTGCAATCACGGGTACGACGCCTTTCTCTACGAGGGGAAGCACATTATGTCTAGCTCTTTCGTAGCATATATCCAAAATTGGGTTGGCGTCTGAGAATGCGTTGTCTGTTATGATGGGCCATTCCGGGTCATGGGGATCCACGTAACGGGAGTTCACGCCTTGTGCTTTCAATGCGGCGGCGATGATTCTGATGCTGGTTCTTTCCCCCATGGCCAGAATCTCATCTAATTCTCTCTTTTTGACCTTGCCGTTAGAGGCGTTCTTGGCAGCATTAAAGAGTGTGTCAGTTGTCTTTCCCATCGCTGAAACTATTACGGCTATCTGTGTACCCTTTTTTGCTTCTTCAGCAACTGCCGTAACTGCCTTCAATATTCGTTCGTGATCTGCGAGGCTGGATCCCCCGTATTTGACCACGATTCTCTTGCGGTTTTTTTCATGATTTTGTATCATAACAATTAAATCCTCCATGAAGCCCAGAAAGCTAAGATGCACGTTTTTTAGCTGGCTGGGCTTAAAAGAAATAGCTAAAGCTATAGAACCGCCAAGAATTGTTCGTTGAAGTCACCAAGTAGCTGTTCATATGCCCAAGTTCCTTTGCTTGAGAAAACAGAAGATCTTCTGATATAAAAGATTATCGTAGTGAAAAGATAGACTTGAAAAACGACTATACTCTATGTAAAACCACTTGATTCTTGAATGTCTAAACATATTTCCTAAGATACTCTTTAGCTTCGTTGACACTTTGGAAACCGTATTTGATCTCCTTGAAGCTCTGCCTCAATTTGATAACATCCTTTCTAACTTCAACGGGTTTCCTTGTGCCCTTCACGACATCTAACATCAAGGAACATAGGCATTCTATGTCTCCTTCTTTGAAGCTTCTCCTAGTCACATCCTGAAAACCTATCCTGAGACCCGACGGATCGTTACGCTTGTGCTGATTGTCGTAAGGCAGAAGATTCTTGTTCAGAATTATATTTGCTTCCTCAAGATTAGCAGCAATCTTTTGTCCTCCACCGTAATCTCGAACGTCAACAGCAATCTGATGGGACCGTGTAAACCCATTCTTTCTTCCCAGAACCTTCACGCCATTTTCGAACAGATACCTACCCGCCTTCTGAGCATTCTTAACCGTCTGCTTAGCCAGCTCTTTACCATAAAGTTTCAGTTCCAAGGCTGCTAAACCCAAGGCAGGAAGCCTCCCAAGATGAGTATTCGACGTAGTCAATGGAAAGATCGCCTGTTGCACCTTCTTAATCGCCTTTTTCATCCGCTCATCTTCACAATTCGCGAGGATAACCCCGCCTTGAGGCCCTGGAAAAGTCTTGTGGGTCGACGCAGTTATGAAATCTACTCCTTCCCCAAAAGGGTCCTGAAATTCTCCGCCGGCAATCAAGCCCAAAACGTGAGCTGCATCGTAGACAACGTAAGCGCCCGTCTCCTTAGCGACTTCTGCCAGCTCTTTAATGGGATGGGGAAACTGGAAGACGCTACCTCCGAAAGTCACTATGCCAGGTCTAGTTGCGTCAATTATAGTCGCAGACTTTTCCGGATTAATATTCAATTCGTCTATATCGTAAGCATGATTGACAGTCTCCAACCCCAAGACCCTGCCGGCTAGACCAGAGTAGTCATGGGTAATATGAGCCCCAGCACTAAGGGGCAAAACCACCATCCGATTATTTTTTGTCGCCAACGAGATGCCTTTAAAGGTGGCAAGATTCGCGTGAGTGCCTGAGACGAGCCTCACATCAGCCCAATTACACCCGAACAGATTTTTCATCAGATCCGCTGCGTAATTCTCAATTTGCGTCATGTATTTCTGTCCTTGATAGTGCCTCGCTTTAACGTGTCCTTCAAAGTCATTCTCTCCTTCGGCGTATCTGGACTCCAAGTCCTGTGACACGCTCAACATCTCCTCTACTGCCGGAGATTTGAGGCCCTCGCTTGCAATCAGATTTATACACTCTTCTCCTCTGTATCGTTCATGGTTCTCGCTGGCATCAATTAAGCCAAGAGCCGTCTTCAAAAATTTATCTTCCACCGCCCGCTTTCCTCCCAAACACTTACTCAGGGCATTTTGTTGGTTTCTGAGCACTAAGTCACTTATTTATATTTCTTTACACGAAAACTGCGCCAACTGATTGTAACTTCGAAAGGCTTCTTTTGATGATTTCCTATGAAAAACTGGGATACATCAGCAGTCAATATTTTGGCTTCATAAAGCTTTTCTTTATTTTTAATATCGATTTAAACGGTGCAAACAATGAGTAAAAGGAAACTTCACTATGGAGTACGCCTAACCACAGACCAGCTTCAGTACCTGAAAACAGTTGGTAAGCCTTCAGAATGGATACGGGAAGCAGTAAACGAAAAGAAAAGACGCGAAGAGAAGAACAGCAGACCAAAATAAAAGGTGACAGAGAAGAGGAAAGAATCAGTAATTGGACAATTATTGACGTGAATCTCTTTACATCAGACCCATTAATCTTGCTGTTTGGTTCAGCGGTTTAACGTTTTGTGGAAGAAACACAGCTCTTAACTGTCAACTATAAAAAAGGGGGAGAATAATTGTATCCAGATAACAGTTATTTCCTGAAGATGGGTTTATATCCATTGAGCACGTAGGCGACCGCACTGAGCACAACGCATGACGGTATTATTATAATGAAGGTTACAGAGACCATTACTTTAATGAGGCTTGGATTGTAAAGCTGGATCCAAATATTAACAACTAGTGCAATAGTCAGTAGTGTTGCGCCGTATATCCACAATGCTATGGAAGCCTTTCGTGGCGATGTCTCCTTGCCCATACCCTCACCTACCGTTTCCTAGAAACCATTCATATTAGGAGCCTAATAATACTTCATTGTTGAAAACAGTACTTTTTCTGAAAAACCAAGAAAGACTATAATAAATGTAGTTGAGATTTCTGTTCTCACCCACCGCAATCAAACTCTTGAGAATCAATCGGTAGTGAAAGCCAAAAGATTTCTGTCGGAAAAATTCTTTTTGAAAAAGATTTTCCTCAAGAAAGTGTCGGATTCATTAAAGACAATAGTTTTTGTTCCGACACATTTTTATAGGCGGTCAGCGAAATCTTCTCATCGAGAGTGGTATTGTGTCGGGATATGACGGTAAAAAACCAGAAACAAAAGAGGAATTCATCAATTTGCTGGCGACAGCAAAGAAAGAGGAAAGAAAAATAAGGCGGTCTCAGGGGAGCAGGTCGACAAAACCGACAATTAAGGGTACAGCAGAGGTTTTAGGAATTCATCGTGACACTCTGTATCAGTGGATGAGAGAGTTTGATGTTGACTTTTCGGATGTGGATGAGAGGAAACTAGTTTTTGAAGAAGTCACGAAGCGCAGAAAACACACTTACCTGATTGGTGAGGCTTTGATGGGTGAAGGAACAGAAGTTGCCCACATAGATTTGCTGGTTGGAGACAAGGAAGGACCAGTTGGGCAAGCTTTTGCCAACGGCTTGTCAAACTTGTCTGCCGGTCACACTCCGCTTCTAGCAGTTATCAGACCGAATCTTCCACCTAAACCTCACACTCTTCTTGTGCCAAAGGTCACTGTAAAAAACATGGAGCAGACAGCAAAAATTTTTGGTCCTGCTCAGGCAGCCGTGGCAAAGGCGGTTGCTGACTCTGTTGAGGAGGGGATTATTCCGGAGGATAAGGTTGACGATTGGGTGATCATATGCAGCGTCTTTATTCATCCACAGGCTAAGGATTACCGTAGCATCTACCATTATAATTATGGAGCCACAAAACTGGCGTTGAAGAGAGCGTTAGAGAACTATCCTTCGCTGAAGAAAATCATGTATGACAAAGACAGAGCAAAGCATCCGATAATGGGCTTCAAAGTGCCTAGGCTGTGGAGACCACCCTACCTGCAGATAGCCCTTGACGTTCCCAACATAGAAAGAGTGAAGAAGATCATAAGTGAACTGCCGGAGAGCGACAGAATCATACTCGAGGTTGGCACTCCCCTGCTGAAGAAGTACGGCGTGAACATCATCCGTGACCTGAGGAAAGTAGCTAAAGACATGTTCATCGTAGCGGATCTGAAGACGTTGGATGTCGGAAAAGTGGAGGTTGACTTAGCCTTTGAGGAAACAGCCGACGCCGTTGTAGTCGCTGGGTTAGCACCCCCAGAAACTATCGACAAATTCATCAAAGAAGCAAAAAGGCTGGGAATCTATGCGGTAATGGATTTGATGAACGTTGACGACCCCATCAGCAAACTTCGGTCACTCAAAAGATTGCCTGACGTTGCGATTCTACATCGCGCCATAGATGCGGAGAAAACAGGCAAAACACGCTGGGACCTAATCAAAGAGATGCGGAAGACATTCGAAGGCCAGAAGTTTTTGGTAGCCGTTGCTGGCGGAA
>Ga0307428_1001634_pt1 | contig 11059 bp, 13 predicted proteins | sample SalMarWE160240MG_FD_202161 | JGI IMG/M metagenome (GOLD analysis project Ga0307428, IMG submission 202161) | Salt marsh sediment microbial communities from the Plum Island Ecosystem LTER, Massachusetts, United States - WE1603-240 | ecosystem: Environmental > Aquatic > Marine > Intertidal zone >...
TGGGAGGTTCTCGACCTCTGCCGGCGGTATCCGATCTACTGAATTGTGTGGAGCTTGCTCAGTGCACGCTCATCGGCACGAGGTCGTTCTCGATGGCGTTGGCGATCGCAGCGCTGCGGCTGTCGGTCAGCGCCAAAGGCGTGCCGTCGGCGCCGAGCACGGCGAACAGATCGATGCCCTCGAGCTTGCCGCTCAGCGCCGGGAACAGTTTCTGGGCGAGGTCGGTGTCGAGTTGCTTGATATACGCCACTTCGCCGTCGCCGAGCAGCTTGAACTCCTTCCGGCTCATGGGAAGGACCGCCTGGCGTTCAGCTTTTGCAAAATCGTTCATTCGTTTTACTCCGCATCAGAGACTGTGGCGCGTCTTGACGCTGGCGCCCCGCGTGTCCGGCCTCCCCTATCGTGACTGGTAATGGTCACGGTTTTCACCGTCGCCTCCCTGACGGGCCGTTCCAGCTCGATGGCGAGCAGCCCGTTCTTCAGTTTCGCGCTTCGCACCTCGACGCCATCGGCGAGGGCGAAGCTCCGCTTGAACCTGCGGGCCGCGATGCCGCGATAGAGAAAGTCACGGGTTTCCGTCTCCTCGACCTGTTGCCCGCAAACCACGAGCTCGCCGTCCTCGACGGTCACCGCGAGCTCATCGAGGTCGAAGCCGGCCACGGCGAGCGTGATGCGCAAGACGTCAGCCTGCCCCTCCGCCGCCACGAGCTCGATGTTGTAGGGAGGATAGCCGCCGGCCTGCGGCGATCTCACGAACTGAGGGATCGCGCGATCCGGCGCGGTGTCTCCCAGCCACAACTCCCCCTTCAGGAGTGTCATGCGCGACATTGTGCCAAGCCCTTTCACCTCAAGCGGCTGCGACATGTCGTAGCGTTCTCAAGGGCCCTCGGCGGCGCCCCTCATAACGCGAGCCCAGCCCGTCGCGGCACTGGGCTCTTTAGAACCGCTCTGGATATGGGGAAAATCCCAAGCGGATTCAAGAACCGCGCCGGCCGGGTTCACGGCGGCTTGATGGCCCGGCTTGCGGCGCTTCGCCAGGCATCCCGGCGCGCCGATCAGTGGTTAGCGCTTGACCGTGCCCGGGCCCATCGGATCAGGTGGAGCCATGCAGTGGTATGTCGATTCGCGGCTCGGCAGCGACGCCGATGACGGCCGCACGCCTGAGACGGCTTTCAGGAGCCTCCAGCACGCCCTTCACGCCGCCAAGACCGGCGACACGGTACTCATTGCCCCGGGCACCTACGACCAGAACCTGCCGAAGCAGATCTCTGCGTTGCGTCAGGCCAATGTCGTGGTCGCGGTGCTTGGGGGGCATTAGCGCGAAGGCGCGTGCCCGCAGCCGGGCCTTCTCCTCGCCGGCTCAAGATTGTGGGCCACTCTGCCCCAGCGCCCGACAGCGTTAGGGCCTAGTTAACGCCTGATTGCTTCAATCGAATCCGGAGCTTGCGAAAGCGATGCTTCGCGGTGCGGCTGTTCGATTGAATGCGGCAATGACCCAAGACGATCATGGTCCCGTCGGGGCTTTCCTGCCAGGCATCGTCTGGCGCGCCTCCCAATGCGGCTGGCTTAAACTCGGCAAGACGGCGCAGGGCCGCGACCTTTGGGAGAAGCCCGACGGCCGCCGCATGGTGGTCAGAGCGGGCGTCGAGCCGCTGGTACCGGTGCGGCTAACGTCCGCGCCGTCGCGACCCCGATCACGGGCGACGTGCTGAAAGGCTGGCTGCCTAGAAAGTGAAGGCCGGCCATAGCGACGAGCGGACCGTCCACGAAGTCGCCTAGCCCGACAGAATTTGATCTGGCGCAAGGACGGCGCACGGCCGGCGACGCAGGCTGTAACCGGTTGGCTTTGCGTCCACGTCAAACATTCGCCTGCAGCGGAAGGGGGAGGAAATGTCAAGCTCAAGGCTGCTCTGGCCGACGGAAGAGGAACTCAACCGTCGCTATGGTCTGATGGACCTGATGATGCAGAAGCGTGGCGTCGATGCCGATGCGGCGCGCGAGGTGGATGGCGGGCTAGCCTTCCTCGAGGCGCGGGCCAAATGCCGCTACTGCGGCAAGGAAGAGGCGTGCCGGCGCTGGCTGACAGTCAAGGCGCCGAGGACGTCTCCAGACTTCTGCCCTAACGCGACATTGTTCGAGGCGTGCCTTACGTCTGACTGAAGCGGTGCGGGAAGGCATGGCGGAGCCGGGCGGGACCGAACCGCCGGCCGCATGAAGGCCTTCTGACGCGCAGCCGTCGCGCACGAACAGCTTCACTCATCTCAGCCTGCGCGGCATTTCGCCGCGCGTTGTCGAAAAGACCCGTTTCGGCTGCGCGGCGTCAGCGCTGCGTTAACATTCGCGGCTCATTGTCCCCCCCTTCAAGGATCGGGCGACGGAGCGACGAAACCATAGCCTACGACCCTCTCACGACGACTCTCGCCGGCGGTCTCGTCAAGGGCAATCCGCAGTTCGGTGCCACTGGCGGCAAGCCGGTGACGCAGCGCTCGCTCCGAGCGCTCGACTGGTCGAATTTCTTCCTGTCCGACGTTCGCGACGGCATCGGTCCGTATCTCGGCGTCTATCTTCTCGCCGCCTATAAGTGGGATGCAGGCTCGATCGGCATGGCGATGGCCGCCATGGGCGTTGCCATGGTCGTCGCGCAGACCCCGGCCGGAGCACTGATCGACGCAACGACCCAAAAGAGGCTGGTGATGGCCGCCGCCTCGCTCGTCGTCGCGGTCTCTTGCGTGCTCATGACGGTGTTTTCTTCGTTGCTGGCGATTGTCTTCTTCCAGGTTCTCATCGGCGTCAGCGCCGCGATCCTCGCGCCGGGCATCGCTGCGCTGACGCTCGGACTCGTAGGCTATCGTCGCTATCCCAAGCGGCAGGGCAGAAACGAGGTGTTCAACCACGCCGGCAATCTGGTGGCAGCCGCCTTCGCCGGCCTTGTGGGGCAACTCATAGCCCTGCAGTGGCTGTTCTATGCCGTGGCCTTGTTCGCGGTGGGCGCCATCGCCTCCGTCCTGCTGATCCGCAAGAGTGACGTGGACAACGAGCTCGCGCGCGGCGCCAGAGGCGAGATCGTCGAAGGCGAGGAGGAGGAGGAAGCCCATATCTCCAGCTTCGCCGCGGTGATCTCCTCGAGAACGCTGCTCCTCTTTGCCCTCTCCATCGTGCTGTTTCATTTCGCCAACGGGGCGATGCTGCCTCTTGCCGGTCAGTACATGACGCAGGCCTCGCCAGGGAGCGCCTCGATCTACATGTCGGCCTGCATCATCGCCGCGCAGCTCGTTATGATGCCGGTGGCGAAGTTCACTGGGGACCGAGCCGACGCCTGGGGGCGCCGCCCGATCTTTCTGATCGCGTTCGCCGCGCTGATCTTGCGCGGCCTGCTCTACACCGTCAGCCCCGATCCGTACTGGATCGTCAGCGTGCAATTGCTGGACGGCATCGGCGCCGGCATCTTCGGGGTTCTTTGGGTGATCGTGGCCGCCGATCTCACGCGCGGCACCGGACGCTACAATCTCGTGCTCGGGGCGATCGCCACGGCTGCGAGCCTCGGAGCGGCCCTGAGCAATTTCACCGCAGGCTATGTGGTGGACTGGACCAGCTACCCGGGCGGCTTCCTGTTCCTCTCCGGGTGGGCCGCGGTCGCCTTCCTCGTGTTCTATTTCGGCGTCCCCGAGACCCGCCCGGCCTCGAAGTCTTAAGCCTTAAATGTTTGAGAAACTGGTGGAGCCAGGCGGGATCGAACCGCCGACCTCGTGAATGCCATTCACGCGCTCTCCCAACTGAGCTATGGCCCCGCGACACATCGGTGTCTTGAGAGGGTGAGATTTAGTGGCGCCCGCGCCCCCTGTCAAAGCAAGGTGCGCCAGGGCCTCACGCCTCTCCTGATCTAACTCTCTTCCTTCTCCGGTCCGCCGACGATCCCGGTCACGTCCGCCTCCTCGTCGCCCTCAGTCTCCTCGAGGAAGGTGTCGTCGTCGTCGGCGGCAGGAATTTCGGCGTCGTCGTCACCGAGATCGACGATCTCCTCGTCCTCGTCGAGCGCGACGTCGTCGCCGCCCTCTTCGACCTCTTCAAGACTGATGGTCTCCGGTCCTTCGGTAGCGACCGTCTCAAGCTCTTCCTCTTGCTTCGGCCGAGGTTCCGGTGCCGGCGCCCGTTCGCCGCGGCGCGACGTCGGCGGCGTCACCTGATACGCGGTCTGGCACACGGGGCAGACGATCGGATTGCGGCTGAGATCATAGAACCGCGCGCCGCAGCTTTGGCAAACGCGCTTCGTTCCCCTCGCGGGTTTGGACATGATGATCCTCGATTACTTGGCCCCAGATTTCGCCCCCCATTGCCACGCTTGTCTGGTGCTGTCAAAAGCTATCAAGAGCCCCTGAACACCCGAAAATCAAGGCCCATGACCAAGCCTCTCACCGCCGCGCCTTCACGGTCTTTGTCCGGCCGCGCGCGAGTGCCGGGCGACAAGTCGATCTCGCACCGCGCGCTGATCTTGGGCGCCCTTGCCACGGGGCGGACCCGCATCACCGGCCTGCTCGAGGCCGACGACGTCGTGGCCACGGCCCGTGCCGTCGCCGCCCTTGGCGCCGAGGTGAGGCGGGACAATGGCGCCATCGAAATCAAGGGCCAGGGCGTCGGCGGCTTGCATGGCCCGCGAGGTGCCCTCGATTTCGGCAATTCCGGCACTGGCGCGAGGCTGATGCTTGGCGTCGTGGCTGGTCACGATATGGAGGCCCGCTTCACCGGCGATGCCTCGCTCTCCAAGCGCCCCATGGGCCGCGTACTGAAGCCGCTCCGCCGTATGGGTCTCGCCACGGAGGACGAAGCGCAGACGCTGCCTCTGGTCGTGAGAGGGACGCCGGACCTCATTCCCATCGTCTACGAGCTGCCAGTGGCCTCGGCGCAGGTGAAGTCGGCGGTGCTGCTCGCCGGTCTACATGCGCCAGGCCGCACCACCGTGATCGAGCCGATGGCGAGCCGCGATCACACCGAGCGCATGTTCACCCATTTCGGCGCCGAGGTGACGGTCAAGGACGAGGCCGACGGTCGCCGCGCCGTCAGCGTCCGCGGCGACGCCGAGCTTCGGGGCGTCAGCCTCGCCGTGCCTGGCGATCCGAGCTCGGCCGCCTTCGCCATTGCCGCGGCCCTGATTTGCCCGCGCTCCGAAATCATGCTCGAAGGCGTGCTCATGAACCCGACCCGCACCGGCTTCATCGAGACGCTCCGCGACATGGGGGCCGGGATCGAGCTCGTCGATTTGCGCCATGAGGGCCGCGAGCCGGTCGGAGATTTGAAGGTCACCGCGAGCGCGCTTCGCGGCGTCACCGTGCCCGCCGCCCGCGCACCGAGCATGATCGACGAATATCCTGTGCTTGCCGTGGTCGCCGCCTTCGCCGAGGGCGAGACGCGCATGGAGGGCTTGTCCGAGCTTAGGGTGAAAGAGAGCGACCGTCTCGGCGCCACTGCCGCGGGTCTTGCCGCTTGCGGTGTCGAGGGGCGGATCGAGGACGACGATCTGATCGTCGTCGGTAAGGGCGCCGTGCCGGGAGGCGCCATGGTCGAGACCCACATGGACCATCGCATCGCCATGGCCTTCCTGGTTCTGGGTCTTGGCGCCGGTCAGCCGGTCACCGTCGACGACGTCGCCATGATCGCCACAAGCTTCCCGGACTTCGTGCCGCTGATGACGAAGCTCGGAGCCGAGTTCAAATGATCATCGCCATCGATGGACCGGCGGCCTCGGGCAAGGGCACCATCGGCAAGCGCGTCGCCGTCCACTACCGGCTCGCTTATCTCGATACCGGCAGCCTCTATCGGGCCGTCGCCAGGGATACCCTGGCGCGGGGGGACGATCCAGCAATCGAGGCGGCGGCGGTCGTGAGCGCCAAACGGCTCGACCCCGCGACCCTGGACGATCCGAAGTTGCGGGAGCCAGGGCTCGGCGAGGCTGCCTCCCTCGTCGCCAGGCATCCCGCGGTGCGCAGGGCGCTCCTTGCTTATCAGCGGCAGTTCGCCCGCGCCGAACAAGGTGCCGTGCTCGACGGGCGTGACATCGGCACGGTGATTTGCCCCGATGCCGAGGTCAAACTCTTCGTTACCGCGACGCCGGAAGAGCGGGCGCGCCGCCGCTATCTGGAGTTGAAGCCGTCGGGCGCTCACGTGAGCGAGGCGGAGGTGCTCGCCGATATCCGGCGGCGCGACGAGCGCGACGCCGGCAGGGCCACGGCGCCCTTGCGAAAAGCGCCCGACGCGTACTTGCTCGACACCACGAATTTGGATATAGACGCCGCGTTCAAGGCTGCCATCGACCTGATCGATGCTGCGCTTGCGCGTGCCGGGTGCGCCTCGTAAAGAAGGTCGTGCCCCTTTCGCATTAGCGCTCCATTCCGATGCTTTCGCCGACGAAAAGGGCGGGAACACCGTGACGGCAGCGAACGGACTTGCCCCCGCGCCATCCGCGAACGTCACCGCGCCGGCATTGGGGTTTTGAGTTTCACGCGTGACAGGGATTTCGAGCAGGAGTTTCGATGAACGAGCCGCAAGCAAGTATCAGCCATCCGAGCCACGACGAGTTCGCGGCCCTGCTCGAAGAGTCACTGACGGGCACCGCGCTGCAAGAGGGCAGCGTCATCAAGGGCACCATCGTCGGAATCGAGAAGGACGTTGCGGTGATCGATGTCGGCCTCAAGACTGAAGGCCGCGTGCCCCTCAAGGAATTCAGCATTTCCGGCCGCCCTGCCGGCCTTTCCGTCGGTGATGAGGTCGACGTTTATCTCGAGCGCGTCGAGAACTCTGCCGGCGAGGCCGTACTGTCGCGCGAGAAGGCGCGGCGCGAGGAGAGCTGGACCCGGCTTGAGGAGAAGTACAAGGCCGGCGAGCGCGTCGAAGGCGTGATCTTCAACCGCGTCAAGGGCGGCTTCACCGTTGATCTCGACGGCGCCGTGGCCTTCCTGCCCGGCAGCCAGGTCGACATTCGCCCGATCCGCGACGTCGGCCCGCTGATGAACGTGCCGCAGCCGTTCCAGATCCTGAAGATGGACCGCCGCCGCGGCAACATCGTCGTCTCCCGCCGCTCGGTGCTGGAGGAGACCCGCGCCGAGAAGCGGAGCGAGATCGTCGCCCGCCTCGAAGAGGGCCAGGTCATCGAAGGCGTGGTCAAGAACATCACCGATTACGGCGCCTTCATCGACCTCGGCGGCATCGACGGTCTGCTCCATGTCACCGACATGGCGTGGAGGCGCGTCGCCCATCCGAGCGAGATCGTGAATGTCGGCGACAGCGTCAAAGTTCAAATCATCCGCATCAATCCCGAGACCCAGCGCATCAGCCTTGGCATCAAGCAGCTCGAGGCCGATCCGTGGCAGGGCATTGCCGCCAAGTACCCGGTCGGCGCGCGTCTCAAGGGCACGGTCACCAACATCACCGACTACGGCGCCTTCGTCGAGCTCGAGCCCGGCGTCGAGGGCTTGATCCACGTCTCGGAGATGAGCTGGACCAAGAAGAACATCCATCCCGGCAAGATCATTTCGACGAGCCAGGAGGTCGAGGTGCAGGTCCTCGAGGTCGATCCCGAGAAGCGCCGCATCTCGCTCGGTCTCAAGCAGACCCAGGAAAACCCCTGGGTCGCGTTCGCTGCCAATCACCCGCCCGGCACCAATATCGAGGGTCCGATCCGCAACATCACCGAATTCGGTCTGTTCGTCGGCCTCGATGGCGGCATCGACGGCATGGTGCATCTTTCGGATCTGGACTGGTCCAAGTCTGGGGAGGAAGCCCTCAAGGAATACAACAAGGGCGATGACGTCAAAGCCGTGGTACTCGAGGCCGATGCCGAGAAGGAGCGCATCAGTCTCGGCATCAAGCAGCTGACCCCCGATCCGTTCGCCGCCGGCACGCCGAGCGCTAAGCTGAAGAAGGGCATGCGCGTTACCTGCGAAGTGCTCGCCGTCAAGGACAACGGCCTCGACGTCAAGATCCTGGCCAACGACCTCACTACCTTCATCCGCCGCTCCGACCTCTCTCGCGACCGTTCCGAGCAGCGGCCCGAGCGCTTCGGCGTTGGCGAGAAGTTCGATGCCCTGGTAACCCAGGTCGATGCCAAGGCGCGCAAGATCGCCGTCTCGATCAAGGCCCTGGAGATCGCCGAGGAGAAGGAGGCTGTGGCCCAATACGGCTCGACCGACTCTGGTGCGTCTCTCGGCGACATTCTCGGCGCCGCCTTGAGCAGGGCGAAGGGCGACGAGGACGAGGAGCCTGTGGAGAAGCCAAAGCGGAAGCGGGCGGCGAAGAGCGCCAAGGCCGAGGATGCGACGACCGACGATGCGGCCACCGAGGAGGCGTCGGACGACAGCGCCGAGTCCGAGGAGTAAGCGCGCTTAAGGCTTGCCGCTTGGCCATTCGTCCCCGCCCGTAAGTCCATCGATCTTTTTGGAAAGATCTGCACGTGCTCGAAGCCGAAACCGTGATTGACCGTCGCCGTTTGAGGCGGCGGGTCACCTTTTGGCGCATCGCGACCATCGTCTTCGCCGTCTTGTTCCTGTCCGTTTGGATTTCCGGCGACCGGCGGTTCGGCCCGTCAACGCTTCTGCCCCATATCGCCCGGGTTAAGGTCAGCGGCATCATCACCGACGACCAGAAGCTCCAGGAACTGCTCGACAAGGTCGCGAAGTCCGACCGGGTCAAGGCGGTGATCCTCGACATCAACAGCCCCGGCGGCACCACCACGGGCGGCGAGGCCTTGTATGACGCGATCCGCAGGGTGGCCGAGAAGAAGCCCGTCGTTGCGGTCTGTGGCACCTTGGCCACATCCGCCGCTTATATCGCCGCGATCGCCACCGACCGCATCTTCGTCTACGGCAACACCATCACCGGCTCGGTCGGCGTCATCTTCCAATGGGCCAACGTCACCGAGCTGATGAAAACGCTTGGTGTGAAGGTGGAGGAGGTCAAGAGCGGTCCGTTGAAGGCGGTGCCGAATCCGTTCGAGCCGACCGACGAGAAGGCCCGCGCGGTCGCCGAGGAGATGGTCCAGGACGCCAAGGTCTGGTTCGTCGATCTCGTCGCCAAACGCCGCGATATCAAGCCTGACGCCATCCCTGGTCTCACCGAGGGCCGCGTCTATTCGGGCCGCCAGGCCGTCGCGTTCAAGCTCGTCGACGAGATCGGCGACGAGAAGGCCGCCAAGCGGTGGCTGGAGAAGGAGCGCAAGGTGTCGTCCGGTCTTTCCATCGTCGATTGGAAGCCCAAGACCGAAGGCGGCGGCGCCTTGAGCTGGTTATTCGGCTCGATCGCGTCCGCTCTCGGCGTCTCGGGTGACAAGCTAGCGTTCCTTTTCGGTCAAGTTTCGGAAGGACTTAAGCTTGACGGTCTGGTTTCCGTTTGGCACCCTCAAGGACGCTAGCGGGGGTTGTGGCCGGCCAATCTGCCGGTCAGTGGGGCAACCAATGATTAAATCGGAATTGATTCAGCGCGTCGCTGCGGCCAACCCGCATTTGTTTCAGCGCGACGTCGAGCGCATCATCAACATCGTGCTTGATGAGATCACCGGCGCGCTCGCGCGCGGCGACCGCGTCGAGCTTCGCGGCTTTGGCGCCTTCACGGTGAAGCATCGCGCTGCCCGGCAGGGGCGTAATCCACGCACCGGCGATACCGTTTTTGTCGAGGACAAATTCGTGCCCTTCTTCAAGACCGGCAAGGAGCTGCGCGAGCGTCTCAACCGCGAGGATGGCTCCGGCAGGAGCTAGAACGCCTCGCTTGATGGAGCGGCTGTGATGCGCAGGCTGCTGGCAGCCCTGATTGTCGTCCCTCTGGCGCTGCTGCTGATCGCCCTTGCCGTGGCCAACCGCAAGCCGGTTCTGCTTGCCCTCAACCCGCTGGACAGCACGTCCGGCTTCGGCGTACAGGCGCCGCTGTTCCTGTTCCTGTTCGGGGCCTTTGCCCTTGGGCTCATTGCCGGCGGTTTTGCCACTTGGCTCGGCCAAGGGGCGTGGCGGTCGATGGCGCGGACGCAAGCCCGCGAGGCGACGTCTTGGCGCCGCCAGGCCGAGCGCCTGGAGAAGGAGCTCGAGGGTCCCGACGCGAGGCCGAACCGGGCGCGTCTCCCGGCCGAATAGGCTCCTTGCTACCCTAAATTGCTCTCCTACGCTCCCGGGTGGTGACGGGGAGAATTGCTGCACTGCGATGGACTTGGACCCGCAGATTGCATAGGGTGGCGCCGAGAATGGGCCTCTTTTCGCCCTCAACCCCCTCATCCTCATGATGTGCGTCAAGTGTCGGTGAAGGTGAAGATATGCGGCGTGCGAACGCCTGCCATCCTTGACGTCGCGGCCGAGGCCGGCGCCGACTATATCGGCTTGATCTTTTTCCCAAAAAGTCCGCGCCATATTGAGCCCGAGGCGGCGCGGGCGCTTGTGCAGCGCGCGGAGGGGAAGGTCAAGACCGTCGCGGTCCTGGTCGATCCCGACGACGCGGCTGTTGACCGCGTGGCGAAAGCGGTCGGCCCTGATTTCCTCCAGCTTCACGGCGGCGAGACGCCTGAGCGCGCCGCGGCCATCAAGGCGCGGAGCGGTCTCCCGATCATCAAGGCGATTTCGGTCGAGGCGCGCAGCGATGCGGCGAAGGCGTCAGCCTATCGGGGCATCGCCGAGCTGATCCTATTTGACGCCAAGGCCGATCCCGCGGCGCTGCTCCCGGGCGGCAACGGCGTCGTGTTCGACTGGACGGCGCTGGCCGGTCCCTCTATCGAGCGTCCCTTCGCGCTCTCTGGCGGTCTCACCGCAGCGAATGTTGGTGAGGCGATCGCCGCAACCCATGCGAGCGTGGTCGATGTGTCGTCAGGGGTCGAGCGGGCGCCGGGCGATAAGGATGCCGGCCTTGTGCGGGACTTCATCAGCGCCGCCAAATCGGCTGAACCGGACCTGAAAGCCAAAGCCTCATGAGTGCCCTACCCACGCAGACGCCGCCCAACAGCTATCGCACTGGCCCCGACGAGCGCGGCCATTTCGGCCTCTACGGCGGCCGTTTCATCGCCGAGACGCTGATGCCGCTGATCCTCGACCTCGAG
>Ga0307428_1001635_pt1 | contig 11058 bp, 8 predicted proteins | sample SalMarWE160240MG_FD_202161 | JGI IMG/M metagenome (GOLD analysis project Ga0307428, IMG submission 202161) | Salt marsh sediment microbial communities from the Plum Island Ecosystem LTER, Massachusetts, United States - WE1603-240 | ecosystem: Environmental > Aquatic > Marine > Intertidal zone >...
GCCGTCGATCTTGCCAAGAGCCTCGTCGCATGAAAAAGTACCCAGAAGCGGAAGACACAAGGTAATAAGAATAATTTGCCGGGCATGACTGTCATATCCCCGGTTCACATTTTTGTATGAAGTTTTTGAATCCATGATAAAACTCTCAAACAGCCGTTCGTTCGGCTGTTTTTTTGCGCCCAATTCTGGTAAAATGGACGGTCGATTATGCGACCTATAAACAGTCATAATTTGGCGCGATTGCTAATGCAGCTTCGATTTACGCCGGAGAAGAAGCGGCGAAAACAGCTCGATGCCGCCGAGAAGCTCGTTGCTATCATCGACATAGACAAGGAATATCCTTTCGAATTCGTGTGCTTTCGCATCACTGGCTTCAACCTTAAAAGCGAAAACGAGCTTATCAAAGGTGACGATCTGCTCGAAGACCTGAGAATTTTCATTTCCAAGCTGAGCGGCAAACTCGCTCGTCCCGTCACCGAGCAAAGTCAGAAAATCTACAGCATCCAGGAGCTGGCGAAAAACGTTGCTGTTTCAACCAAAACGATTTATCGCTGGCGAAAGCAAGGCCTGGTCGCGCGAAAATACATATTCGATGACGGCATAAGGCGTCTCGGTTTTCTGCAGTCAACCGTCGATGAATTCCTTACGACACATCCGGAACTTGCCGGCAACGCCAAAAACTTCATGCGGCTGTCGGATCAGCAAAAACAACAGATTGTAAAGCTGGCTGTCAAGCTTGCCGCCGGCACGAATCTGTCCCGCTACCAGATAATCGACAGGATAAGCGCCAAAACCGCCAAGTGTCACGAAACCATCAGATACACACTGCTCAATTACGAAGACGCCAATCCTGACAAGGCCATCTTCAAAAAGTCAACCGGCGTAATCACACCGGCCCAGGCAGCGGAAATCTATCGGCTGTACAAACAGGGCTGTAATATCAAAGAGCTGATGACGCGTTTCGACCGCAACAAAAGTTCGATATACAGAATCATCAACCGGCGAAGGGCAAAGGTGCTTCTGACAAAAAAAATCGAATTCGTCGACAGCGATGAATTTCTCAAACAAGATGCCAAAGAGCGGATTCTGGCCGAGCCGCTCGACAAATCAGAGCCGTCCGCCCTGAGCAATACCGAGCCGATCAAATTGACCGGCAGCTCCCTTTCACAATATCTGCACACATTAACAGATACACCTGTGCTCAACAGAGAAGAAGAAGTCGAGCTGTTCCGTCGATACAATTATCTGAAATTCTTAGCCTGCCAAAGCCGTGCCGGCTTAAAACTGTCTCACGTCTCGGGCACCATATTAAGGAAAATCGAATCTTATTTGGCCCAGGCCGAAGAGATCAAAAGAAGAATAATCGAAGCAAACCTTCGGCTCGTCGTCAACATCGCCCGCAAACATACACTCAGCGGAGCGAACCTGCTCGACCTTGTCGGCGAGGGCAATATTTCGCTGATGCGGGCGGTCGAAAAATTCGATTACAGCAGAGGTTTTCGATTCTCCACTTTCGCCTCCTGGGCCATAACCAAAGCCTTCGCCCGCAAAATTCCGGACCAGATCGGCCGGCTCGGCAAAGCCACAAAAGCTTCGCTGGCAAACATCCATCGCGAAATGAGGACCGAAGACGCGGCGGATTTCGCTGCCATCGAACGCGCACACCAAAGCCTTACCCAAGTCATAAAAGACAACCTCACAAAACGCGAGCAGTATGTAATAATGAATCGTTTCGGTCTCGTCGGCCCTCCGATAAAAAAGGAAACTAAAACCTTAGTACAAATCGGCCGGGAACTCAATTTGAGCAAGGAAAGAATCCGCCAGATCGAGCTTCTCGCCCTGCAGAAATTACGCCAATCACTCAGCCCCGAAGAATTCGAGCTGCTTACCGGGTGATATTTTCTTTTTATCAACAGCATTTTGTCGGTCGCTCCCGGCTTCAACCGGCTAACCGGTAGCCGCTGCGGGCGATTTTTCTCTTTTCCCCGCCACTTTAGCCAATACGGACGCGTGTAATTGGCTTTGTTTGGCTTTGTTTTCTCCGTCGCCTTGAGCCGGCATATTTTCATAATCCCTTTTTACAAAAGATGTTGTGCCCATTAGTTCCGGGGCATATTGGCTTTGTTTTTTCAAGTCGCCTTTTTTCTCTGCCGGGCGCCGTGTGGCAGCCTCATCCCTTGCCGATGGGGACGGCATGTACTGCTGGTCTTCGTCTTGCTGCTCAATTCGACGCATTATTTCGTGTCTCTTAAGCTCGTTCATCATCTTGAGCATACTGTTCTCGATCCGCCTCTCGTACAGCATCATCCTGTCGAGCACCCTGCAATTGCACCAGTCGCTCGAAGCGATTCGGCCGAGCTGCAAATGGCTGATGACATATCTCGAATCGCCCAGCTTTACCCCCTTGGCGTGCCACTTCACCATATTGAGGCTTTTGGCCATCGGATTGTCGATTTGACTTTCTATCATCGAGTCGATAGCCTGGTTCTGCATGCGTTCGGCCCGTTTCAGCCGCCAGACAAGGCTGACAAACCGATCAGCTAACATGGTTTCCACCGCTCCGACGGGGTCAAGCTCAGCGAGGAATTGGTCGTGGTAAGCTTGATATTCAGCCGGATCTTCGCCTTTTATCACCGCCTCAGCGGCAAAAAGCCCGTGCTTAATCGCATTCTGCGAGACGGTTGCCTTGCCCTCGTCGGTTTTAGGCCCAGTCGATTTTTGTGCGTTCTGCTGGTTTGCTTTGATTTGTGCTTTAGTAGACATGAGAAATTCTCCCTTTCGAAATTGTGATACCCGCCTTCGCGGGCACAAGTTTTCGATTTTACAATGAACTTTTAATTTTACACTTTCAACTTATATGTTTTATGAATATCATATATACGGGTTCGTTGGCCATCAAGTGAAAATATTAAAAAAATATAATTTTATTTAACCGCGGTTTTCGCAGAAATACACAGTATTTTGAGTCATATAGGGTAAAGCGTAACGCATGTGTGCTCCATTGTCATGTCGAGCCCGTTCGACTGCGCTCAAGGCGAAGCCCATCCACTTCGCTTATTGTGTTCGCTCAGTGGATGCCACCCGTCGAACGCTCTCTAAAAAAGGATCGTAAGCTGATTAAAGATATTATGTATTTGAGGAAAAAATTTGCCAATAGTTAATATTTAAGATGCGACCCCATATTCCCCTCTACTAAGTAATACCAGTAAGTTGCTGTCTGAAAACGTTCCAAACCTCATTTCCAAGCCGAAAAAAAGGTTTATTGATACCATAGCGTTTGGCCGGCTGAGAAAAAAGACACCATTCATAACTGATTGGTAAAAAAAAATTCTCACAATTTTCTTGATACAACTCAATAGATAATTATAATTTGTTTTGGAATATCAACCTGTGTGGCAACTTAGTCTTCTTGATACAAAAGCAGGAGGGGATATTGGCAGTTCTTTTCTGCTTGTGTTGTATCATATCAATACATTTGGAGAAAGGGATCACAATGAATATCTGGACAAATCGACATTTCAATTATGACCATGTGCACAGGACGTACTCACAAGCCCTGTCAGCACAGAACGCGATCCGTACAATCATCATTGGGATTCTGCTGGTCGCATGCCCTTCAACAACCAAGGCCGATATGGTGCCCCTAAGAATTGAATGGCTGGACGTGTGGAACGTGTCTGGAACAACAGATGGCCAAGGCACCCACCAGGCAAACACGAACGTGGAGATGAAGACCAACGGAAACGTCCCGACCATCAAGGCCGAGGCGCAAGTTGAAGGCGAGGGTTCCGCCGCCGCGGAAGTTCGTGTCTCACGCCAATTCCGGGTGGTTCTTGATGATGCTCCGGCCGTCCCTGTCCAGTTGCAGGGCGACGTCTCCGGAAGAAAAAATATTGATGACACGTGGGGTGGCGACGACGGCGAAGTGAAGTTCTATGCGAAAGCCGGTGTTGAAGGTACATCCATGCAGTATGACTTTCTGCTGCATCATGTGAACAAGGATGTCGACTACAGCGCCAGTGACACTATTGCAGTAGATGGAACTCTGGCCGCGAATCAGACGTATACCGCAACAGGTTATGCCTACGCCCTTGGCGACTCAGACCTGGGTCTGAGTGGCCACGCTTACCTTGCGAACGGCACACTGTCTCTTCCAGATCCGATTGTTATCACCGACCCCATTGCTGATTATTACTACGACGTCGAATGGCAAGAGGACGCCTGGTCGTGGACGACTGACGGCGATGCAACCGGCATCGGAGCTCTGGACATATTCACCGACATGCTCACCAGTGGTTTTCCGTGGCCCTGGGACACCCTGTTGAACGAGGGCATTGACGCTTACTTGGCGAGGGGCACCACAGCGGAGAAGATCGAGGGATACTTCCGAACCGCTGAGGGCGAGACCTACGTCTATGCGAGAGGGCGGTATGGCGGGCACGCATGGATTAACATCGAATCCGAGAGGGACTTCAGCCTTGTTCCTGTTGCCGATGCCTTGGCGCAGCTGCGATTCGACGGTATCCTCACGGGTGATCTATGCAGTGAAGGGATTTCCAGCGCCGTATCCCTGGCAGGAGTCTCTATCAGCGGCTCCGGCCTCAATTGGTCGATGGACAAAACCGTTAGCAACGGCGAGACTTCAAGTGTCCAGGAAAACATTACTGCTTGGGGGCTGGCCGAACTCAACAAAATCTACACGTTCGAGGGGCTCCTTAATTTGAACAGTCAAGCCTCGGCGAACAGTCTGGCGTACGCTGACTTTTTATCATCTTTCGAGGGGGAACTCTCGGTCGTATCTGTTCCGATTCCCGGTAGCGCTATCCTGGGAATCATCGGCATGGCATCCGCGGCTGGAATTCTCCGCAAGAGAAAGGGTAAGATGCTGCGGATCGGGTCGTGAAAGTTCTGATTTGTACTTCTTTGAGATTTAAATGGACGGACCCAATCCTGTTCGGCACAAGGATTGCTGTGTGATTTATGGGGGTAGAATTACCCAAAACTTTTTTTGCATATTACCTAATTATAAACTTGCGCGCTGTGCACACTCCTGTTTAAATGCCTTTCATGAACAAAAAAGACATAAAATAAAAGAAGGGATAATTAAAGGCGTCCGCCTGCCCCATAGGGCCTGTCCCTTAGGGAGTACATTTTTCACCAAGTTGTGCTTGCTAATTAATTCGTATATCGTATTGCGTATATCGTATCGCGTGAAGGATTGAGATTGCCGCAGCCTCGTAATTTATTATTTATGATCCATTCGACCTTGCTCAGGACAAGCTTTCTATTTATTATTTAGATTGCCACGTCGGCCTCTGGCCTCCTCGCAATGACACAATATGAGTTTTTCGATGATTTACAGCATGGGCAAAAATTTGCCCATCCTATCCTGCTATCCCTATTATTTTCTTAAAAATTCGGGGAAAATGTGTAACGAATGCCGGAGGACATGGACTTTTATTTATAGAACTGCGAATAATATGAATAATTTGATGTCTTATGGAATTTATGAGTTGTTGTAATGAAAGCCCTTAAACTGCTAAAAACTGCGTTCGGAAAAAATTTATTAAAAAATCCCAAAAAACATCGCCAACTTTCACGCGTTCATGGAACTAATATTATAGAGAAGCAGAGATTTTGCTGCGGTTGGTTAGCAGCGGGAGATGTGTGGCCGGAGTATAATCCAAATATTTCCCCAAAATTCCTGCAATATGACGGATTTCCTGCGTTTGTTAGTGTGGAAGCAAGAGAAGAAACATAAAAAGTTAATTGTTCCTAAGGAAAACTGCTAAAGGAGAGGTGCATCGCTCAGGTACGCAAGTGGAAGTACCTCCCCAAAACTTTATTCACTTATTTTTTTAAGGAGATATGAAATGCGAGTCAAAAAAATGAAAGTGTTATGGGCGATGACGGCGTTTTTAGTCATGGGATCACTTTGTTTGGCTGATATAGAGCCGGAAGTGGAAGAAGTCGTAGTTGAGCCCAATGATCCCGATTGGACACCGTCGGACTGTTTTGTGGCGGCGTGGGAAAGAGTAACGTTATCTGCCGTGCTGTCTAATCCCGATGAAGTCAGCAGTGCCAGCGGATATGAATCTCAACGAACCTTATCGATCAGTTGTAATCTCTACAAGGCGGACCAGCGAAATTTAATCTCTGACACGACCTTTTTAAGGCCTTCCAAAGTCAGTTTTGTTGATGAACAGAACAATGTATACACCGATGATAATCCTGATAGTTTTTTCCTTATCAGTATTGATACAACACCGCGACCTTCTTTTTTGGCCGATAGGCCGGCACATGTCAGTCTCAATTTTCCCACGGATCCCAATGTAGGTTATCCCGCATTGTTCAGTCAAGTCAGTTGGAGCACCAAAGGCCTTTTTGCCTATGCAATTCGGACAGTTAAGGTTCCGTTTCAAGCATCAGAACAGTGGATTGAACTCCTGCCAGATTACAGCATTATGATCGAAGAGGCTGTGCTCGAAGAGGGCAAGTACAGCTACCGATTCAAAGCAAAGTACGAAGGTCCGGATTCGCGTCCCAGCAGCCATGTATTTCTGATAGGGGATGAACCTGTTCCACAATATATAGATATGGGTATGACATTTCTCGATGCAAATGGCGTCGATGTCAAAAGCTAGGGGGAATTAAAGGTGTCCGGTACATTTTTCGATGATTTGTGCTTGATAATTAATTCGTATATCGTATTGCGCATAGCGTATATCGGGGAGGACAAGGAACAGGCTTTGTCATTTACGATTTTCGATTTGCTATTTATTAATTTCTTCAAGACCGGTGGGGCAAGGCAAAGCAATTTATGATTTTTGAATTACGATTTGCGATTTTAATTGATTAGCTTTTCTTCGTGGTTCTTCGTGTACTTCGTGGTAAATCTTAACCTTGATTGGTGGGGCGGAGCCGAGTCAATTTCCGATTTTCGATTGACGATTTGCGATTGTAGTAGCTAAACCTTTGGGATTTACTATTTTCTATTTACTATTGTAACAGAATATTTCAAATTCCCCGTTCGGCTACGCTCAGGACAAGCTTCGTAGATATAGGGCATTCTTTGTGTTTAATTGTGTATATGCTGGTGGTTTTTAAAGAAATTCTTTGAAATTACGGCGCAGTTTTGTTATAATCGGATTTGACTTCTATTGGAATGCATCACGAAAATTATCGAAGCGTGTAAGAATGCCGTTTATGAAGTCAAATGGGAAAGCTGGAAAGGAGTTAAGTACGCGATGAACAGTCGAGATGGTTTCACCCTGATTGAGTTACTGGTCGTCATTGCGATAATTGCTTTGCTTTTAGCCATTCTGCTGCCCGCTCTCGGCAGAGTACGGGAACAAACAAAGAGGGTTGTCTGCTCCTCTCAACTCAGGCAGCAGACGCTGGGCATGGTATGCTACACGGAAAACTATGACGGCAAAGTTATGGGAGTTGGAGGCCCCGGCAATCCCTATTGGTTCCACTTGATTGCTCCATATATCGGAGACAAGCGATACGAGAAAGATCCCCAGGCCGCCTTTGAAGGTGTCATGCAAGTGATCATTTGCCCGTCCGTGACCGATCGGGCTGACGGCGAAACTTTACAGCGTGGCACGGCTATTCGGTCCTGGGCATTCTGGTGGGGAGAAATTGGTGATAGTTATGCCGAGGGAAGCTACACGATCAACTCGTGGCTTCAGCCGACCGGGTATTATCAAGTCGATAAGAGCGATCCAATTCACGGCTATTTCTTCCGGAATTTATCTGATGCTCGACCTGATGTTCCTTTGTTTGGCGATGGTATGTGGGTAGATGCATGGCCCAGGAGTACCGATCCGCCTCCATCGAACTCGTTCGATGGCGATAACGGTGACCAAGCCAGTATGCACCGGTATTGTATAGCCAGACACCGTCGGGCCATCAATCTGAGTTACGTCGATACTCACGTAGCAGCCGTGGAGCTGGAGGAATTGTGGCAGCAATATTGGCATCGGGGATATGAACCGAGATATGACATTGTGGTGCCAGATTAGTTCTATTCAATTGCCCATTTCAGATTTCAGCAACGCTATCAAGATTAGCGGGCACAGGCCTTGTCATTTACGATTTGGTGGGGCAAGCCGCCACCCTACAGAGACTCTTACGAATCATTAGCATTTGCACATGTCCAGTTGTTATTTATCAGCGTCCATCAGCGTTAATCTCTCGGCGTTGCTCGGGACAGCGTCTGTGGTTATAGAGATTCTTTAAGAATAAAATCATGCCGGAGTGTAAATGATTGTTTCGTGCGTGCGGGACATATTTTATTAAGGAGGGTAGAATGAATTTATATAATTCAAATGTGAGCTTGTCCATCCCGCCGTAAGGCATCCCTTACGGAACTTACGGGAGTGCGTTTCAACGAAGCCTACATGCTTTGGGATAAAATGCTCTTGCGTGTTGATTTGAAAGAAAATCCGCCGAGTGAATCGGCAGGCTAAATATATTTAGATTTTCATCAGGCGGGTGTGCTGAATTATTGCGGAACTAATCCCTTTTCTCTTTACACCAGTCTTGACAGCAGCCGACTTATTTGCGATTATTTCATCCTTGGATATGTAACATGTCAGTAGAATTGTTGAAAAAAGGATATTGATTATGACTATCGAATTTCGGAAGGATTATACATATTGCCTGCTCGTGCCTACGAGCGTGGGGGTGCGTATTACTCCGGTCAACGGCCAGCCTGTTTATTCCAGTAATACGTTCATCATGCAGGCCACGAGCGCCGAGTCCAATGTGGCCAGTGTATCCAGCTATCTGGGCCTGCCCGTTAAGGTGCTGACGAGGTTCGTCAAGGGCAGTCCGATCGCCCGGTTCATAAAGGATAATCTTGCCGGCCGGCATATAGACGTCGAGGGCAAGGAAGTGGATCAGGGCGGGCCGTGGGGCTATCGCCACCAGTTCAATATCGCCGACAGCGGCTACGGCTCGCGCGGGCCGCGGGTTCATAACGACCGTGCCGGCGAGGTGGGACGGACGCTGAACGTCAAAGACTTTGACCTGGACAGGATCTTCGGCAAGGAGGGCGTACAAATCGTTCACCTGTCAGGTCTTATCGCTGCGCTTTCGCCCGAGACGAGCACCTTCTGCCTCGAATTAGCTAAGGCCGCTAAGAAACACAAAACCCGGATCTCATTCGACCTGAACCATCGCGCCTCGTTCTGGAAGGGCCGGGAGGCCGAGCTGCACGAGATATTCGCGGAAATCGCCTCTATTTCGGACATCCTCGTCGGCAATGAAGAAGACTTCCAACTCTGCCTGGGGATCGAAGGCCCGGAGGCGGGCGGCAAAAACCTGGCGAACAAAATCGAGACCTTCAAGGTCATGATCAATAAGGCAAAGAAGGCATTTCCCAACGCCACGGTGTTTGCCACCACGCTTCGCCAGGTCGTCAGCACCAACTGCCACCTCTGGGGTGCGATCATGGCCGCCGGCGACGACTGGCATGTGGTCGAACCGCGAGAGATTACGGTGCTCGACCGGATCGGAGGCGGCGACGGCTTTGTCGGGGGCATGCTCTATGGTATCCTCAGAGGCTGGGAGCCGGAGAAATGGGTCCAGTTCGGATGGGCCACGGGGGCATTGGTCACAACGCTGCTGACCGACTACGCCCAGCCTGCAGACGAGGAGCAGATATGGAGCATCTGGCAGGGCAACGCCCGGGTAAGGCGGTAGAAGAATTGATTATTGATTATTGCCAGTCGATATTGCCACTTTCATCACAGCATCGAATGCTTTCGACCAAATCTATCAAGATGCCGGACCAAGCTTATGGCCGGGGCCGGTAGTGTAGAGGCGTTTTTTGGGCTCTGTGTTCATGTGAGAGCTGACTACTGTTCCTACGAAGATTATATGGTCGCCAACGGGGACCTGCGAATCGAGCATACATTCGAAATTTGCTACGGCATCAGTTAACAGCACCGAGTCGATTTCTTTGGCTTGCTCTGTTTCGCACTCGAACTCGGCGAATTTGTCGATTTCCCGGCCGGACTCCGAGCCGAAGAATAAGGCAGCATCGGCCATATCCGAGGATGGAAACGCAATCGTAAAACATTCCGAGTGCGTGATCGCTTCGATTGAATAATGCTTTTTCGCTACGGCAATCGCCATCATGGGAGGATTGCCGGATGCGTACATTGTCCAGCCTAATGTGACGGGGTTGGCTTTGCCCTGCCTGTCTTTGGCGATTGCTATGACGACCTGCTCGGGATACTTGGTTTTGACGGCATCGGAATATTCAACTCGTTTTTGCATTGCATTTCTCCATGACTCATTCTATATTGACCGCGTATAATTTAACGTTGAAATTATAAATCTTCAAATCGAATCTAACAAGGAGAAAGAAGTGGATACAATTGGCTTTGTCGGCAGCGGGAATATGGCGGAGGCCCTGATTAAAGGAATCGTCGCAGCAAAAATTTACGCACCTGAAAATGTTTTTATAAGCGATATTCGGACCGAGCGGCTTGAATTGATCGCGGAGAGGTATGGCGTCACGACTATCGGGAATAACGCCGAGCTGGCAGGGAAGGTTGGAACTCTCGTTTTGAGCATCAAGCCGCAGAATATGGCCGATGCGCTGGAGAGCATAAAAGACGCTATCGGCGGCGAGACGCTGGTAATATCCATAGCGGCGGGAATTAAGGTCGCAAAAATCGCCGCGGCATTGGGTGATATGGCCATCGTTCGGGTCATGCCGAATACGCCTGCCCTGATTAGCGAAGGGGCCAGCGCGCTTTATGCCAACGAGCGGGCAAAATCACTGCTGGATAAAGCACTTTCGATTTTCTCGTCGGTGGGCAAGGCGGTTGTCGTGGATAACGAAGATTTAATCGACACCGTCACGGCGGTCAGCGGCAGCGGGCCAGCTTATTATTTCCTGCTGATGGAGGAGATGATAAAGGCCGGCGTAAAACTGGGTCTGCCCGAGGATGTCGCGAAAGACCTGGTTCTGCAAACGGCCAAGGGGGCAGGATTGCTCGCGGTCGAGGCCGACAAAAACGGTGAAAGCCCAGCGGAACT
>Ga0307428_1001636_pt1 | contig 11057 bp, 12 predicted proteins | sample SalMarWE160240MG_FD_202161 | JGI IMG/M metagenome (GOLD analysis project Ga0307428, IMG submission 202161) | Salt marsh sediment microbial communities from the Plum Island Ecosystem LTER, Massachusetts, United States - WE1603-240 | ecosystem: Environmental > Aquatic > Marine > Intertidal zone >...
AGGGTTGAGGGTCCCTGTTCTCCCAGATTGCCGCGTGGACCCTACACCTTATTAGGGGTGATGTCAATAAAGAGAGTCCAGGGTCGAGAGTTGAGAGGCTCTCAACTCTGGGTGTAGCTATATCGGTGGCCTGATTGTTTCATTCTCACCATCTGTCCAAATTTTAGGCAGCCATAAACTCCATAACTATCAGTAGGTTACAGCCGAAACCCACCATGGAATCCGCTTGAGGCCCTGGCACGGAAAATGCCCCTTACTGTACCTACCTGGAGAAGCTGATGGGAATTGCTACAACGGAAAAAGTTTACATAATGGCGGTGCCCTCGAGCCACCCCAGCCGCTACCCCGCGTGGCCGGGCCTCGTCTTTCTCTTCCTGATCCTCCCCCTCATCCTCGCCCCCGAGTATGCCCGCCGGGAAGCGGTGCGCCAGCTCGAGACCCGGATCAATGCCCCCGTGTCTATCCGGGACGTGGACCTGAACCCGTTCACGGGTAGGGCGCGGATCCACGACCTCGTCATCGGGGGCGACGGCGGATCCGACCCCATCCTCCGCGTCCCCACGCTGGACGTCACCCTCGATCGGGACGCCCTGTTGGGGCGCGACGTCATCATCCACCGCGTAACGGCCCACCGGCTCGCACTCCACCTCGAGCGGACCGGATCGACGACCTGGAATATCGACCGCATCATCCGCTCGCGATGGGAGGGCGGGGCGAGTCTCGGGGCACTGAAGATCGCGCAGATCCAGGTCAAGGACGGTTCGATCACCGTGGTGGACCGCACGACCACGCCGGCTGTCGCCAATGTCCTCCGGGATCTTGATCTCACGCTCCAGCCGGTGCCCTTGACGCCCCAGGCGGAGCCCGGACAGATCGTCGGTGAGGCGCGCCTGGGAGAGGGGCCCGTCCAGATGAGCGGGACGCTGCACCTGAATCCCTTCAGCAACCACCTGCAGCTCACCGCGACGAGCGTCCCGATCGCGGGTTTTCATGGGTACGCCAACGAGCTCGTCGGGCCGACAGAGTCCGTGAAGGGCACGCTCGACGGGAAGCTCGACGTGACCGCGACCGTGGACACCCGCGGCTATCTCGCGATTGATGTGCAGGGCGCCCTCACAGGGCGCGGCGTGACTATGTGGATCGCGGGTGACGAGAAGCCATTCTTTTACGCCACACGGCTGAAGGCCGATCTCGCGCGGATGAGCCTGATGCCGAAACTGCACGTCGAGGTCCCGACCGTGCAGGTCACGGAGGCCACCGTCCGCGTCACGCGGGACCAGAAAGGCACGTTCAACGTCCGACGGCTGTGGCCGGACGTCCTCGCAAAGCGACCGACAGGGACGAAACGCGGGGGGCGGTCCACGGCCGCGCCGCCGCTCGTGGTCCAACACCTCACCATGGACAACAGCCGCATCGAGTTCGTGGATGCGACGCTCACGCCGACCTTCACCGGCGCCATGTCCAACATGAGCGCCGAGGTGCACAACCGATACCCGAAGAAAGATCGGGCCGACCTCAAGCTCAAGGGGACGCTGGCCGGGGCCGCCCCGGTGGCCCTCACCGGATGGTTTACGCCCGTCGCACGGCCCCCCAAGGTCTACATCCAGGGGACGGTCCGGGACTTCGAATTGTCGCGCGTGAACCCCTATGCCGAGAAGTACGTGCGACACGCGATCCGTCGCGGGCGGGTGACGACCGGCGTGCAGTACACGTACAACGCCGGCAACATCGACGCCGGCAATGAGATCCGCATCCGGCAGATCAAGGTCGGCGACCCGCTGGACAAGGACTTCGAGGCGGAGGTCGGCATTCCCCTGAAACTCGCCGTCGGGCTGCTCGAGGGGCTCGACGGGGAAATCCACATCCAAGTGCCGGTACGGGGTGATCTCGACAATCCCGAGATGCAGCTCGACAGCGTCGTCTGGGACGCCGTCCGCAACGCCATCATCAAGGCCATCACGGTGCCGTTCCAATTGTTCGGGAAGATTCTCAAGGCGGGGGGGAAGATTCTCTCAGTCCGGATCGAACCCATCAGCTTTCGGCCGGGCTCAGTCACACCGGATGCCCGGGGCGAAAAGCGACTCAAGCAGCTCGTCACCTTTCTGCGGAAACGACCGAAGCTCGAACTGGAAATCGAAGGTCAGGCATCGGTCGCGGAGGCCAAGGCCGTGTCGCGCGACCGGCGGCGCGGCCGGGTCGCGACCGAGCTAGAGCTGAGGAAGCTGGCCGACGATCGCGCGCGCTACATCGAGCGGACGCTCGCCCGCCGCGGGATCGCGCGCAAGCGGCTCTTCGTCTTGAAGGGGGAGCCCGAAGCGGTCAGCAAGGATGAGTCCGGTCAGGTCGCGTTTCGCATGCTCTAACGGACACAAGATAGCGCGTAGTTGAGAGTGGATAGTTGAGAGTTAAGGAATAAATCGGAAGATCAAAAATCCAGAATGCGAAATTTTATCTACGCTTTGACCTCTCAACTATCAACTACGAACTATAAACTCTGCCGTTGACGCCGACCTGCTTTTCATGATAGAGAATTCCCTCACCGTTTTCCTCTTTCTCCCTTCGGGATCGAAAGACGCCATGCCAACTCGCAAGCACCTGCGGAGGGCCTTTTCCCCTGAATGGAAGGAATACTATACGCTCAGTCGGAAAAAACCATTCACAGAGCGCGAGGAAGCCAAGATCGCGACCGCCTTCCGCTCTCTCGCCCTCACGATGGCCTCCCGATTCAGGCGGGAAAAAAACCTGACCCACTACCTGGAGCTTAGCGAGAAGGCCCCTGACCTGTCCCGCCGCGCGCTCTACCTCCTGCGCGCGCTCGACCTCGCGCAGCACGACGAAGACCCCGAGACGCGGCGTTGGGCCTGCGAGCACCGCCGGGGGCTACAAAAGTTGCTTGAGCTCCTCCCGCACAGGAAACCCCGCAAAAAATAGTTATCCACACCGTCCACAGATATCCACAGAAACGTGTGGATAACTTTCTATGTCGCCGTTGGGGGGGTCACCCCCGCCTCCGCCAGTTGCTGTCGCAACAGGACCTCTGCCCTGAGCAACGCCGACGGGCCCGCCCTGAGCCCCCCGACTAAGCCCGGGACAGCCCCGGCCGACGGGCCTGCCTTGAGCCCCGTCGCAGGGCCTAACTCCACAAGCCCGGCCTCATAAAGCCGCCTGAGATCGAGGTTCCCGACGACTTCCCCGGCGAACGGGCTCCCCCCTAACCCGAGGAGGGCCGCGTCAACGCCATCGGCCCCCGCGTCCAGGACCGCTCGGGCGTTTTCCACACCGACGCCCCCTTCGTGCAGGTGAGTTCTCAGGAAAAAATGCGGGAAGCGATCCCGCACCGCCCGCACCCGGCGATACACATCGTCCGGACGCGCGGCCCCGGTCGTATCGGCCAAGCCGAGCTCCGGGACGCCCAGCGCGGCGACCTGTTCTGCCCAGTACAAGAGGGTGTCGATCGGCGTCTCTCCTTCGAAATGACAGTGCCAGGAGTTGGCGAAGACCACCGCCAGGTACACCCCCTCGGCCGTGGCCTCGGCAGCCATCCGCGTCAGTTCAGCCCACGTGACTTCCCGCGACCGCCCGCTGTTATTCCGGGAATACGTGGCGCTGAGCGCCAGGACCATCTCTAATCGGTCCACGCCCACCGCCCGGGCGCGCTCGTAGCCGTGGTGGTTGACGATCAGGGCGCTTTTGGTCCCGGGGAGCGGCCGCAAGGCCTCCCACAGATCTTCGGCATCGGCCAGTTGCGGCAGGAGCGTGGGTGAGACGAATGAGGTGACCTGGGCCTCTGCGATCCCGGCAGCGACGAGGTGCCGGTAGAGGGCCACCTTGGCGGCCGTGGGAATGACCCCCGGCAGGCTTTGCAGCCCGTCGCGCAGGGTCACATCGCGGACGCGAGCCACTCGTGATACTCCCCGTTGTTCAGACGAATAAAGGGCGGAACTCAGCCGACGAAGATCCGGAGGATGGTGCCGATGAGGAAAAGCTCTTTGCCCATGTCGTCCTTGAGGACCCGTAAGCCGTGCAGGGTACCCTGTCTGTCAGGCCCGCCCCGCGTCCACACCACCTCGGTTTCCACCGGGGGCAGGATGAGCCACTCGGGCACCGACACGTGTACGCGGGCATGGGGAGCCACGACCCGGGGAAGCGTGACCAACATGCCGGCATCACTGAGGTTTTCGACCCGGCCCTGCAGGGTGGTACCCTGATCGACCACGCAGGTCACCTCAAGATCGATGGGGATGCGGAGCGAGGATCGGGGGGTCGGTCCGGCCTGGAGGGCCAGGAGGTCTTCCCACGCATGGGCATCGGCCTCTTCCATCTTGGTGAACTGCAGGCCCATCCCGCCGGGCGAGCTTTCGGACGTCCAGACCACGACCGCCTCGGCGTGGGCGATCCCGTCCCCCGTGAGCAGACGAAGGGTGGTGACACTCCCCTGGGGCACGATCCGCGGGACTTCCAGCAGGAGTCCACCCCGGCTCACGTTCTGGGTGAGGCCGAGGCTGCGGTACCCCGGGACCGCCTCACTCTCGCACCGTACCGGTACCCGAACCGGTAGCCGAGGATTCTGGCGGTTCTCGACCTGCCTCATAGTTTCGCGAGCATAGCACACTTCAAGCCCGATTTTGCTAATTATTTTCGTGGCCCGGCCCCCCTCGGCCCCTGCACCTTTCTGCACCTCCTGCCCTTCCTGTACTTTCTGTACGCTCTGCACGTTGTGTACTGTTCCTTACTCTACCCCGGACGGCCGAGCAGTTCGATCAGCAGGATGACAGCTCCCACGATGAGACGGTAGATCACAAAGATTTTCAACGTCCGCACCTGAAGGTAGCGCACGAGAAACGCGATGGCGGCAAACCCCACGATGGCCGAGACCACAAAACCGACGACAACGTGCGTCGCGGTGAGTCCGGGCGGCAAACCGTGCCCCCAGATTTCGAAGCCTTTCTTCAGTGTGGCACCGGCGATAATCGGTGTGGCCAGCAGAAAAGAAAACCGCGCTGCCGACTCGCGCGTCACGTCCCGGCCCATCGCGGCGGCAATCGTGATGCCCGACCGCGACGTCCCCGGAATGATCGAGACCGCCTGCGCCACGCCGATAACCAGCGCGTCCGTGAATCCGACCGTCTCCATCGTGCGCGTCAACGTCACGCGCCGGTCGACCGCCCACATGAGCGCCGCCACCCCGATTAACATCCCGGCAATGAGCGCCGGGCTCCTCAAGGTCGTTTCGGCATAGTGTTCCAGGAAGTAGCCTGCCAGGGCTGCCGGGACGGTGGCGACAACCAACACGCGCAGCAGCGTCAGGTTTCGCTCCACCGCCCCGCCCCCCTGCGGCCGACGCGACGAGAAAAGGTCCCTCGTACGGAGCACGAGGGCGCTGAGCAACGTCCACCATGTGCGGGTAAAGTAGACGAAGACCGCCAGGAGGGTCCCGGCGTGCAAGACGATGTCGTAGGTGAGTCCGGGGTCCTGCCAGCCGAAGACCCACGGCACCAAGATCAGATGGGCGGTCGAGCTGATGGGCAGGAACTCGGTCAGGCCCTGCACGGCCGCGAGGACGATGGCTTGGGAGAGGGTCATTCCCCCTCTTAGATCCCCCAGGCGCCACTGAGATGAATGTTCGCGCCGTTCACATACGTGGCGTCATCCGAGAGGAGAAAGGCCGCCGCAGCGACGGCATCATCGAGCGATCCAACATGTCCGGCGGGGATCTTCTTTTCCATGGTTCGCAGCTCCTCGTCCGGGGCACTGCCTGAGGCGATGAACCCCGGCGAGATCGCATTGACGGTGATGCCGTGGGGAGCGAGCACCCGGGCCAGCGTCCGAGTGAGGATCAGCACGCCCGCCTTGGCAATGTAGTGAGCCGTGATCTGCGACTGCGCCACGCACTGATCGGCATTCGCCATGCTGAATGTAATGATGCGTCCCCATTTCCGCTCGATCATGCCCCGGGCCACCAGGCGGCCGAGGTAAAAGACCGGATGCAGGTTATTGTTGAACATGGCATGCCAGCCCTCGATTGTCTCCTCGAGCAACGGGACGCGATGGTACGGCCCGGCGCAGTTGATCAGGGCATCAATGCGTCCCCACGTGGCTTCCACCTGGCGGACCAATGCCGAGGCGGCCTCGGGATCAGAGACGTCGGCTTTGACCGCCAGGCCCGTGCCGCCTTTTTTCCGAATCGCCTCGATCGTTGCCCGCGCTTCGGGCTCGCTGCGGCGATAGCAGATGGCGACAGACCACCCGGACTGCGCCAGGGAGAGCGCGATGGCCCGCCCGATTCCGCGGGCACCCCCCGTGATCAAGGCGACCCGATTCTCCATCGTGTTTTTCCCCATCGCGTTGTTGCGCAGCCCGACTATAGGGGAATGACCAGGGGGTGTCAAAAGATAGCTAATAGTCGAGAGTTGAGAGTCGAGAGATGAGAGTTGAGAGTTGAGAGATGGTCGAGGGTTGAGGGATGGCTCATAGTTGAGAGGTGATAGTTGAGAGTTACAAGATGGCTCATAGTTAAGAGTTTCCCCTCACCCTCCCGGCGGCCGTACGCCGCAGAGGTCGGCGCCCCACCACGGTTCATACGTTCCAGACCCCCAGGCAGCACGTGCAGGTCCCGAGCGACATGCCGGGATTCCGAAAGCTTTCGGAACGAATAGGGTCGCCGCGGGCCCGAAGGGTTCCGGGCTCTTGCGGAGAGGCCCGGAGCGAGGGATCGAACGTGCTCCCTCCCATCCCCTGCTCGAATTTTATCGGTATGCGCCGTCCTTAAATCCGAAATTCGCAATTCGAAATTCGAAATTATGATTATGGATGGGGAAGGAGGCCGGCGACTTCGAAGAGGTCCTTGGCCTTGACGCAGTCGAGTGGAGGCCAGGCACCCAGCGGATCCAGGAGGATGGCATCGAGCCCCGCGTGACGAGCCGCCACAATATCAAGGCTGTAGAAGTCGCCCACATAGATGGCCTGTTCGGGGGGAACACCGGCGCGCTCCAGGGCCAGATGAAAGATGCGGGGATCGGGTTTTTCGATTCCCACGACGTGCGAATCGATGATGACGCTGAGACGCTCCGCCAGGCCCGCTTCCGTGAGCATGGCCTCGAGGCGGCCATCGGAGTTCGAGATGACTCCCAGCCGATACCCCTTTTCCCCGAGCTCCGCCAGGACTTCCCTAGCCCCCGGGACCACGCCGCCACGCCAGAGGTTTTGACGCCGGTTGATCTCTCGCAGCTCCCCCAGGATCCGCTGCGATTTCTCTCCCCAGGGGATTCCCATCTCTTCGCAGCTCAAACGCATATAGAGGGCGAAGATCTCCGGAGACTCCCGCACCTCGGCCCGCGCGAGAAACGGGTCGAGCTTGACCCGGGCCCGGCATTCGGCCTGCCACACGTCGTCTTGGGTCACGACAAAGTCCTCGCGCGTGAGCGCCGCGACAATCGCGCCATAATCCAGGCTCAGCAGGGTGTTGCCGGCGTCGAAGAAGACGGCCTTGAGCGTCACGATGGCCTCCGCGCCGTCGTCGCATACAGGTTGCGGCCAAGGGCCGCGATGTCTTCACGCCCCTCGCCGACGGCGAGGCCTATGAGACAGCCCTGGAAGCGGTCCACGATGGCGGGTGTGGGAGGCATGGGTCGGTCCTCCACCCGGACATTAGTCCTCGGGTGGGTGGGTCAGCGCGGCGAGAACCTGCGGGAAAATTCCCTCCGTGTGTTTCCGCAAATCCTCGGGCCGCAGGTTGGCAATGGGGTGTGCAATGGCGATGACGGGGACATTCGGCATCCCGAAGTTCGTCGCGTGATGACGGGCCGGCTCTTTGAACAGCTCGGTCACAATGGTCGCGGTGACCACCCCCCGTTTCTCCAGCTCAACGGCATCGTGCACACTGCACGACGTACACGAGCCTCACCCGCCGACGGCAGTGACCACCACGTCGCACCGCTGTACCAGCTCGCCGATCAGCTCGGGAGGGGCGTTCTTCGTGTATAAGCGCTTCCGACGCCGGAGAACCGCCGCATACTCAAAGCGCGCGGTGAGCAGCTCTTCGATCACCGCCAGGATCTCATGGGCTCGCTCTTTGCTGTTGTCCAGGAACCCGATCCGCTGCCCGCTGAGCTCCAGGACCCGCCGGGCAAGGGGAGAGGTTTCGAGGTCTGCCTCCGCGACCGGTTCGAGCAGGATCAACCCGGTCTCGGCTTTCTCACGCACCATCATCCCCCTCCGTGCATCCCGGGCGGTTCGTCTCCGGGATCTGGGGCCTCGCAACTTCCGTCGCCACATGCACCTGATCCCTCAACGGGGATCACCTTGGTGACGGCTTGGGTCCCATGCGCGCCCCACCCGGGAATGACCAGCGAAAACCGCCCCGCGGTCCCCCCGGCCACGAGGACCAGGAGATCTTCCGGCCTGTCCACGACGGGGATGCGGGCGGTGGGATCGTTCCGGTCAATCCATCCCGGCCAATATCGCTCCCACGTGACGTCCCCGTAGTACTCCCCGGCTCTCGTCAGCTCGGCGAGCGATCTGCGGGCCTCCTGAAAGAGAAACGATTTCACCTCCGGTTTCCCCCACCCCTCGGCCGCAATGGTGGCGGCATGCTCCGGACCGATCACGACCGCCATCTCGCCGCGCTTGTACATCGTGTTGTTCCCCATGGTGGCCATGGTGTCTGCGACCGTGATGAGGACGCCTCGCGCGTTTCGGCTGGTATGATCACTCACGCTGTGGGGCGCCTCAGCGGCAAAGACCATGACAGTGCTCTGCTCGGGCCGAAAGCCTCGTTCCACATGGAGCGGTTCCCAGGGAGAGGCCTCCTCGTTCTCGGCGACGCAATACGTGTACTTCCCCGGATGACCGAAGGTGGCTTCGTCGACCAGCCCCGGCAGCCCGCCACCGATATTGATCATGCACAGCCGGACCGCTCGCCCGATGGTGGCGTTGGCCCGAAAACCCTGTCCGAAACAATTCGCCCCGCCATTGATGTGAAGTGTCCGGCGGACCGGACCATTGATGATGCAGAGCGGGGCGGCGACGTGTGTCGTGGCCTGTACCCCATTCAGATTAAACGTCTCATCCGCGATCGCCTCGATGGCCGCGACCACGACGGGAAAGTATGCGGGCCGGCACCCCGCCATGACCGCATTAATAGCGATCTTTTCCAGCGTCGCCTTGCCGTATCGCGGCGCCAGGACGCCGACCACCTCGCCCGGATCCCGGTCGAGGGTCGCAAGCATCGCCTCGACCCGCTCTTCGGTGGGGGGCAGGATGGGGAGACCATCCGTCCAGCCGCGGGCGAAGAAGAGCTCGACGGCCTCGAAGTGATCGGCCGCCTCGAGACGCCTCGATCTGAGGGCCACCGTCTGCATAGGGTCCTCCCGTTGGATAGCCAAGAGTTGAGAGTTCAGCGTTGATCGCGAGTTAGCTGAACAAAGGAGCTAGGAACACCCGTCATGCATATCAGGGTATCCGCGAGGCTGAGGCCTGTCAAGACGATTGCACAGGCACTTGACATGCTGTCCTCCCGCTGCCACTATTGCGTCAAATTTCTTAATGTATTAATTTAATATTATTGGGGTACCGCATGATCGGTAACGGCTTGTCCAAATGGGAATCTTCCGCCACGGCTCGTGGCCCAACCTTCCCTCTCGGGATGTCTTCCCCCATCCGTCTCCTGCTCATCGGTGCCGCTGTGGCCCTCTCCGCGTGTTCCGTGATCAAGGGGACGTATCGCGTCACAAAGGGGACGGCTGAAGGGACGTTTTGGGCGGCCAAGGGCGCGTACACACTCACGGCCGGCGCTTCCAAGCTCGTGTACAAGATTGGCAAGTTCACCTTTGTGGTGGTCCGGGCGCCACTCGAGTGGCCGCTGATGAATGACGATATCGACAGCATCGATGACTTACCGCCCAAGGAGGCGATACGCCAGGGACGGGTCAAAAACTCTCCCTACACCGTCAATGGAAAAAAATATTACCCCATGACTCTAGAAGAGGCCCAGGATTATCAGGAGGTTGGCACGGCTTCCTGGTATGGGTACGAGACCTTGAAGCAAGCAGGGGGACACATGACAGCCAATGGAGAAGCCTTCAACCCGAAGGCGTTGACGGCGGCGCATAAACACCTCCCCCTGCCGACAAACGTCCGCGTCACGAATCTGGAAAACGGCCGGTCGATCATCGTCCGAGTCAACGACCGGGGCCCGTTTTCTGGCCGACGGATCATCGACCTGAGCCAAGGCGCCGCGAGAAGACTGGGCTTTTACAGAAAAGGCACCGCCCGGGTCCGGGTTGAGACCATCCCCGTCGACGGGGTGTGACGGACCTTTCAGCGGCCTCGGCGGCGGTCATGGCACCCCTCAATTCCCCCTTGACCCCCGAATGAAACGACGTTATCATAATTTCGCTAATATCCATGAGAAGTTAAGCTCAACACGTTGACGCGTAGCAGACCCGTTTATCCTCGTTTTCTCATTACCGGTACTCACTGGGTTTCATTCTTTGGGGGGAGGTGAAAAGAGCGCTACGATCTCGAGCCGTAGACTTTTACGGGATTCCCTCGCATCAAGACACCACGGACAACCAACCAGAAGCAAAGGAGAGGATGCATGCTCAAAAAAGTCACGAAGGCGACCTCGTGGATGGTCGGTGCCGTGGCACTCGCGCTTGTCGCCGCAGTGCCCTCGAGCGCCAAGGTCGTAGGAGATACCATCATTTTTGGAGTGGCCTTGTCGGAAACCGGCAAGTACTCGACCAACGGGAAACACACCAGGAACGGCTACGAGCTGGCCAAGGAGCGGATCAACGGCAGGGGTGGCGTCAAGGTCGCCGGCAAGCTCTATAAGATCGACATCAAGTACTACGACGATGAATCCACGCCGGCCCGCGGCGCGCAGCTCGCGGAACGGCTGATCAAGCAAGACGGCATCAAGTTCATGTTGGGCCCGTACAGCTCGGGTCTGACGAAGGCCATTGCGCCGGTGACCGAGAAATATAAGGTCCCGATGATCGAGGGGAATGGGGCCTCCCGTTCCATTTTCAACAAGGGCTACAAGTACGTTTTCGCCG
>Ga0307428_1001638_pt1 | contig 11049 bp, 7 predicted proteins | sample SalMarWE160240MG_FD_202161 | JGI IMG/M metagenome (GOLD analysis project Ga0307428, IMG submission 202161) | Salt marsh sediment microbial communities from the Plum Island Ecosystem LTER, Massachusetts, United States - WE1603-240 | ecosystem: Environmental > Aquatic > Marine > Intertidal zone >...
CTTGTGCATAAGCTCAACGAATCCGATGCCGTCCGCGTAGTACTCAATGCGGTGGTCTCCGTTCACCGTATCGGTCTCGAATCGGATGGTTACGCCAAGCCGGTCACCGACGGCCCTTTTCAAGGCCGTCATCAGCTCGACGAAGAAACGCGCCCGATTTTCCAGAGAGCCGCCGTACTTATCATCGCGGCGGTTGTAGCGCTTTTCGAGGAACTGCATTGGCAAGCAGCTGTCTCCGCCGGAAATCTCAACGAAATCGAAACCCGCTTGCTCGGCGCGTTTGGCGGCCAACACGTACATCTTGATGAAGGTCTTAATGTCGCTCTCATCGGCAACGGCGGCATAGACATTGCGCTCGGGAAAGACATTCGAAGGCAACCCACTGGGCGCTCTGGGAACCTCTCTCGATTCGAGCCCGGGAGCGTGTAAGCCGTTGTACCAAAGTTGCACGCCGGCCAGGCTTCCATGCTTGTGCAGTTCCTCGCACATCTTGCCGAGGTTGATCACGTCGCCCTCATCCCAGAGGCGCGCCAAGTGCCACGGATAGTCGTCCGACTCCGGATGAACAGAGCACGCTTCAGTGCAAATTGCCGCCCAACCTCCTTCTGCCTTCATGCCACGGAAGTAGGCTTGTGTTCCCGGCCGTTCCGACCCGTAGCCGGTGCAGTGAGCTGACTGCCAGAATCGGTTTCGCATGGTCTTCGGGCCGAACGAGATGGGCTCGAATAAAATGTCGTGTTTTGGATTTCTGGCCAATTCGATGCCTCCTCTGCACCGGTCCTGCCGAGTTGCATGCTCGGCTATTAGTTTGACTTGGGACGACGACCGCGCCGCATTTTCCGCAAGAACCATGCCAGCCGCGCGATACGACCTGCCTGCACCTAACCATCTCAGCTAGAACGATTTTCGCACTCAGGGACTGGGCCCTGTGCTGCGGGACGGCAGCATCTTCATGAGGCCCTGGCCGCAAAGCGCAGCGGTTTGAATTCTTCGCCAAGATTGGCTTCGCCAAGACTGGCTTCGCCAAGACTGGCGTCGGGCTGCTTGAACGCGAGCAGCAGCGCCGTGCCCGGTCCTGACAGGATCAGCAGCGGCCAAAAAAGCCTTCCCAATGTCTCCGCGGTGAGACCGACTAAGACGGCTTCTCAGATCGAAGGCACTTGTACGTGTCGTCGAGAGCCGCGGTAAGCCGTTGGACCAAATCTTCGACCTCTAGTTCGGTGATGATCAGCGGTGGGCAAAGAGCAATCGTGTCGCCGATATTGCGGATGATAAGTCCATGGTCGTGCGCCGTTCGAAACATCACGGCGCCGGCCGAGCCAACCGGACCGAAAGGCGACTTCTCCATCTTGTCGGCAACGATTTCGACAGCTGCAATCAGTCCCACGCCACGTACTTCGCCAACGATGGGATGATCGGAAAGACCTCGCAATCGGTCTTGCAGGAGTCGCCCCACGGAAGCCGCATGGGAAACCAGACCACGTTCTTCAATGATCCTAAGATTCTCCAGGCCTACCGCCGTGGCCACGGGATGACCCGTGCCCGTGAATCCGTGCGCGAATAGCCCGCGCCGAGCGCTGTTGTCTGCCACGACTTGAAAGATTTGGTCCGAGATAAGCACGGCAGCCAAAGGTAAGTAGGACGAAGTCAATTGCTTGGAGACGACAACGATATCGGGCGAAATTTTGAAGAGCTCGGAGCCGAACATTCGACCGGTGCGACCGAACGCACAGATGACCTCGTCAGCCACGATCAGGATGTCGTACTTCCTGCAGATTTCCTGCACCCTTTCCCAATACCCGCGCGGCGGAACGATCACCCCTCCGGCACCCATCACAGGTTCGCCGACGAACGCTGCTACAGTGTCAGGCCCCTCGAGGAGAATCATCTGCTCCAATTCTTCGGCAAGGCGTATTGAGAACGCCTCCTCTGATTCACCCGGTTCTGCGAAGCGATAGTGATGCGGACAGCTCGTATGCAGGATGTTCGCGATGGGAAGATCGAAATCCAGGTGATTTCTCGGAATGCCCGTAAGGCTGCCGGATCCAATCGTCGAGCCGTGATAAGCGTGCATCCGAGATATGATCTTCTTTTTTTGCGCTTGGCCGCGCGCATTGTTGTAATACCAGATCGTCTTGATGACGGTGTCGTTGGCTTCCGAACCGGAGTTCGTGAAAAAAACCTTCGACATTTTTCCCGGCGCAATCGAGATCAGTTTCTCCGCGAGCAAGATCGCGGGTTCGTTACTCTTGTGCGCGAAGGCATGATAATAAGGAAGCTTGCGGAGTTGGTCCGTCGCTGCCGCGATCAGCCGCTCCTCGTCAAAACCCAACGCCACGCTCCAAAGACCGGCTAATCCTTCGATAAATCGATTACCTCGGTTATCGAAAACATAGATGCCCGAACCGCGGTCAATAATCATCGGGCCCAGTTGCTCGTGCGCCCGGGCATCGGTGAAGGGGTGCAGGTGATCGCGGGTATCTATCGCTTCGTAGGAGTTGAGCAGGGTCATGAAAGGGAATCCTTCGCTGTGACGCAGGTCCCAGCGCCAGCGGAGTAAAGGCAATATTTGTGCCGGACGACCGTCTTGCGTGGACGTAAATCTGCGAGAGCGGACCCGAGCCAGCCGTGCGGGCGGCTACGGCGCTACGTGCGGTGTAAATGTCTCATTCGAAGAACGAAGGATCGTGGCCTGCTACCGGTTGTGGATCAGACTACTCACAAGAGGGGCGATGCGGTCCTCAATCGGCCCTTGCCGAGTGCTGCAAAAGCGCAGCATAATGCTTGTTGACACTCCTTTGTGGCCTGCCGTCCTGAAACCCTGACGATAAAGGGTCCGCCGAACGTGTTGGAATCCTTGGGTCAAGGCTGGTCAGATATCACCACTCGAACTGCGTGCTTGGCGCGAAAATTGCGTGGCCAACGATAATGGCGCGTCAACCAGTTAAGGCGGTGGGAGAATGACGGCCCCAAGCACATTCATCCTTTGGCTCGACCGAAATTTGCGAGTTGTGAAATGCAATCGAGCATTCGGCGAGGCGGTTGGGCTTGCCCCAAAAGCTGAGCTTCGAATCCCGCTAAGCAAGTTCGTATCGCAAAGGGACCGCAGACAGTTGCTGGCATGGCTGCGCCTGCACGAGGCCGGTGACGAGGGTGCTCCTTCGCTTGCGTTCAATTTTCTCGGCAAAGACCGAAAGTACATCGCCGTGGAAGCATCGTGTCTGGCAGCAAGCCTCTCTGATGGCCCGTACTTGGCGGTCTGCGCCCAGTTGAAGACCGACTTCGACGTGCGGTTCGAAGCAATGAAGCACGAGAACGACTTTTTGCGGAGAGTAATTGAAGCGTCTGTCGAGGCGATGTGGTGCATCGAATTTCAGGAGCCCGTCGACCTGTTAGAAGACGAGGACGAGGTGGTGCGCCAAGTTTTTGAGAATCGCTGCTCCTGGCGGCTTTGCAACAAGGCGATGGCGCGCCTCTATAACATTCCGGGCAATGCCGATCTTAATGAGATCCCGGTGAGCAAGAACTTCCCTAGGAGCCGGGCCAACGAACGCTACATAAGGGCTCTTATTCGCGAAAGGTTCAATGTCGATTCGGCCCTTTCGATCGACATCAAATACGACGGTGAGGCGATCTACGGCGACAACAGTGTCCGCAGCGATATCGTCGACGACAAGCTGTTGCGCTTCTGGGGAACTATGCACGACGTCACCGGCTACAGGAAGTTGCAGGCGCAGATGAACCGCGAGCAACGCTCGCTGCAAAACATCTTGGCCGCGATTCCCGAGGTGGTCCTCGTGGTCGGAAAGGATCTGCGCCTCAAAGGGGCAAATCCTGCATTCGAGACGCTTGTCCACCATTCCATCGACTTTGCGCTCGGCAAGAAAGTCGAGGACCTCTTTCACTTCGGGCAAAGCTTGTCTGAACTCGAGCGCTTGAACGAGAGAGCGCTGGTCAAATGCGACGTGCGTTCTCGAAGCAACAGCGTGAAGCCAAGGAGTTTCGCAGCTTGGGTTGTGCCGATGTCCGAAAATGGCGCCGGCTCCGATCTGATTATCACTCTGCGACCGGTGGAGCCTTTCACCGAGACTAAAGCCCTCAATCTTGGTGTTGTCGGTTAGCAACCAGTTCGAACAACGTCAGAGTAGCGCTCGTGAAGTTCGCGCAAACCGCTGAAGAAGAGTTGGATGTCGCCGCGGGTCGGCGCTCGGAGGAAGCTGGGTTTGCCCCCTCCCTTCTAGCCGTGGCGACCGATGCACTCGACGATGGCCTCATCGTTTGCGATGCCAAGGGCCGGATTTGTTGGATCAACGCATCCGCAAAAAAACTCTGCGGCATAAACTGGAAGTCCTGCCTGAATAAGACGATCGCTAATTTGGTCGATGAAAGCAGTTTTCCCGTAGATGGGATCGCAGAGGCCTTTGCCAACAAATCGTCATTGTCCTACATCGAAGACTCCCATACGGGAGCAGACTTCATCATCGACATTGATAAGATCCTGGATCCGAGAACGTCCGGACTGTTTTTTGTTATTTGTTTCAAGAACGTGGATTTATTTGTGAGCTCAATCAAGAATGGAGGACCGTCGAAGAACAGTTCGTCCTCCCTGGCCAAAATTTCGGACTACAACAAAAACATCCAGCGTATCGTTCTGGACGAAGAGTTAGAGCACCTCATCAATCTCGGCATAAAGGCATGGACGTTCGGGAGCCGAATCCTGATTTCCGGAGAGTCCGGCGTTGGCAAGTCGCAGTATGCGCGTTTGCTCCATGAGAGGATCAAGCCTGCATCGAAGAGCTTCGTGCACGTCAATTGTGCGAGCATTCCAGAGTCTCTTTTTGAATCGGAGTTCTTTGGCTATGAGCGAGGCTCCTTCACCGGCGCCCATACGCGGGGAAAGATGGGACTCGTCGAGATCGCGGAACAAGGCACTTTATTTTTGGATGAAGTGGGCGATATTCCCATTACGTGTCAATCGAAGATCCTCCGGTTCTTGGATGACGGGACCTATCTGAAGGTAGGCGCCACGCAGCCCCGTACGGCCAACGTCAATATTATCAGTGCGTCAAATCGCGATCTGACTCGGATGGTGAAGGAGGAAACGTTTAGAGCCGACCTTCATTTCCGGTTGAAGACGGTCGAAGTGAGGATCCCGCCTCTGCGCGAACGGCGGCCGTTAGTGAAGGCACTCATACAAGAGTATCTCGAATACGTGAGAAGGGAACATCGATGCAGAGTGCGACTGAGTCAGCGCTGCGAGGATTTCCTCCTCAACTACGATTACCCGGGCAATATACGCGAGCTGGAGAATACCCTGCAGCACATGACCGTAGTTTGCGACGATACGATGGACCTGGATCACCTTCCGGAGCCGGCGAGAGAAGTCGCTACCCAGCAGGCGCTGTTAGCGGGGAAGACCATTGCATCCAAGGCCGATGCCCCGCCGCACCCCTTCAACGACATGACAACGAAGCACTCATCGTTGCGAGCGCTGGTCACGCAGTACGAGAGGAAGCTGGTGAGCGAGATGATCCGGTTGCACGGAAGCAAGCGTAAGGCCGCTAAGGCCTTGGATGTCGATATTGCCACGATAGTTCGAAAATCAAGATAGGCGAACAATGCGAGGCCTCGGGCGGAACCGCGGCCGCACCGACAGTTTCGCCAGCCCCATCGCCGTAATAGGAGAGCGCGTTGGAGATTACGTCGGAACAAATCGCTCGCTTTCGCGAGGACGGCTTTGTACGCATAGATAGGCTGCTTGATGAGCAAGGCGTGGAAGCCGCACGAAACGCTTTCGACTCTCTTTTCCGCGGTGAATTCGAGCGCGGCATCCTACCGGATGAAGTGAACTGGAAGGAGGGCACGTCCGACCCCACGCTCACGCGCCAGATATGCAACGGCTGGAAGGCCAACGCTGCCGTAGCCAGAATCGTGCTTAGGAAGGATATCGGACAGGCCATCGCCACCCTAGCCGATTGGCAGGGCGCACGGATCCTGCAAGATAATGTGATCTGGAAACCGCCGGGGGCCCGACCGCTTGGTTACCATCAGGACAGCGCGTACCATCCTTGGCTCGCTCCCCAGGCTATGGTGAGCTGTTGGATCGCGCTCGATGACACCACAGCCGAGGGCGGCACGATGGAGCTGGTCCGAGGATCCCATAAATGGAACCTCAGCGCTCCCGATGGCGAATTCCATGGGCCATCGGACTATCAGGCGGCCATGCGCAGAGCCGCGGTGAAAGAGAACAAAACACCCGAAGTCGTTCCGATCGTTGTGCGCACCGGTGGAGGCTCGTTTCATCATGGCCGGACGTGGCACGGATCGGGGGTCAACGCATCGAACCGGCCGCGGCGGTCCCTGGTCGTCCACGCGATCCCGGCGAGCGCGAAATTCGTGCGCGAGAATATCGCTATCGGGAACGGGCCGGTCTACGGGCGCTATATGAAGCTTTGGGATGACAGCCTGGATGAAAACTACTTTCCTATCCTGTGGACCGCGACGGGCGGGCGGACGGAGCACCTAGACGAAGCAATATCCGCGTAGCACTGCGCCGCATTTTCCCGCTTCGGGTGCGTCTCGCCTGTGATCTAGCCCTTGACTGCACCAAACGTCAGTCCGCGCACTAAATGCTTCTGAACGAAGAAGATAAACACGAGAACCGGAACACTCTGGATAATTGCGGCTGCTGCGACCTGTGGCCAAAGCCCCCTGGGATGTCCGATGAGTGTCGGCAGCATTGCGGTCAGAGTCCTGTTCTCATTGCTCGTAAGGATCAATGCGAACAACAGTTCGTTCCAAGAAAAAATTAGAACGAAGATTGCGACCGATACCAGACCGCCATAACACATCGGCAAGGTAATCTGGAAAAGCACCCGAAACGGACCGCATCCATCGAGTGCCGCGGCTTCCTCGACCTCTCTCGGCACGTCGTCGAAGAACGCCTTCATCATCCAGACGACGAGAACGAGATTGAAGGTGGCATGCGCGAGGATCAAGCCAATGTGGGAATTGGCAAGCCCAAGCTTGTCAAAGATCAAGTACATCGGCAGGGCATACGCGATGGGTGGCCCGAGACGCGTAGCCAAGATGTAGAAGAATAGGTGTTCACCGGCTGGAATCTTGTAGCGGGAGAAGCAGTAGGCCGCCAAGGTGCCAATGCTCAGGCAAAGAAGGGTGCTTGCGGAGCTGACAATGACGGAGTTCAGGAGAAATCGTTCAAAGCCCTTGTCGTACAGCTGGACATAGGCATTGAGGGTGGGGTGGAAAAACCACAGGATCGGGCGAGAGAAGAGATCGTCGTACCGTTTGAAGCTCGCCAGAAGAATCCAAAGGTACGGCAGTATGGCCATCAAGAAGGCGAGCGCGATGGGCAAAGCATATAGATAACGTGCGATACGGTTCATGTTGCGGCGCGCGCTTGTGTGGTGGTGACGATCTTGTAGAACGCGGCGGCAATGACCAGTGAGGCAAAGGCGATCAAGAGACAGACGGCTGCTCCATAGCCGAGATTCCAATTCATGAAGTTGGTCCGGAATGCGAAAGTCGACAGGACCTCCGTCGAGTCGCCCGGGCCGCCTCCCGTCAATACATAGATGGTATCGAATACTTTGCTGGCGTCGATCGTCCTTAAAAGCAGTGCGATGATGATCAACGGCCGGAGCAAGGGCAACTGTACATGCATCAAGATCTGCCATCGCGTGGCGCCGTCGAGGGTAGCCGCTTCAATCGGCGCCTGAGGCATGGCGCTCAGCCCGGCCAACATGATGAGCATGATGAAGGGCGTCCATTCCCATATATCGATCAGCACCAACGCTCCAAAAGCTGTTGTCGGATCCGAGAAGACGCCTGTGTCGCGGAACAGGCCGACGGTGTTCATCAATTGCGTGAGCACGCCGAAGGTCGGAACCAGCAGCAGCAGCCATACTAAACTCACGACGACGGGGGCGATCACTGTCGGGATCATGACCACCGTCAGCACCAGTCGCTTTCCGTTGAAATCACGGTTCAAGGCGAGGGCCAGCGTGAGGCCGGCTACGAACTCTACCGGCACGACGAGAACCACGAAAAGGGCTGTGTGCCACAGGGCGGTATAAAACTTCGGGTCGGAGCCAATCAATTTGCGGAAATTGTTGAGGCCGACGAACTGCCCACGTGCCATATGAGATGTCAGGGACAAGTTCTCCAGACTGTCAATTATCGCGACCGTCGTCGGTGCCACGGCGACGACGATTAGAAAGATGAGGACCGGCAGCATGCAGACCCAGATGAAGGTGGTCGTTGGATTGATGCTGATGCCCTTCATGGTGGCCAATGCTGATGACATTCGAAGCCAGAGACGAGCGTAACGTGGCGCTACGCAGGACAACGACGAACCGGCCCGTCATCCAGAAACCTCCATTCGATCTAAGGTTTCTCGGTCGACATGGCCGGTTCTAGTTTCTAGCAATTCAAGGACGTTACAAGCGGAGTTCTTCCTCACCCGCCAGTCGCTTCACTCTGCCATAGCCTTCGTGATGCGGTCGGTCATGTTCTTAACCGCAGTTTTGGCGTCGATCTGGTCGGCCCCAGCGGCACTGAGTTCATCCATCATGATGTCTTGGATGACAATGAGAGCCGGGTCCTGCGGTACGTCATAGACCCAACCTTTGGCCGACAATTCGTGCTCGATCGCCATGTCGCCTTGAATTTGAGGATAGGCTGACCAGTCCTGTCCGATCACATCCGCGCGCGTGGTCGAGATCCATCCCATCGGCGTCGCTTGCTCCTGGATTTTCTTCGACAGCGCCCACTGCATTAGCAGATACGAAGCCTCTGGGTTCTTGGCCGTCGGAGGAATGACCCAGGAGTAAACGAAAGGCATCGACCGGTGCGTGTTCGGCAACGCGAAATAGGCGATGTTGCCGGCTGAAGCAGGGCACTCCTTCTTATCCTCGAGGGAGTAGACTGCATCGGGCCAGAAGGTAGTCGAGAATATCAGCCCAGCACAAAAATCCCGATACTGCTCGTCCCATGTGTACTCTCGGTAGCTCGGCGGAGCGTACGGCCGCATGTCGAGCATCCACTGCAGCGCGTCGACGGCAGCGGGGCCCTTGTCGAGCGCAAGCTGGCCCTGTTTGTCGATGATGTCGCCGCCTTGTGCGACCAAAGTCGCCCAGTAGAGCCAAAACACCGTGAGGTGTCGTTTGAACGGCGCGCTGATGCCGTAGAAATCGTTGTCGAGGGGCTTGCCTGCAAGCTTCTCGCCTTTGCGCCGCGTAAAGAACTCGGCCATATCGCGCCAATGGGCGTAGGTGTCGAGTTGGGTGACTAACTTGGGCTCCGGCAGGTCCCAGCCGTACTTCGCCTTGAATGCCGCCCTTTCCTCCGGGTTTGCCAGGATGTCTTTGCGAACGACACCGAAGGTCGCCAGATACTCGAATGGAAGGGCAACCTGCTTGCCTTTGTACATCGAGCTTTGCTGAAAGAGTTCGGGAACGAAGTCCTCAACCTTGAAGCTTGGGTCGCGGAGCTTGGGATCGTCCATGAATTTTGCCAGAGGCGAGTAAAATCCTTGTTCCGCAAACAACGGTAGTTGGTAGGACAGGACCTGCAAGCCGTCGAAGTATTCCGATCCGGACATTTGTTCCGACAACATGCGCTGGGCAATCGCTAACAGGTCTCCGAACTCGAAGTTGACCTTGATTCCGGTGATGTCGGTGAATTCTTTGGAGACGTCTCTTAGCGCATAGCACGGCGGGTAACCTTCGCAGATCACATGGATCTCAGTCCCCGCGTAGGGTTTCGCCGCCTCCTTCAGGGACCAAGCCTTGGCCTCGTTCACCGGCAACAAAGTCGCGACACAGACGGCGAAGGCTGCGGTCGCGAGCCACAAGCCCATCGAATGTCTTTTCATTGTGAAGCCTCTCTCATTTGATCTCAGCTACGCACCGCTCCGATAGATTGCAGCACCCGTTTGCCGGACAGGACCCATCACCCAAGATCAATAAGCAGGTTTTGTGCCAATAAAGGCGAAGCCATTAGATATTTGGAAATATGGCTCTTTTTCTTGCTCGCCGGTCTTGCGATGCTGGGACGCAACGCAGAAATGCATCACTTTGCAGGGCCGCACTCTTCGAGCTTTGATTTTCATACGGCGGCAGGGAGAGGCTAGGTCGACTGGCGAAGTCCGGTTTCTGTATCGAACACCAAGACCTTGTCAGGTTCGGCTTGAATTCCGACGATGTCACCGTTCCGGAGAGTGTCGTTGCGCTTGGTCTTCACCGTAAATTCCGGTCCGCCCGTTTTCAGCCGCAAGATGGTCTCAGATCCTAAGTGCTCGATCGTCGAAATCTGCGCAGAAGCGCAGCCGGCAGTCTTGTGAGTGTCAACCTTCAGGAATTCAGGTCGGATCCCGAATTCGGCGGTCGCCAGACTTCTCGCCGGATGCGTCGCGGGAAGCGTTAGCGTCAATTCGCCCGCCCGAACGCGAATGTCCTCTCCGTCAAGCTCGATGGCGCCACGGAAAATGTTCATGGGTGGCGAACCAATAAAGCCAGCAACAAAAACGTTTTCGGGATTGTCGTAGATATGCAGTGGGGTACCGACTTGCTGAATACGGCCAAAGTTCATGACCACGATCCGATCGGCCATGGTCATGGCCTCGGTTTGGTCGTGCGTCACGTAGATCATTGTTGCATCAAGGCGTTGGTGGAGCTTGACGATCTCGGTCCGCATGGTGGCGCGAAGCTTGGCGTCCAGATTGGACAGCGGCTCGTCGAACAGGAAGACATCCGGATTTCGGACCATCGCTCGACCAAGGGCGACGCGTTGCTGTTGTCCGCCAGAGAGGTTCTTGGGCTGGCGGGACAGCAAATCTTCGATCCCAAGTATTGCGGCGACCTCCCGGACTTGTCGCTCGATGCTGTCCGGCGGGGTCTTTCGCAGCCGGAGGGCGAAGGACATGTTTTCCTTCACGTTCATGTGCGGGTAGAGCGCGTAGGACTGGAAGACCATAGCCACGTTACGGTCGCGGCCAGGCACATGCTCAACCTCGCGATCCCCGATCAA
>Ga0307428_1001642_pt1 | contig 11034 bp, 9 predicted proteins | sample SalMarWE160240MG_FD_202161 | JGI IMG/M metagenome (GOLD analysis project Ga0307428, IMG submission 202161) | Salt marsh sediment microbial communities from the Plum Island Ecosystem LTER, Massachusetts, United States - WE1603-240 | ecosystem: Environmental > Aquatic > Marine > Intertidal zone >...
CCATGACCTACGAAAAGGTCGAACTTAAGGTGATCCCCGATGCAGCCTTTAACCTGAATCTGTTGGTGAGATGAGGTGAATCGAAGATCGCACATTCTCGTTTGTCGAGCAAGCGGGCCTCTGTCCTCGCACCTCATATTCATTCTTGTGGCCTGCCTTTTCTTGTGGCCTGCCTTTTCCACGGCCTCGGAAGCGAGCCTTGAGCGGAAGAAGGAGGACAAGAAAGCGGTGGCCGGTCTATGGGATGAGCTGTCCGAGGGGTTTGAATGCAGCCTGAGAATGCTGGCCTTTGGCACGTACCAGGATGTGGCGGATTCTTCCCAGAACCCCAACAACGCATTTTTTCAGATCCCTCGCTATGAGGCCGATCTGGGACTACGACCGGATGCACGACTGAATTTCAGGAGACTGGAGTTGAGCGTAAAACCCAGAGGGAACCTTGAATGGATGGCATGGGAGGATGGGGCTCGAGCAGGGGATAAGGATCTGGAAGATGACTGGTTCATCAATGAATGGCTTGCCAGGATAAGGGTAACTCAGGGCCTGTTCGTTTCATACGGGAGGGAAAACCTTCAATGGGGCCCCTCCTATCTTTTCTCCCCTTCCAATCCTTTCTTCAAGGACAACGGCCGGAGCAATCCCAAACGAGAGGTGCCAGGAATGGATTTCGCCCGGCTTGTCTGGCTCCCCGGAGCGACGTGGACTCTATCCCTTATCGCCAACCTGGATGAAGGACGGCAGGAGTTCTTCGGATCCGCAGCCTTTGAAAGGAGCTATGCCCTGAAGCTCGATTACGCGGGACAGGAGGGATATGCGGGGTTGATCCTTTCTCACAGGGGAGGAGACAGGAACAGATTGGGGGCATTTGCTGGCCTGACTGCCACGGACGCCCTTCTATTATATGGGGAAGGCACACTATCCAGGGGCACAAGCACCCTCTATCCTCAGGCGGCAGATAATCCTTTCGGGGCTTCGATGGAGGCGGTAGAAGATGAGAGCAACTCACTATATGGCACGGTATTGGCAGGAGGATCCTATACCCTTGAAGCAGGGCCCACCATCACCGCGGAATACCTTTATAACAGCCCGGGGTATAGCGATGATCAGGGGAAGGGCTTTTACATGCTGAGAAAAAGTGCCTCTGATGCCTATACTCTTCCAGGCCCGATCCGGGATCTGTCCAGATTAACGCTGAGCCGGACAGCGGATCCAGGGCTGAGATTCCTGAGACGAAACTATGGTATGGTTCAATACGTACAGAACAACATCAAGGATGTTTGCAGCCTTACGTTCCGCTGGATTCGCAACATGGATGACCGATCCGGGCAATTCATTGCCATTGTGGAATACTATCTGGGAAACCACATCCAGCTCTTCTCCATTGGAGGCGTCAACTATGGAACCAGAGATACAGAGCTCGGGACCATTCTGGATCGTCATTGCATGATAGGGGTGGAGTATACGTTCTAGATCTCTTATCTCGCTTCGTGGATGCGTAAATCAGGGCTTGAAGTTTGGCGGAATAACAGGATACAGTAGGAGATGTTATGGAAAACGGATTGGTTACTATAACTCGAAGGCACGTTTTTCGATCCCTTTCTTATACCGTGCTGTTCGATAGCTTTATCGCCCTCGTCTTAACGGGCATCAAGTTCGGGGGCGGATTTATCGACAACTTCATCGTCTCCCAGTGCATTGGCATCTCCATCTGTTCGTTGTTCTTGACTGCGTTCTACTTGTTTAAGCCCTCGAGTCCACTGTTTGATATGGCATTGGTTATGACAGCTATTATTATGGGAACGGGCATTGGCTGGACAGTAGGGTCTTTAGCCGTAGGCTTTTCGACATCCCTGTTTGAACAGCGCTTTATCCCGGTGATGATCCTCGGAGTGATGTTCGGATTAATAATCAGTTACTTCTTTTCGTCCAGGGAAAGCATCTCTCGATCCGAGGCCCTGATACAGGAGGAACGGATAAAGAGGCTGGCCAATGAGAAAGAGATGGCCGAAACGAGCCTGAGGCTTCTTCAGGCCCAGATTGAGCCCCACTTTCTGTTCAATACCCTCTCCACTATCCTGAGCCTGCTGGACGCCGATCTGGAAAGAGGCAAATCCATGCTCACTGATTTCATCCACTACCTCCGGATGGCCCTTCCGATGGCAAGAGGGGAAGCAACTACTATAGGACAGGAAATGGAGCGGATACAGGCCTACCTCAACATCTTCAAGGTGAGGATGGGAGATCGACTGCGTTATAGATTCGATATCCCGGAAGGCATGAAAGATCTCCCTTTCCCTCCCATGCTGGTTCAACCGCTGGTGGAAAATGCCATCAGGCACGGGCTGGAACCCAAGATAGAGGGCGGAGAGTTAGTCATACGCGGCAGAGACAGGCAAGACGTCGTACGCCTGGAGGTTTCCGATACGGGCTTGGGGCTCAATGACCACGGGAGTTCGGGAATCGGTCTTTCCAATATCAGGGAACGTCTGCAGTCTTTATACGGAAGTAAAGGGCGGCTAATCCTGGAGGAAAACAGGCCTTCAGGCCTGAAAGCCATTATCGAGGTGCCTCATGACACAGGCTAAGGCGATCATCGCCGATGATGAACAGCAGTTGAGAATTCACCTCAGATCGCAGCTTTCGGATATATGGCCCGAACTTATGATATGCGGCGAGGCTGAAAACGGCGAAGAGGCCCTGGAATTGATAGAGGAATATTGCCCTGAAGTGGCTTTTCTTGACATCAAGATGCCCGGGCTTTCCGGGATGGAGGTGGCAAAGAGGATCGCAAAAACATGCCGGGTGGTGTTTATTACCGCTTATGATAAGTATGCGGTTGAGGCCTTCGATCATGAGGCCATAGACTACCTTCTGAAACCCGTCACCCGCGAGAGGCTGAGCAAGGCGGTCGAACGGCTACAGAAAGAGATTGCTGCTTCATCAAAACCTTCATCGGACCTATCCGAGATCGTGGAACGGGTAATAGCCGGTTTATATAAGAAGGGAACATCGGGTTATTTGCGGTGGATCAGGGCCCAGCATGGAGATGGTATCCGGCTTATCCCGGTTGACGACGTATACTATTTTCAGGCCAGTGACAAATACACGCTGGTATTGACGAAACAAGAAGAGTTGCTTATCAAGAAGGCCATTAAGCTGCTTGATGAGGAATTGGATCCCGGCCAGTTCTGGCGCATTCACCGGGGCACCATCGTGAATGCCCACTGCATCGCCAAAGTAAGCCGTTCGCTGACCGGACGCGGCGTGGTAAGACTAAAAGATCGGCCGGAATTGCTTACTGTCAGCCGGCGCTATATTCATGTTTTTAGGCAGACGTAAGCCGCTGAGCGTAAAAAAAGACCTGAGGAATACGCTATAAGGCTATTCTATCAATTATTCGAATCACGAAATGGCTAACGAGAAACGTGGCTATGGCGCAACCTGCCGATTCATCAACCCTTTGTCCTCAACGGGTTTCAATAGCAGCAAAAGCGCCAGGCCCAGGGAACTCATCAAGATGCAGAGCCAGAACGCCTGACCATAGTGAGCGGTGACGTCAAAAACATATCCCGCCAGGATCGGGCCGAGAGCGCCGCCGACGGTTCCGCAGAATGCAATGATGCCGAACAGCACACCATGGGCCCGTATCCCGAAAAACTCGGCAACGATAGGCGAAATAGTGGTGAAGAATCCGCCGTGGCCAGTGCCGTAGATCACGGCAAAAACATAGAGCATCCACAGTTCTTTGGCCGTTTGCAGCCACAGAAGCCCGGCTATCAGCAGCATAGAGCAGACAATCATTGCCCTTTTGCTGCCGATTCGGTCAATGGCAATTCCGGTGATAAACCGGCCAACCATGCTCACGCCGCCGATTGTGGCGAGAACCGTTGCAGCCCTAGTTGCTGAAACCCGTATATCCTGGGCATGGGGGACAATGTGCACCATGATCGTCATGAGGCAAAAGAGGACGCTCAGGTTGACCGAGCAGATCATCCAGAACTGTCTGGTCCGGATTGTTTCGCCGAGGGAGAGACCTTCGCCAGAGAGATTGGGTGTATGCCCTGACTGTTCCTTATCATAATCGCGCAAGGCAGCAATCCGGCTCGGATCACCTCTGAGCAGCGGAGCAATGAAGACGAGCAGGATGAGCACCGCGGTACCGATAATGATGTAAGAGGTCCGCCATCCATACCTGGTAATGAGCAAGCTTGCCGCAAGGGGAAAGATAAATTGTCCGGCGCCGGTACCGATTTTCACAATACCGGTCATGACCCCCCTTTGCCTGACAAACCACCGCGCTATCGTGCTGAGGGCGATTACATCAACAGAACTCAAGCCCATGCCGATGATGAAGCCGTAGAACACATATAACTGCCAGATCGCACCGAGCCTAGACATGAGCACGTGGCCCAGCCCGAACAAGAAACCAGTGACAGCCATCACATTCCTCGGCCCTATTCTGTCGCTTATCCTGCCTACGAGAATGCCGAACAGACCCATGAGAAAAAAGGCCAGAGAAGAGGCCCCGGAGATAGCAGCCCTCGACCAGCCGAACTCAGAGGCCAGATGATTAAAGAAAACACCATAGCAGAAATACGTGCCTATGCCAATCGCCTGGATGCTGAAGCAAGAAGCGGCAATGACATACCTATAGCTGCGGTTAGCTACCTTTTCCATACACAACAACCTGCGGTTCTGCTGAACAAAACATCAGCTTCATTATGGGATGCCGTTGTTTTGTATAATAAAATCGCCGGCAAGGAAAGCAAAAAGGATTCCCCTTTGTCCTTTCATTGCATTGATGTTTTGAGGTGTTTGACGGATTCTTTCTAAGAAAAAAGCCCGCATCAGGAGCACCTATTCCTGATGCGGGCCGATTTCACTGATGTTCAATATCGGTTATTTGCCGGTAAATTTGGGCTTTCGACGGTACGACATAGCGGTAATGCCCTCATTCAGGTCTTGGGTAATGGCGATATCCCCGGACACAGATGCCTCGAGGAACAATGCCGTCCTCTGGTCTGCTTGCGCCCCGTAATACATGAGACCCTTGGCCAGCTTCTGCGCCAGCGGCGCGCCGCCGGCCAGTTTCTTGGCGATATCATCCACCACGGCATCGAACTTGTCAGGCTCTGCCGCCACATTGACCAGTCCCCAGGCCAAGGCCTTGTCCGCCATTACCGGTTCCGAGAGCAGAACCATCTCTCTGGCACGCCCCCAGCCGATAAGCCTGCCCACTCGCTGTGTGGCCCCGGCCCCGGGCAGCAGCCCCAGGGTCAGTTCGGGGAGACGAAGCTGGGCCTTGGTATTCATTATCCTGATATCGCATGCCAGTGCCAGCTCAAGACCGCCGCCGATGGCCGGGCCGTTGATGGCCGCGATGACCGGCTTCGAGCAGGTCTCAAACCTGGTAAAGACATCGTGAGGCGCCTCGCTGAATCGTAAGGCGTCGTCCACCTGTCCGGTGGCAAAGGCCGATACATCGGCGCCGCCGCAAAAATTCGGCCCTGCCCCGGTGATAACGACGCAGCGGGCGTCATCGTTTGCCTCCAGTTCGGTTAAGGCCTTGTTTATCTCCGTCATGAAGTCGGCGTTAAAGGCATTGGCGCGATTGGGACGGTTCAAGATAAGCCTAGCCACCCTGGTCTCTCTTGTGATCTCGAGTTTGACGAATTCATAGTCGCCGGGACCGTAGCGGTAAAACCCTTCTCCTGTTTTCCTGCCAAGCTTGCCTTGTTTGACAAGTTTGGTCAGAACCGGAGAGGCTTTATATCGTGCCGCTCGATATTTCTTCTTGAGACGGTCAAGCTCAGCCACGATGGTGTCCAGGCCGACGCTGTCAGCCATCCTGAGTACGCCGCGCGGGTAGTTCAGACCCAGGAGGACAGCAACGTCGATCTCTTCTCTGGTCGTGGCCCCTATCTCAATAAGGGCAGCAGCGGCATTCACCGCCGGCGCCAGTACCCTGATGGGGTCGAACCCGAATCCGGCATTCATGGGGATTTCATTGGTCTGCCCAGAGGTCCAGTCGTAGTAACCTTTCCCTGTCTTTTTGCCGAAGTTCTTCGACTTAAAAAGCTTCTTCAGGATAGGGGCCGGCCCGTGGCTTTTACCCAGCATAGCACCGAAATACTCCATAACGTGGTACTGCGTATCGATGGAGCCGCCGCCCAGGATGTCCTGGAGCTCCAGCATGCCCATGGGCAAACCCAGTTTGTACTTTATCGCGGAATCTATCTCAAAGGTGGTTTTACCCTCTTTCTGGAACAGGGCCCAGTCGGCCTCGTTGCACATGGTACAGAAGATGCGGTTGGCGATGAAGCCGGGCACATCTTTCACGTGTACGACAGCCCTTCCCATGGCTTTTGCTACACGCTCTGCTGTCTCGATAGCCCCTTCACCCGTATGGTCGCCATGGACGATTTCAAGCAGGGTCATGCGGCTGGGTGGGTTAAAGTAGTGGGTTCCTACTACCATCTCCGGTCTCTTAGCAATAGTAGCGATTTCCGCGATGCTCAATGACGAGGTGTTGGTGGCAAATACGGCATCAGCGGGGCACAATGCCGATACCTCTTTCAGGACGCTTTTCTTCAGGTCCATAATCTCCGGTACGGCCTCAATGATAATGTCGGCGTCCTTCACCGCTTCTTTAATGTCTATGAGGAAGCTCAAACGGCCCGTTATGGCCTTTTTGTCGGTTTCGGAAAGCTTGCCCCTCTTTATTTTCTTATCGTACATCTCCTTGATGAACTGGCGGCCCCTGTCGAGGAATTTTTCCTCAATATCCCTGATCTTGACCGTATACCCGGCCTCTGCTGCCAGGGCAGCTATCTGCGCCCCCATGGCGCCTGCCCCGAGTACGGCGACATTCTTTATCTCTTTCATGGATCGCAACTCCTCTTCTGTTATTTATTAACACTGCATAGGAATTCCCTCTTGTTAGCCCCGATTGCGGACAGTACATAAAACAGCCTTGCGATTTTATACTCGCTTTTGGTGAAGGGAAGCATAGGGAAAACAGCCTTGTGAGTCAAGAGGAAATCGACGTAAAAACGCTGAATCACTCTGTTTACGAGGTCCACGAAGACAGGGACACCTTGATAGAGGTAAGCTCACCAGCTCTTTTCCTGCTTTCCAAAACCGTTATTTAGAACGGAACGTTCAGGATTCAATAAGACTCGGGAGAAACGTGGCGATCTGAGGAAAGAGCATGAGAAGGAACGTCAATGCAATAATCGCCCATAGGAATGGAAAGATGCCGCGAAAGATCGTGCCAAGCGGGATATCAGGGGCAATCCCTTTAATCACGAAAACATTAACGCCCACGGGTGGGGTAATGACACCCATCTCAGCAACCAGGACCACTATGACCCCGAACCATATGGGATCGAAACCCAGTTCCTGTACGACAGGATAAAAGATGGGGATGGTAACAACAATAAGGGCCATGGAATCCATAAAAAAGCCCCCGATGAAATACATAAAGATAATGACCCCCATAATAGACATGGTGGAAAGCGGAAGGCTTGCTGTCCAATCGGCAAGGATGAAAGGAATATTTGAGATGGCCATAAAATGGCCGAAGACTGTAGCGCCGGTAATAATGAACATGACCATACAGGAAGTAAGCAGCCCGTCCTTTCCGGACTCAATGAAGTTTTTCCAGGATAACTGGCCGCGCAAAAGGCCTATAATCAATGATCCTCCAGCACCGATGGCGCCTGCTTGGGTAGGGCTAAACCAGCCCAGGAACATTCCGCCGATAGTAAGCGCAAAGAGGATTGCAGCCTCTATAATGCCCAGGATTGAACGCAGTTTATACTTGAAAGTTGTAGGCTCACCAGGCGGCCCTAATTCCGGTTTTCGGAAACAGAGTATGGCGACTGTGGCCACAAAGAAAAGGCTCAGAATGATTCCTGGCAGGATGCCTGCGATAAAGAGCTTGCCGATAGACTCTTCGATCATGATGCCGTAGACGATCAGTATGGTGCTGGGGGGTATGAGAATCCCAAGCGTCCCTGCCGCTGCCACTGTTCCGGTGGAAAGGGTGTTTTTATAGCCGTATTTGTGCATTTCAGGAAGGGCTATCTTCCCCATGGTGGCCGCAGTGGCTGCGGTTGATCCGCTGATGGCGGAGAAGCCCGCACAGGCTAGCACAGTGGCGATAGTGAGCCCTCCCCGAAGGGACCCGAACCAGGCATAGGTTGTCTTGTACAGCCTATGGCTGATCCCAGAGGCAAAGGCAAAGGAACCCATGAGAATAAACATGGGGATGACAGAGAGAGGATATGATGAAAGGGTTTCAAAGACGTCTTGCGAGAGAAGTCCCAGAGAGGGACCTGGCCCGGCCAGAAAGGCAAACCCCAGAACGCCTACAAGGGCCATTGCGAAGGCTACCGGCATCCTAATCAGAAACAGAAACAGGAGCAATCCGATGCCTATGATGCCAACCGTAGGAGGACTCATTTGCGTACTACCGTGAGAATCGATTTTAGAACGTTAAGAATTAAGGCAAGGCAGATGGGTACACAGGCAAACGCAATGCCATATGCAAATGGGTACAAGGGAATTCTCGCGGTTGAACTCGTTTCCGCCCCGGTCTGCAACATATATCCGTAGATGATAAGGCGCCATATAATAACTGCAAAGAGAGCGAAGCAGAGCAAATACACAATTGTATCTGTCAGGGCCCGAACACGTGCCGGAAGGAAATTCATGAAGAATTCAACCTGAACATGCCTGCCGTAGATAAGGGTTGCGCTGACTGCGAATGCCATGGCAACCTGCTGAGAGAGTATCACTATGTCAATAGCCCCGAACACGGGGCGGAGAAAGAGCTTTGACCCTATCACGTCAGCGCAGGTAATGATCATCATCAGCAAGAGACCCGCAAACCCTATCCATGCAAGCCAGTCACTCAGAGCAGTTACATATCGCTCGAAACGGTTTACCATCGGGAGAAATCCCCTGTACGCGTGAGATTGAAAATCTTATCTTTTATTGACCTTTCTATGCCCTATGGTCTTATTTCAGGAGGACCTGTTGGCGATTTAAGACGATATTGAACCTGTTTTTTGGTCCAGAAGTCGATGCGTTCTTTAATATAGGAGATCCAGCCCCTGATTTCCCGCTCTGAAAAACCTTTGGACTTCATATCCGAGATATAGCCTTCGATAACAGAATCAGTCGCTTTTTTCCATCTGGCCAGCTCCTCATCAGGCAGCTGGATCATCTCAACACCCTTCGATAGGCCGAATTCCAGCCCGTCAAAGTCCACCGAATTCCAGACCAGGGCCATCCTTTCCTTATACATTCCGCAAAGTTTATCAAAGGTCTCCTTGATATCTCCGGTAAGCTTTGCATAGCTTTTTTGGTTCATAATAACAAAGAACGTATACAGATTGCCCACTTCCCAGGTTACGGTGGTGTATTTTGCCACCTCGGCAAACCTGAAGGCCTTGAGGGTTTCATAGGGGATGTTCACGCCCTGGATGACGCCCTTGGCCAGGCCGTCATAGACCTCCATGATGGGCATAGGAGCTGGTGATCCGCCCAGGGCCTTGACCGTATCCCCCACCCGGCCCGGGGCCCTGATGGTCATCCCTTTCAGGTCCTCCAGCTTTCGAACCGGTTTTGTAGTGATCATGAGATTGGGGGTGCTGGTGTGCATCCAGAGGACCTTTACGTTATCCCATTCTTTGGGTTTGAATTTATTGTAGAAATCATCAACCACCAAATTCGCGACCCACCCGTTTGGATAACCCAGGGGCAGATCACAGGCCTCGGTGACGGGAAAACGACCGGGGGTGTATTCAACATGAGCGAAACCCATATCGGCAACACCCATCTCGATCCCTTTATACATCCCGTCCGGTTTGAGAAGGGAGCCACCCGCAAAGAAGCGAGACGTAACCCGGCCATCGGTCCTCTCTTCAAGTTCCTGGAGAAAGGCCTGGCATATCTGCGAAAGCGGATTTGGCTGAGGAAAGATGTGAGCGAATTTGAGGTTTATTGTTTTTGCCTGTGCAGGTTGGAAATTGATAAGAGCCAGTGCGAACATGATAAAAACAAACCCCATAACCGTGAATAACTGTTTTCCTTTCATGTGCATTACCTCCATAACTATAATTACTGTCAACGTTCTTTTAAAAGTTAGCCTCTTTCCACTGTATTTTGATCCATGCTCAACCGCTCGTCAACCTTTTTTCCATCAGTCTGTAACTGTTGCCCCGGATATTAATGACCGTGCCATGATGGAGTAAACGATCCAGGATCGCTGTCACTATCACGGAGTCATAGAAAAATTTTGTACCGTCAGAGAAGGCTTTGTTTGACGTGATGATGGTGCTGGCCTTCTCGGATCGATTGGCAACAAACCTGAAAAACAGATGACACTTTTCCCGGTTTATAGGAGTATAGCCAGCCAATGTGACAAACACAGACATTTAGCCGTTTTTTCTATAGAGTCCATGGATAATTTTAATTTTCAATTTGCCCGCGTTCTTTAATGAAATCGGTATTGAAACAAAGGTTGAGCAGTTATCCTTAAATGTCTCAAATCTTGTTTCCTGATCCTCTACCAAAACTTTTTTAATCGCGTCTTGCCTCATACGCAGGCAAAGATTGAAATCCAGCGGAACATTTTGGCCTAAATACCCGACTTCAGCCGACGTCACTTCAGGATCATCAAGCATTTCCCGCTTCAGGATGTCAAAATTATGCCGCTCGTTCCAGACCTTCTCCCTCGAGATCCTTCGTTCTCCTGGGTTTTTCCCCGAAGGTCTGATGGAGATTCTAAAATCTCCAACCAAAATATTCGTCGGATAACCGGGATCTTTCTCCCAAGGGAATCTACTGTTGCCCATATTCAACAGCGCCTGACAGGGAATCGCTCCGCTCTCGGCCAGACCGTCTTCAACCTTTATGCTCCAGTGATTTGTTTCCATCCCAAAAACCAATGTATGCCATTTCTGGTATGCCGGGCCATTAGTATAGTTCGTATAGCCAATCTTTTTTGGGAGGAAATCATAGTGC
>Ga0307428_1001644_pt1 | contig 11031 bp, 10 predicted proteins | sample SalMarWE160240MG_FD_202161 | JGI IMG/M metagenome (GOLD analysis project Ga0307428, IMG submission 202161) | Salt marsh sediment microbial communities from the Plum Island Ecosystem LTER, Massachusetts, United States - WE1603-240 | ecosystem: Environmental > Aquatic > Marine > Intertidal zone >...
TCCTCGCCGTCCGGCTCCTCCTTGACGCTCTTGAAGATGCTGCCCAGGTCCTTGGCCTGCAGCATCGTTCGCTCGTCCTCCGGCAGGTAGTTCCGGTGCAATTGCGCGATCTCCGCCAATCCCACGGTATAGCGCACGAACAGCTCGCCCAGTCCGACGAAGAAGACCACCCACATCAGGTTCTGGATGGAGAAGGGATAGCTGCTCTTGTACGTGGGATCGGCGACCATTCGCGCCGTCGGCTTGTTGAGCAGGATGTTGGCGTAGTCCTCGGGCAGGACCAGATGCATGGCCAGGACCGCCGCGAGGCCGAGCAGCACGCAGATGCCGCCGACGGCGACCCGGTTGAGGTAGAACGGGGTGCCGGACGCCACCCTCATCGGGCGCTCCTGATCACCTCGCCGGTCTCGGGGTCGCGCTCCACCGGGCCGCAGGGCAGATCGTCCCGCGGCAGCTTGCGCACCAGCAGCGCCTCGACGAGCTTGAGCTCCTCGGCCGGAATCATCAGCTTCCGCTTCTCGATCGGCAGGGCGCCGGCGAGCGCTCGTGCGGTCGTCCTGTATTCGCCCAGCATGACGGGCTCGTCCGGCGCCAAGAAGGCCTGGCGGATGGGCACCCAGGCGCCATTCTTGGTGCGGTACGTCCCGCCGGTGCTCTTGCAATCCGTCAGGTGGTATTTTCCGTCCTCCGTGGCCACCAGCTCGGCGTGAGCCCTGGACACCGTCTTGTCGGCGATGACGACGTCGCTCTTGCGGCTACGGCCGATCCGGAAAGCCTTCATCCAGCGTCCTCTCCTCGGGGCGGAGCCAGACTACGACCCTCGACGCCATGAGTATAGCAACTTTGCCCCCGCCTTGGCAGCGGCCCCATGTCCCCAGTCAACGCTCGGTATCGAGGGCAAAACGGAAGCGCACCTCGCCGAGGTCGACCACGTCGCCGTTCCGCAGCTGGCCCACGTCCACGTCCTCGTCGTTGATGGCGACGCCGTTCAGGGAGTCGAGGTCGGTGATGATGAAAGTGCCGTCGCGGCGCCGCTGGATCTCCGCGTGATAGGCGGAGATTGAGCTGTTGTTGAGCCGCACGTCATTTTTGGCGCTGCGCCCGATCCGCACGGCGGCACGACCCACCGGATGGCGGCGTTCGCTGTCGTCCAGGAACTCGATATAGGCCAAGGGATGGGCCTCGGCGTCGGCCGCGGCCCGCCTGCGGCGGTGGCGGCGCAGCAGCAGCGCTCCGCCAGCGGCGAGCGCCAGCAGCAGCAGCACCGAGGCGACGATCAGGTAGACAAGGTTGCTCGGCGCGACGGCCCGGTCGATGGGCGTCAGCATCGGAAGGACCACGGGCACTGCCAATTGCTTGGCGCCGTCGTCGGTTTCCAGCTGGACGGTCAGCGTCTGCTCGCCCTCGAGGCCCGCCGCGGCGGCGGCCGAGAGATCGATCGACACCCTGGCGCCCCTGTCGACGGCCGCCAGCAGACCTGCCGCGAAGTCCGCGGGCAGCGCCAGATTGCGGTCGGCGGCGATGAACATGCCGCCCGTCTCCTCGCTCATTCGGATGAGACTCTGGAACGCCCGGGTACCGGCGACGGAGGCGGAGTAGCCGAGGGCGTAAATGGCGACCCCTTCGCGGCGGGCGGCGGCGACCACGTCGTCGATGGTGTAGGCGGTGTCCTCGGCCAGGCCATCGGAGAACAGCACGATCGCCTTGCGCGCGGCCTCGCTCTGGGCGACCACATCGATGCCGGCCAGGGTATGGCGGAAGAGCTCCGTCGTCGCCCCCTTGGCCTTGAGCCGGCCAGCCGCGGCCGCGACCGCGTCGGCCTCGCTGCCGATCGGCAGCACCAGCTCGAACTCCGTGTCCAGCCTGGCCAAGCCAAAGCGGTGATGCGCGGCCGCCGCGTCGAGAATCGCCCGAACGTGGCGGGCGTTGCGGCGGACGACCCGGCTGCGCGCCGGATCGCTGGTGTCGATCAGCAGCAGCAACGCCTCCGCCTGCCCCGCCGCCGGCAGGGCGCCGGTCTCCTGGGCGAGCATGGAGACGTCGCCGATCAGCGCCCGCACCGCCACCACGTCCACGCCGGGCGCCGGCCAGTAGTCGAGCTCGAGCCGCGCCGGGTCCGGCTGCCTGGCAACGGCCTGGACGCCGTCGGCGGCGAGGCGCACATCGGCACCCGCCGCGGCGCCGGGAAGCGCCATGGCGAGCGCGAGGCCAACGGCACCGGCCAGCGCTCTGCCGGGCAGCCTCGCCGGACCACCGATCAACAGGGATTTCAAGAGTTGCGACAACATCTGAGCGATCGAAGGTTACCCGAATATGGGCCGCCGGCTGGGACGGCTGGCCCTATCCGTCGCCCGCCGGAACGAAATCGATCATGCGGATCTCGACGACCACGCTCGTGTCCTTCTCTTTCCGCTTGAACGCCACCGGCCAACCCAAGCTCTCGGCGTAGTGGATCTCCTCCTTGCCGGCAACCACCTCCTCGCCGACTTCTTCGCGGTATTCGTTGGCGATTACGTATATGGGGCCGGTCAGCCGCTTGTCGAAGGTCTTGGCCGCGATTTTTTGGATCACGTGGAACGACATCTGGCTCTCCACCGGGGCGTCGTCCGGATGCTGTCGGATGCGGTAGGCGAGGTCGAGCCGGTTGCCGACGGCGAGGGGAAACAGGCGGCCGGAGACCCGCGTGATCTCCAGCGTCTCTGCGCCGCCCGTGGTCGCCTCGCTGCCGCCGTTCGGCAGCCCCCGCGACTCCTTCCATTCACCCTGGACGAAGACCAGGCCGCCAAGCACGTAGCGTGAGGTGCTCTCGGCAGAGTCCGAAACCGCGTCGGGGGCTTCGCCGCCGATCCGGGTGCGGCTGCTCTCGCGGACCGTGGTGACGATGCCGTCGCTCTCGATCAGCTTGTACTCGGTCTCATCGGAAAAGCTGCCGTCGCTGGCGATGGCTTTCATCTTGATCGAGGCGAAGCGCGGTTTGGGCGCATCGCGGAAGGCCCGGGTGACGAAGATCGACTGGGGCAGATTGGGGGTCTTGGCGGCCGCCAAAACGAGTGCCATGCCGCCCGGCGCCGCGGCACGCCTGGATGCGCCACCATTCGCGTCCGCCGCCGCGACCGCCAAGCTGCCGATCAGAACGACAAGCCCGCAAAGACTTTCGACCATTGCGCCTTCGTCGTGAAGGTGTCGCCCACCGCAGCCCGCAGTCATTAAGCCCGGATAACCTCTCCCGAACAAGGCGAATATTGGCAGGACACGGCACCCTGCCCGCCTGCCCCGGGGCCCGCCGCATGCCATGTCTTTCCCAAGCGATGTTGCGGCGTAGCCGGCGGCCCGCAATCCCGCCAAGGCCGCACCCGGGCCGCCGACCGGACTTAAAGCTGGATGCGCCAGCGCGGCTGGCTGCGATCGCGGCAGGCCGTGCCCAGGGCCTGTTTCGTGCGACCGTTCACGGTCACCGTCTGCTCGAAGCGCCGGCAGGGGATGCCGTCCGGCCGGATATAGGTCTGAACCGGCGTCATGCTGCCCGAATAGCTCTGGTCCTGGCTGCGCCAGGCGCCGACCTCGTTGGTCCTGTTCTTCTCGAGGATCTGGTTCATCAGGCCGCTGACCGAAGCGCAGTCGCGCGTCCTCAGTCTGGTGTTCAGCGCCGGGAGCAGCGCGCCGCAAACGACAAGGTTGGCCGTTTGCGGCGGCGGCGGTGCCGGCGGCGGCTGTTGCGGCTCAGCCCGGCGTTCGGACTCTTCCGCCTGGCGCTTGGCTTCGGCCTCCGCCTCGGCCCGGCGCCTGGCTTCGTCCGCCTGACGCTTGGTTTCGGCCTCGGCCTCGGCCCGGCGCCTGGCCTCGTCCGCCTGGCGCTTGGCTTCGGCCTCGGCTTGGCGCTTGGCTTCAGCTTGGCGCGCCGCCTCGGCCTGGCGTTTCGCCTCTTCCGCCTGGCGCCTGACGTCCTCCTCGGCTTGGCGCGCGGCCTCCTGCTTCTGGCGTTTAGCCTCGGCCTCGGCGTCGGGCTTCGGCTTTGGCTTGGTCTCTTCGGCCGCGGGCTTGGCGGTTGCGGTCGACGGCTCGGGAAGCTCGTCCGCCACCTTGCCGGCCGGCCTGTTTCCACCGTCCGTGCCGGGGCCCAACTCGCGGTAGGCATAGAGCCCGCCGCCGCCCGCCAGCAGCACCAGGGCGAGTGCCGCCGCGACCCATTTCAAGGCGCCGCCCCGGCTCCCGCTCGGCTCGCCCATGGGAACGCTGGGGCGCTCGCCCTGGAGGACGCCGCGCCCGGCCACCATGGTGGCCCCGTCGTCGGCGGCGGTGGCGACGGGCGCCCCGATCAGTGCGCTCCGCCAGCGCGCCACCGAGTCCGGACGCTCCTCCTCGTCGACCGCGAGCGCCCAGTCTATGGCCTGCAAAAAGCTCGCGCTGTAACGACCTGCCCCGACTTCCACGGCGGGGACGAGCGGGTCGTGCCTGACCCGCGCCGGCGCCTCCGGCGGCGCGCCGCCACCGACGGCCTGATAAAGGATCGCGCCCATGGCATAGATATCGGTCCAGGGCCCTTGATTGCCGTCCGCGTAATACTGCTCCAGCGGCGCGTATCCCGGCGTGACGATGCTGGTCAGGCTCTTGCTCTTGCGCCCGACGGCGTCGCGGGCGGCCCCGAAATCCAGCAGCACGGGAGAGCCGTCGTCGCGCACGATGATGTTGCCCGGCTTGATGTCGCGATGCAACACGTTGGCGGCGTGGACCTCCGCCAAGCCCTCCAGCAGCGGGTCGACGATTTGCCTGATATAGGCCTCGTCGAGCCCCGCTTCCTGCCGTCTCATGATCTCGGAAAGGCTTTCCCCCGACTCGTAGTCCATCACCATGTAGGCGGTGCCGTGGGCCTCGAAGAACCGGTAGACCTGGACGATGCTGCGATGGCGGAAGCGGGCCAGCGTCTGCGCTTCCTGGAGGAAGCGCTCTAGCCCCCAATTGTAGTCGTCGATCTCGGTGGTGGATTTGGCGCGGACGGTGAACTCGCCGCCGCGCACGGCGAAATCCGACGGCAGGTATTCCTTGATGGCGACCTGCTTCTGCAGGTGGCTGTCCCAGGCCAGGTAAGTGATGCCGAAGCCGCCCACACCGAGGACTGTCCCCACGCGATATTCGTGGAGCTGATGGCCTTCCGGCAGCGCGTGGTAATGCTCCTCGCTCATCGGCCGAGCCGGCTTTGTGACACGATTTCGGCGGCGGCGGCACGCCGTGCCCGAACCATCATCAGCGAGCTTCGTGATCGATCCGCCCGGGCCGTGATCACAGCGCAGACGGCGCAACGCCGCGTCTCGATGGCCGCCGGAAAACCTTCCCGAATCAGGGAGAGCGAGTCAAGCCTCGGAAGCGCCGCGGGCCCGCCGCCGCGACGTCGTAGGAGCGGTCAGAGCTTGTGCGAGCGTTCCGCGTCGTTGCCGCTGTTGAGAGCGGTGTTGCAGATGACCCCCAGGAAATCGGTCACTTGCTTCGAGAAGAGTCCGACAACCGCGGCCACGGCGGCGATGCCGAAGGGGCTGACCTCGAGGCCCAGCGGCAGCTTGAACAACAAGTCGCTGCGCATGACGAAATAGGCGATGAGCGCCAACGCAGCGGCGATGGCCGGCCGCAGGATGAACCAGGACACCCAGCTGCGCCGCAACGTGCGATTGCCGGCGAAACTGGCGAAGGAGGTCGCGATATGGACGAAGCTGCCGATGGCGCCGCAGATCGCGGCGATCTCGAGGCCCACGGTCTCGCTCAGGTCCAGCCAGACGGTCCGCCCCAATTCGACCGTCGAGCTTGGCCAGACCTCGAGCAAGGCGTAAGCCAAGCCGACCGCGAGGAGTACCAAGAAGAGGCCGACGCAGGATGTCGCGCCGCGGTTGTCGTCAACTGACCCGTGGGGCGCCTGTTTGGCACTCTCTGCGGTCGTAAGCTTCGCCATTTTCTACTCCGAGAAACAAGTGGTTTTTCACCACGTTGATTAACCATACCGCCGGGCACTATAGCCGCGCCGAGTTAACAAATGCTCAAATCGGCAGCGTCGGCTGGGCTCGGACGACAGGGGACAAGGCGAAGCGGGCTGGCCGTTAAACGTTCCTTAAGCATGCCGGGACGACTATGGCCGGGGATGACGCCCGTGCCCGCCCGACGGGCGCCGGCGCCGGAACGACCCGAAGGCGATCCCTGGAAGGAAACGGGCTTGGCCGAAGGCTCCAAGAACACCAGTCCGGGCAACACCCAAGACGGACAGCGCCGATCCTCGCGGACCTGGCTGACCAAGTCGGATCCGGCTGCCCCGCCGGAGCGGGCGGTGGCGCTGGAATACGACATGGAGACGGACGGAGCGCCCCGGGTCGTCGCCAAAGGCCACGGCCCGGTGGCCGAGCGAATCGTCGAGGTCGCGCTCAAGAACGGCGTCATGATTCGCCGCGACGCGGACCTGGTGGCCATCTTGGACGCCCTCGACATCGATGCGCAGATCCCCTTGGAGGCCTTCACGGCGGTCGCGGAGATCCTCTCCTATGTGTACCAGGCGAACGGCCGGATGAGCACGAGGGCCGGCAGGAAGGAGAATGCCAGTGAGCAATAACGCGAGCGCGGCGTTGGCCGGCAAGGTGCGCACCGAAATCAACAAGGTGGCGACCAACGTCACCTCGGCGCGGAGCATGGTATCCGACGGCCAGATCGTCCACCTGGATGGCCTGGAGGCGGCGGTGGCCGCCCTTTGCGCGAATATCGGCAAGCTGCCGGTGGACTCGCAGCACGACTGCAAGCCCGAGTTGGTCAAGCTTATCGACGAGTTCGACAAGCTCTCGGATGCGCTGCGCCACCAGCAGGCCGAGCTCGGCGGCGCGCTCAAGGGCGTTTCCGAGCGCAAGCGGGCCGTCAGAGCCTATGGCGACGCCCCCGGCGGCAAGGCCACGGACGGGCGCCAACAGTCCTGATTCGGAAGTTCAATCGCCGAGTGAGTGGACCGAGGTTCGCCCTGCAACGAACGGTTAACCATACTTGTCCGGGCACCTGGTCCGGTTAGGCGGAAGATGGACCTCGACGGCTACCTGCGGTTCGTCTTAGCGCTGGCCTTCGTGCTGGCGTTGATCGGCCTGCTGACCTGGCTGCTGCGGCGCTTCGGCCTGGGCGGACGCCTCCCCGCGAAGATGAGCGGGCCAAGGCGCCTCGCCATCGTCGAGGCGATGGCGCTCGACGGTCGCCGGAAGTTGGTGCTCGTGCGGCGGGACGATACCGAGCATCTGGTCATTCTCGGCCCCTCGTCAGAGCTCATCGTCGAGACCGGCATTCCGGCAGAGGCCGCGGCCAAAGCCAAGGAAGGCGGCGCCCCGGGGCTAGGTGCGAGCGTCAGGAAGCTCACCGGCAATCGCCGGCGCCGGGACAACAGGGATGGTGGCGGGGCGGCGACATGACGCTGCTGCGCGCCTTGCCCGTGGCCATGGCGCTGCTACTGCTGGCCGGCGCGCCGGCCGGCGCCGAGACGCTGTCCTTCGAGTTCGGCGAGGGCGGCTCGGCGACCGCGCATATCCTCCAACTCATCCTGCTGCTCACCGTCCTCAGCCTGGCGCCGTCCATCCTGGTGATGCTGACGTCGTTCACCAGGATCGTCGTGGTGCTGTCATTGCTGCGCAGCGCTCTCGGCCTGCAACAGACGCCGCCCAATGCCGTGCTCATCGGCCTGGCCCTGTTCCTCACCGGGTTCATCATGGCGCCGGTGATGGAGGACGCCTACAACGTCGGAATCAAGCCGTTGATCGACGAAGAGATCAGCCAGCAGGAAGCCTATGACCGCACCGTCAAGCCGATCCACAGGTTCATGCTGGACCACGTCCGCGAGAAGGATCTGGCGCTGTTCCTGGAGATCGCCGAGATGCCGGAACAAGCCGGGCCCGAGGCCATTCCCCTGCGCGTCGTGGTCCCCGCCTTCCTGATCAGCGAGCTGCGACGGGCCTTCGAAATCGGATTCCTGCTCTTCGTGCCGTTCATCATCATCGACATGGTGGTGGCGTCGATCCTGATGTCCATGGGCATGCTGATGCTGCCGCCGATCACCATATCCCTGCCCTTCAAGCTGATCTTCTTCGTGCTGGTGGACGGCTGGTACCTGGTGGTCGGCAGCCTGGTGCGCAGCTTCGGAGCTTAGCCGCTGGACGGCTTGCCAGCGACGGCGCCGCGGCTGCCGCCGACGCGCTGCGCCAGGGCGGCCTCGAGGAAGGCGTCGATGTCACCGTCGAGAACGCGCTGGGCATCGCCCTTCTCGACGCTGGTCCTGAGGTCCTTGACCATCTGATAAGGCTGCAGCACGTAGGAGCGGATCTGGTGGCCCCAACCGATGTCGCTCTTCGCCTCCTGGGTCGCCTGCGCCTCGGCCTCCCGCTTCTGCAGCTCGGCCTCGTAGAGCCGCGCACGCAGCATGGTCAGAGCGGCCGCCCGGTTGCGGTGCTGGGAACGGTCGTTCTGGCATTGCACGACGATGCCGGTGGGTTCGTGGGTGATGCGGACGGCGCTGTCAGTCTTGTTGACGTGTTGGCCGCCGGCGCCCGATGCACGGTAGGTGTCGACGCGCAGGTCCTTGTCGAGAATCTCGATCTCGATGGACTCGTCGATCACCGGATAGACCCAGATCGAGGCAAAGCTGGTATGCCGGCGCGACTGGGCGTCGAAGGGCGAGATGCGCACCAGACGGTGCACGCCCGACTCGGTCTTGAGCCAGCCATAGGCGTTGTCGCCGACGACCTTGACCGTGGCCGATTTGATGCCTGCTTCCTCGCCCGGGCTCTCCTCCAGCCACTCGACCTTGTGGCCGTGCGCCTCGGCCCAGCGCGTGTACATGCGCAGCAACATCGCCGCCCAGTCCTGGGATTCGGTGCCGCCTGCGCCGGCGTGGACTTCGATGAAGCAGTCGTTGGCGTCGGCTTCGCCAGATAGCAGGCTTTCGAGCTCGAGCTTGGCGGCGACGGCACGCACCGACGCGATCGCCTTCTCGGCCTCGGCGACCATGGCCTCGTCGTCCTCAGCCCTGGCCAGCTCCAACAGCTCCAGGTTCTCTCGGAATTCGGCTTCCAGGGCGTCGTAGGTGCCGATCGATTTTTCGAGCCGCATGCGCTCGCGCATCACCTTCTGCGCCGACTCCTGATCGCTCCAGAGCTTCGGATCTTCGGCACGGGCATTCAGCGCCTCGAGCTGCTTGCGCGCCGTCTCGAGGTCAAAGATGCCTCCTCAGCAGCTCCAGGGACTGCTCGATATCGTCGACCATGGACTCGATCTCGGCACGCATGACCGTGGCTTCCCTTCAACCGATGGAACGAAGGCAGAGGCCGGGCGGACCGTCCGGCAGCCTGCTAGAGCCTAATAGAGCCCGCCAGTGCCCGTCGAGGGCCCGCTGGTGCTCACCGGCGCGTCGCTCTCGACGATAAGATCGCCGGAGAAATCGCCCTTGACCACCTCCCGGTTGGTTTGCGGTCCCTCGCCGACCTTGAAGACCTCGCCGATGACGACCCTGTCGCCTGGGCGCGGCGGCAATCCGGTTTCGCCGTTGACCTTAATGATGGTCACGCCTGGCGGCACCCGAAACGGCGTCGGCGGCGCATCGGCCAAGGCCATCTTCATGAACTCGCGGAAGATCGGCGCGGCCGCTGTGGCGCCTTGCTCTTGCTTGCCGAGGGAGTGCGGCTGATCGAAGCCGACCCAGACGCCGGCGACAAGGTCGGGCGAGAAGCCGAGGAACCAGGTGTCCATGCTGTCGTTCGTGGTCCCGGTCTTGCCGGCCAGCGGCTTGCCGACCTGGCTGACCGTGCGGCCGGTGCCCCGCAGCACCGTGCCTTCCAGCATCGAGACGATCTGGTAGACGGAGCGCGGGTCGGCGATCTGCTCCCGGGTGTCGGGGACATGCGGCACCGGCTGGCCCTGCCAGGACTCTTGGCGGCAGCCGTCGCACTCCCGAGAATCATGGCGGAAGACGGTGTGCCCGTTGCGGTCCTGAACCCGGTCGATGAGCGTCGGCACCACCCGCTTGCCGCCGTTCACCAGCATCGCGTACGCGGTGGTGAGGCGAAGCAGCGTGGTCTCGCCCGCCCCCAATGCCTGGGAAAGGACCAACGGCATGTAGTCGATGATGCCGAAGCGTCGCGCCGTCTCGGCGATGCTCTCCATGCCGATGCGCTGGGCCAGGCGCACGGTCATCACATTGCGCGATTTCTCGACGCCCTTGCGCAGCGTGCTGGGCCCATAGAACTTCTCGCCGTAGTTCTGCGGCTTCCACTTGCCCAGGCCGGCGCCCTGGTCGATGACCACGGGCGCGTCGAGCACCAGGCTCGACGGGGTGAAGCCCCTATCCAGGGCGGGCAGGTAGACGAAAGGCTTGAAAGCGGAGCCCGGCTGACGCTCGGCCTGGGTGGCGCGATTGAACTCGTTCACGTCCTTGGAGAACTCGCCGAAGCCGCCGACCATCGCCAGCGTCCGCCCCGTATGCGGATCCATCACCACCATGGCCCCCTGGATGAAGGGGATCTGCTCGAGCCGATAGGTCGACGGCGGATAGGCTTTGTCCTTGGCATCGCGTTCCACCGCCGAAACCGGCACGACCTGGCCGAGCTTCAGAACGTCGGCCGGCTCCCGGACCTCGGGACCGCGGCTGTCCACCTCGATAAACTTGCGGGCCCACTTCATCTCGGCGAGTGGAATCCGGCCCTTGGTGCCGTCCTTGAAGCCGACATAAGCCGCCTCCTCGTCCAGCCGCAGGACCAGGGCCATCTGCCAGTCACCGAGGCCGACGGGGGTGTACTTAACGGCGTAATCGTACAGCAGTTGGGCCCAGTTCTCGCCGGGCCAGCCGGGACCGACCTCGAAGCCGGTAATCGGGCCGCGCCAGCCATGGCGGCGATCGTAGGCGACGAGTCCCTCGCGCACGGCCTCGGTCGCCATCTCCTGCAATTTGGGATCGAGGGTGGTGCGGACCGAGAGGCCGCCCGTATAGAGCCCGTCCTCGCCGAAGCGCTCCAGCAGCCGCCTGCGCACCTCCTCGGC
>Ga0307428_1001645_pt1 | contig 11030 bp, 7 predicted proteins | sample SalMarWE160240MG_FD_202161 | JGI IMG/M metagenome (GOLD analysis project Ga0307428, IMG submission 202161) | Salt marsh sediment microbial communities from the Plum Island Ecosystem LTER, Massachusetts, United States - WE1603-240 | ecosystem: Environmental > Aquatic > Marine > Intertidal zone >...
ATCCATAGCCACCACATCGCCGCGAGCACCTTGTTTTGTTCTCTGAAACCAATCGGTTCCTGATCTCGATTCTCCAACGAGTTCTGGCAGCGTACATGCTATGATAATTCCATGGGGATCAAGCACGGCGATCCCCTTGTAAAAAGGGTAGGCCGCATGGACCTCATCGATATAGGTCTGCATCGCCTGCCTGTTTTTGCCCCTCAGCACCTCGTTCTGGGAAAGGATCCTGATATCCTGATAGCGGGAGCTCACGTAATAGGATATCTTCTTCCCGCAATCCCTTGCTAGGTCGCTCAAGTGCGCCTTGGTGTTTTTTTCGCATTGGTTTTTGGTGATATGGAATGAAATAATCCCGCCGATGAGCATGGGTAGGAGAGACAGCGCTAAAAAGTAAGCGAGGAATTTTTTCCCGATTCCGAATGTTTTGCCGCTTTTTTCTTCCATTCCCTTGAGTTTCCGGGCTTGTTATGCGTTACTTGGAAACAATACCGCAGCCAATACAACCAAGATACTCTGTTATAAACCAACGCCTGCCACAGAACCCTTGCAAGAGGGACACCGTCCATCCTCTATTATATTCTTGACTATGGAATAACCCCACCTTTCAATCAAAAGCTCCCCGCATCCAGGGCAGTAGGTGTTCTCGTTTCCCCTTCCGGGAACGTTTCCCTCATAAACATAATGGAGCCCGGCCTGAATGCCTATGTCCCTGGCCAGGTGCAAGGTCTCCACAGGGGTGCGGGGGAGCTTGGTCAGTTGATAGGTGGGATAGAATTGTGAGATGTGCCAGGGAATATCAGGATCCACCCCTTCAATGAATTCGGCTATCTGCTTGAGTTCGCCCGCGCTGTCATTAAGGGTTGGAATAACGAGAGTGGTTACCTCAACCCATATGCCGAGCTCTTTGGCAAGCTTGATCATGTTTAAGACCGGCTCCAGACGTCCGCCGCATATCTCCTTGTAGAACTTATCAGTAAACGCCTTAAGGTCGATATTGATGGCATCAAGATAGGGCGAGATCTCCTTGAGCGCCTCAGGGGTCATGTATCCATTGCTCACGAAGACATTCTTGATCCCCTTTGCATGGGCAAGGGCGCCCGTATCAAAGGCAAGCTCGAAGAAGATGGTAGGTTCCGTGTAAGTGTAAGCGATGGATGTGCACCCTGAGCGTTCGGCATCCCTTACGATAGCCTCGGGCCGGATCATATCGCCCATGATGTGCCCCCTTTCCTCACGCGTGAACTGAGATATGTCCGCGTTTTGACAGTGCTTGCAGGTGAAATTGCACCCTACCGTGGCAATGGAGTATGCCTTTGAACCAGGGTAGAATTGAAACAGGGGCTTCTTCTCAATGGGGTCGACATGGGCCGCGACAATCCTGTCATAGACAAGGGTAAAGAGGGTTCCGCCCACATTCTGCCTCACCCCGCAGATACCGTAGCCCCCTTCTCTTATGATGCACCGATGGTGGCAGAGGTTGCACTGCACCTTGGCCTCGTCGAGCTTTTCATACAGCATAGCCTCTTTCATGGTCCTCGCCTCTCAAAAAATGGCATGCACAAATCCCTTGCAGGAGACAGCTCTTCATAACGCGATGCTAACTACCATAAATTACTTTTAAAACAGAACCCTGTCAAGGAAATGGTTTTATCTTTTTCTGTATCATGTTAGCCCTTTGAAAATACTCCCGGCTATCGCTTAAGGTCAAATATAGGAACTTGGTGAGACACATAGGCATGGGGGTGGCTTTTTTTCTTCCCATACCCTCTAACATGGGGCATCAGCGTGCCGCTTCAAACCCTGCGCACGAGCAACTCGTCATTGTCTTCTAGGGGCTCTGTCCGTGTGCGCTGGTTTGAAGCGGCCTGCCGACTCGTCTTTGTTTGGGCATGGGAAGAAAAAAAGCCACCCCCATGCCTATCCACCAGTTAATTTCAAAGGGCTAAAGTGTTACCTTTTTCTTAATAGTTCACAGCGTACGTCAGACGCTGAGCAGTTTTCCTTGTTGACCTCGTCATCACGAATTGCTACATGATTATCCATTGAGGGGACGCACACCATGCTTGACTTTTTGCTCTATCTAATATTCCGTTCATTCCTTATGCTGGTCCACCTCCTGCCCTTCAGGTTGCTTTCTCACCTTGGGAGCCTGCTGGGCAGGGCATACTACCATATGGATAGGACTCGGCGAAGGATCATCAATGCCAACATCTGTGTGGTGTTCGGAAGGGCTTTGGATGAAGAGGGAAGAAAGGCCCTGGCAAAGGAAAGTTGTGAATCCCTTGCCATTCATATCCTCGAGCTTTTAAAGCTTCACACGGTAGTAAATCTCGAGAACTATCGTACCTTTATTGAGATTACAGGGCTGTCCCATATCATGAATTCCGTGCAGAAGGGAAAAGGTACCATAGGGGTGACGGGACATTTCGGAAACTTTGTCCTTGTCAGGTATCTGTGCTACCTGAATATCCCCCCACGGGGTGCAATCATACGAAAACTGGACAACCCCTATCTCGAGAGATTCTTTGGGTCCATTGTGAAGGCTCATCATGCAATCACCATAAGGCCTGATGGGGCAATACAGAAAATCCAGGCCTTACTTCCCTTAAAAACAGTACTCTTAACCCTTGCCGATCAAAAAGCGGGCGGCAACCCGAGGGTGGGGAGGCACGGGATTGTTGTGGATTTCTTCGACATCCCCTCACAAACCCATGTAACCGCTCCTGTACTCGCCCGCCGCACCGGGGCCGGCATCGTACCGGTATTCGTGGTGCGGAAAGGCGCCGGCAGGTATCGAATCGAGATCAATGAGCCCCTCAAGCTTGCTCATACCTCCAACGAGGCTCGGGACCTTGCGACCGATACCCGGAACCTAAATCGGATATTCGAGGATTACATCAAGAGGTATCCTCACCATTGGTTCTGGCTGCACCGGAGGTGGAAGGACATACCCGGGCTTGAGGATCTTTACAGCACCCCGAATCCCCTTGAATTGATAGAAGGCTTCAAACGGGATCTCGGTAGATTCTAAACCTTGAGAAAACAATATGGATATGCAGACTATACCGTCACAAATAAGGCAATTGCTGGAGGAACGGCACGCCATCCTCCTCGTACATAACTATCAAAGGCCTGAGATACAGGATATTGCCGATCTAACGGGAGATTCCCTGGGCCTTTCTGTGGAGGCATCCAAGACCGAAGCCGAGGTTATCGTCTTTTGCGGTGTTCATTTTATGGCAGAGACAGCCTCTATCCTCTGTCCTGATAAGGTGGTGCTGCTTCCCGTGGTTTCGGCAGGTTGTCCCATGGCCGACATGATAACCCCTGAAACATTGCGGGAGAAAAAGAAGGAGCTGCCCGGAGTCCCGGTGGTAAGTTATGTCAATTCTACCGCATCGGTCAAGGCAGAAAGCGATATCTGCTGTACATCGGCCAATGCCGTCCAGGTAGTGCGCTCTCTGGCCGATCATGATACTATCCTCATGACCCCGGATAAGAACCTCGCGCGTTATGCGCAACGATATACTGATCAGCGGATCATCTACTGGGAAGGCTTCTGCCCTTATCATGACGCCCTGACAGCCGACCAGGTGAGAAAGGTCAAGGAGGTTCATCCTGAGGCCCAGTTTCTGGCTCATCCTGAGTGCAGGCCGGAGGTCATAGACCTGGCTGATGCAGTCAAGAGCACCTCTGGGATGCTCGACTATGTAAAGGGCTCCCCCACTAAGGCATTTATCATCGGAACAGAAGTAGGGATAATCCATACCCTCAAGGTTCAGAATCCTGATAAGACCTTTATCCCCGCTGATGAGTCAATGGTGTGCGTCGATATGAAGAAGATACGGTTATCCGATATCGTACACGCCCTTCTCACCCTGTCGCCCGTGGTAAAGGTTGAGGAACAAACCAGAATAAAGGCAAAGAGGGCGGTAGAGAGGATGCTCAAGGTGCCGAGGGATTGAGCTGCAGATCCGTATATTTTGGTTATCCTTTTGTCCGAACCATAGCTCTCAAGGAGATGAGATATTGAAAAAAGTTGAATCGAATATTGAGTATCTTCGCAAGCTCTTTATCATGCCCGACAACCCTGATAAGTTCATGGAGTTCGGCCACACCGTGCTGGAGATGATCCATGACTTTTTTCAGGAAAAGGAAGGTCTTCACAGGAAAATCACGCTTCCTGAATTGGCGGTGATGTTTAATCAGACCTCAATGCCGGAAGGTCCTCACCTCATACGGGATGTGCTGGCGGAAATAAGAGACAAGGTTACTGTCCATTCCGTCAAGGTCGGGAGCCCTTACTATGTCGGGCACATGACCAGTGCAGTCCCCTACTTCATGATCCTCCTGGAGATGATCATCGCGTCACTCAACCAAAATCAGGTGAAGATAGAGACTGCAAAGGCATCCAGTTTCGTGGAGAGGGAGCTTATCGCCTGGGTACACAGGATGATTTTTCACAGGAGCGAGGGATTCTACCGGAAAAACATCCAGAATCCCAGGGTTGCCATCGGCAATGTGACCTCAGGTGGAACCATGAGTAACCTCACCGCCTTGCTGGTAGCTAGGGAAAAGGCCCTGCCTGCTGACCGAGGTTTTCCCGGCGTGAGAAAGGCCGGCATGGAGCGCGCATTACGGCATTATGGTTTTACGAGGTTGGTGGTGCTTACCTCCAAGCGTGGGCATTACTCCATTCAAAAATCGGCAAACCTTCTCGGCCTGGGTGAGGAAAACGTCATAGAGATACCTGTTGATATCCACAACGGAATCGACATCAATAGGCTCAAAAGGAAGATACGGGTCATAAAGAGGGATGACCAGACAGCAGGCACAAGGACAAAGATCATGGCCATAGTCGGTATAGCGGGCACCACCGAAACCGGCAATATAGACAATCTCACTGAGCTCGGCCATATTGCCGGGCAGGAGGGCGCGTTCTTTCATGTCGATGCTGCCTGGGGAGGCTCTGCCCTGATAATCGATGAATACAGGAATCTGTTTCGAGGCATAGAGGCCGCTGATTCGGTATCAGTGGATTTCCACAAGTTGGCTTACTGCCCGATGACCATGAGCATCATTGTGTTCCGCAATGAGAGGGACCTCAACAACCTAAAACAGGTCTCCCAGTATGTCAATCGCCGGGAAAGTGTAGATACCGGTCGGTTCACCATCGAGGGATCGAGGCCCTTTGCCTGTCTAAAACCCTGGGCCTCATTGAAGATCATAGGCAAGGATGGGTATCGACTGCTCTTCGAGCAGGCGCGTGAGGCCACTTTAACCTTCACAACAATATTGGAGAATTCCGGTAATTTTGAGACACTGAATGATCCCGAACTTTTTATCATCAACTACCGCTTTGTTCCGCGCTTCATAAGAAAAAAGATATATGAACTGGCAGAGGCGCCAAAGCCTTCCTCAAAGACCGCACGGACAGAGGCAAGGAACAAGATAAAGACAATCAACAGGACCCTCAATGCACTCAATGTGCAATTGCAGAAATCCATCCGCCAGGATGATACCAACTTTGTGTCTCGAACCACCATTGAATCCACGCAGTATCAGTACCAAAGGATCGTGGTATTGCGGGCTATCTTGATCAATCCTCTCATCAACGACACTATCCTTGAGGAGATCGTATCCACCCAAAATAGAATCGGGCTAAGACTGGCAGATCAGTACGAGACAACGCTGAGAGAGGCGGTCGACTAAGGCCTGTTCCGGTCTTTCTTGTCAAAAGGTTTCACTTTTCATTATCCATAAAATCTGATAGCATAAGATAGGTTTTCGCTGAGAATTCGCATCTCAGCTTCCGCTCTATCCGTTGGTAACGAAAACCCTTATGAAGAAGGCCCCCTATGAAAGAACTCGAGCCCTTTTCCCCAGATATCCAGGAAGTGTCCTTGAATCACAATCTGGACCAGGACCTCGATCTCCTGAAGAAGAAGGAGCAGGATTACACCACCTACCGATTTAAGGCAAAGGAGACCATGGCGATCTTTGCCTTTTTTGATCTCGCCCAGGAATTTGTAACCATTACCAGCCTTTACAGGATTGCTGTTGCGGTGATACGCTACTTTTTCCACTATGAGGCATGCATCTACACGATCAGCCCTGAAGATGAAACACTGATGCTCCAGTGCTGCACGACGGAGGGACTCCTTGATCCTCCTGTTCCGGCCGGGCCAGAGGTGGTCATTCAAGAGAGCTCTTACAGGGTCGGTTCCTCCTTCTTCTTTCCCATTATCGGTAAAAGGGCCTATGCAGAAAAGGTACCCGTATTTCTCGAGAACCAGATTATCGGTATGCTCGAGATTTATCCTGTCAAGAGGTTGAGCGAACACCAACTGCTCTTCTTCCAAAAATACGCCAACAGGGTCGGCTATAATATGCACAATAAACTCGCCGTTGAACAGAACATAGAGCACATACGCTTTATCAATGAGCTCGTCTCCGATATCGAGCACAACGTGATTACGCCGAACCTCTATTACAAGGCGTTTTTGATCAACATGAACAAAGCCCTCCGGAAACATCTCGCCGCCTTAGACCGGCTGAACTCCGCCCTTTCCCTAACCGGTGACTGTAACCGAGCCAAGGGAAAGGAGATGGAGAAGGCCGCCTATGAGCTCAAGCGCGTCCACAAGGACATGGAGAGCAAGATGGAGGATTTTAAAAGTCACTTCAACCACCTAAGCCTCTTCATCGAAACACTTTTCAGGAAGGAACACTTCAAGGAAGGCGGCTATGTGCTCAAGAGGCGGTCCTACCATCTTCTTGCCGATATCTTCCTGCCGGAGCTCGAGCACTATAGAAAGAGATTGGCGGATAAAGGCGTTGAGATCATCGAACCGTCGGGCCTTCCCCCAGATGAGGAGTTGACGATCTTCATCGATCTGGGTCTCACTGCGCAGGTCTTTGCAAATCTCCTCTCCAATGCCTTGAAGTATTGTCGGCCTGCTCCGGATAAAGACGGCATCAATAGAAAGTACCTTTCCTATGGGATCGAGGTCCTGAGGCAGGAGCCACCAGAAACACGGACTGCCCTCAAATTCACCTTATTTAGCACCGGCATGCCGATCTCCCAAAAAGATGCGATCCTTATATTTGAGGACGGGTACAAGAGGCCTGAAGATTACGATATCGAGGGCTCTGGGCACGGCCTGCACTTTGTGAAGCATATCGCTCAACTCCATGAGGGGTATGCGGGGTGTACGCCAAGAGAGAATGGAAACGAGTTCTATATCGTGCTCCCGAAAAGGGCTGCGAGAAGAAAAAGCTAGTTCTCCAAGTACTTGAACTATTCGTTGCTTTTCTGTATATCCCTTGAATGCTCCCCATCATTGCCATAGTTGGTCGCCCCAATGTGGGAAAATCCACCCTTTTCAACCGGCTGACAAAGACGAGAGATGCCCTTGTGGACGACATGCCCGGCGTAACCAGGGACCGCCTTTACGCCACCGTTGAATGGGACGAAAAATCCTTCATGCTGGTCGATACCGGTGGTTTTGACTCCCTGGGCAAGGAGAGGCTATCGATTGAGGTCACTAAGCAGGTCGAAATCGCTATCGAGGAGGCGGATCTGGTTATCCTTCTGTTCGATGGGAAGGCGGGATTGACCCCGGGCGATGAGGAACTGTACCTGTGGCTGAAGCGATCCGATAAGAGGGTGCTCTGCGCTGTGAACAAGATAGACGTCCCTGAACATGAGCGGCAGGTCTTGGAGTTTTACTCCCTCGGTATGGAAAGGGTCTTTCCTATCTCCTCCGCCCATGGATACGGGATCGGCTCCCTTATGGATCAGGTTATAGGTGACCTTCCCTGCCTTGAAGGTCCTCAGCTGGAACCAGGCAGGAGAGGGATTGCCGTTGTGGGTCGACCCAATGTGGGGAAATCTTCGCTGATCAACAGGATAATCGGCTCCCAGCGGTTAGTCGTCAGTGAACAGCCAGGCACCACCAGAGACGCTGTGGACATATCCTTCGAGAGAAAGGGTGAATCCTACGTGCTCATAGACACTGCCGGCATCAAGAGGAGAACTCGGGTCAAGGAGCGGATAGAGATATTCTCAAGCATAAAGGCGATCAAGGCGATCAGCAGGTGTCATATCGTCCTCATCGTGCTCGATTCCAACCAAGGAGTAGCCGAGCAGGATGCGCGAATATGTGGGTATGCCCTTGATCGAGGCTGCGGCATCATCCTTGTGCTCAATAAGTGGGATCTCATAAAAGGAGACCCAGCTCGTGTTCGATCAATGGGGGAATCCATTGAAAGGCGGTTGGGGTTTATCTCCTTTGCCCCTCGGCTACCCATCTCGGTCCTCACCGGAAAAGGGGTTGCAAACCTGTTTCCTCTCATTGAGAGAGTCTGGAAGCAGCTGAGCACACATATCCCCACCCCAGCCCTCAACAAGGCTCTAGCGGAGGCTGTAAAGAGACATCCGCCGCCACAGAGCGCCGGAAGGGGGCTTAAGCTCCTCTACGCCACACAGATTTCAGATCATCCGCCTACGGTTGGCATATTCGTGAACAGGAGGGACTATGTGCGCCGCACCTACGAGAGGTACCTGGTAAACCAGATCAAGGCCCGATTCGGCCTTGATCTCATCCCCCTGAAGATCATCTTCAGGAAGAAATAAACCATGTCTGTTTCTTGCATATGCGGCCGACGCGCTTTTGTTTGAAGTCTTGACAGATGACCTATGATTTCCAACAGACATTGAACATGAAACGAATCATTCCACTTTTCATTGGCGCCTGTTTCGTGCTCTTCCTCATGTTCCGCCCGTCAGGACACCCAGCCGAAACCAAGGGTGATCAGGGGCCGATCTTCATCGCCATCGTTGCCCCCTTTTCAGGGCCTCTGGCCGAATGCGGCCGCTCCATGCTCAGGGGTGCACGGTTGAGAATAGATGAGGAAGAGGATCAATCTCATCCAAACAGAAAGGCAGTGAGGCTGATCGCCTTAGATGATAGGGGGGAGCCTGCCCGTGCCCTGGAGCTTGCAGAGAACATGGCAGGCCACTCGTCAATAGCGGCAGTAGTAGGCCACCTCACTACAGGATGTACACTCTCAGCAATCCCTTTCTACCACGCCGCTCGATTAATCACCGTTTCCCCTATAGCTACGGGAAATGATCTCGATGGCGTCAAATCTCCCTATCTGTTCAGGACGATCCTCTCCGAACGCCAGCAGGCAATAGCGCTGGCACATTACCTACATGGGAGCATGGGCATAGGAATGGCAGCCCTCCTCTATGAGGACTCAACACTCGGCGCCCAACTGAAAAACGCCTTTCTTTCTGCTGCAGAGGAAATCGGGCTCTCAGTCAAATCCTTTTCTATGGGAATTGATCCTAAAGCCCACCTCCAGGATGTACTGCACGAGATCGGTATGCTGAAGCCTGGGGCGCTCTTCGTATCAGGAGGCTTACATTCTGCAACACGGATTATCAGAACATGGCCGGAGGGGATTAAAAGACCCGTTATTCTTGGGACACAGAGGCTTATATCCGAGGAATTCCGGGAAGTGATAGGGGATCAACAGAGGGGAATCATGGCAGCCCATCCCAGCATCAGGGCACCGGATTTCCAGAAGGCAATGGAGACAAAGGCTCGCTACGAAAAAACATGGAAATACCACATGGACTGGCTCGCGGCTCAGGCATACGATGCGGTTGACCTGCTGCTCTGGGCAATAAGGGAATCAGGATCGAACCTCAATTCCCTCAATGAGACCATCAGAGGTCTCAATTCAAAAAAACATGCTTTACCGGGACTTGCCGGTCCTCTATATTTTAATCGAGACGGATCGCTCGCAAGGGAGGTGACCGTAGCTGAATATGTCGACGGCAGATGGAGATTGAGAAAAGAAGGAAGCAGTAAGGAGTAGGCAGTAGGCAGCTGAGAATACTGCTTACCGCATGGTGCATATTCACTATATTTGGGCATTTGCTTAAGGAAAGGAGGGATGACATGGAAACTATCGAGATGGTGTTTGGCAGGGAGATCCTGGATTCCAGAGGAAATCCTACCATTGAGGTTGAGGTAGGCCTCTCGGATGGCGGGTGGGGATCGGCCGCTGTTCCGTCCGGAGCCTCAACCGGTGAATACGAGGCCCTGGAGCTCAGGGACGGCGACGCAAAGAGGTATCTCGGAAAAGGGGTTCTGAAGGCGGTTGAAACGGTGAATAAGACCATCGGGCCGGCCCTCATGGGAATGGATCCCTTTGACCAAGGCCTTATTGATGCCACCATGATCAGGCTGGATGGGACGCCGAATAAGGCCGCACTGGGGGCAAACGCCGTTCTGGGAGTCTCGCTCGCTGCGGCCAGGGCAGCATCTAATTCCCTGGGAATCCCGCTCTATCGATACTTAGGCGGTCTCAACGCGAACAGGTTGCCCATGCCCATGATGAATATCGTGAACGGGGGAAAACACGCTGCCAACAACCTGGATATTCAGGAGTTCATGATCGTTCCGAAAGGGGCTGATACCTTTCGGGAGGCCCTGCGGATTGGCGCCGAGGTATTCCACTGCCTCGCACGGGTGCTCAGCGAAAAGGGGTTATCCACAGGCGTGGGAGATGAGGGAGGATTTGCTCCTGATCTCGCGTCAAATGAGCAGGGGATCGAGGTGATACTCCAGGCAATAGAGAGTGCGGGCTATAAGCCCGGAGAGGATGTGGTGATTGCGCTCGATGCGGCAGCATCCTCGTTCTATGAAGGCGGCATGTATGTCTTCACCCAGTCCGATCAATCAAAGAAGGATTCCGGGATGATCATAGACTTTTACACAGATCTGGTAAACCGCTATCCCATCTTCTCCATCGAGGACGGCCTCGATGAAAATGATTGGGACAACTGGACGGTCTTAACGGAACGGCTGGGGAACCGGGTTCAAATCGTGGGCGACGACCTCTACGTGACCAACCCCGAGAGGATTGCCGGGGGGATCAAAGAAGGGTCCTCTAACGCCGTCCTGATAAAGCTGAATCAGATAGGAACCCTCACCGAAACACTCCAGGCC
>Ga0307428_1001647_pt1 | contig 11023 bp, 6 predicted proteins | sample SalMarWE160240MG_FD_202161 | JGI IMG/M metagenome (GOLD analysis project Ga0307428, IMG submission 202161) | Salt marsh sediment microbial communities from the Plum Island Ecosystem LTER, Massachusetts, United States - WE1603-240 | ecosystem: Environmental > Aquatic > Marine > Intertidal zone >...
CTTCCATTTCAGATGGTTCGGCTCACTACCGCTGACTGAGACGACGGCAGTCATATGGTCGTTGTTGTAGTAGAAAAGAACGTCGTCGGCCTGAACGTCGGTTTTGTTCTTCTCATCGGCATCGTTCCCAAGAGCGTTTTTAGCAGGGGTTCGGTTTATCCAATAATTGTACGTTCCTTTGGCAATCACGTTTTTCAAAGTCCAGGAATAGCAATTGTGCTTGTTGGTCGCATTAGAACCAGAGACCCTGGTGGGTCTTTCGCTTTCGCCTTCCATGAACATATAGTCCCAAAAGCGGTTGCCCTCGGCCGTATCATCGTAATCATCCTTGAAGTGAACGTGCTTGCGCTTTACGCCATCGGAGTCTTTGCAGTGAGAATCTTTAAGAGCGGTACTAACCTCAACAAACTTTGTATCTTGTTTCTTGTACTTGTCATCCGAGTCCAGGCACTTAAGAGTGTAAGTACTTCCGTTGGTATTCCACCACGCATCGTCGTGGTCTCCGGGGTCGAAATCGTCAATCGCGTCAACAGGCGCAGTTAGCCACAGACAGGTCAAAACGCAACATATAATTAGATGTCCTGATATCTTAGCCATCATAAACCTCCTGTACTTAAATGTTCTGCCAATAAAATGTGTTTCATTGACTAAATCATGCAGCTACGAACTGCAAAGCCAACGATAACGTTTCATTGCACCGACAGAATTCTTTTACCAATCGTCTAATACTTCAATCATAACGGTAACCTCCTTTCTGTCCAGCAGCTTTTTTGATAATTTTTTATTCTTACCGGTCGAACCGGCAGCATCTCACATAAGCTACATCTATATAAATAGAACGTTGCTGCAGGCAAGTAAAGTAAAACAAGATTGAAAGTTTTGTTGAGAATTCCTTAATATCCGCCTGTCGGCTCGGCATGACGGTAGGAAGTGCCCGGATGCTCCGCTCAGCATAACGGGGCCGGTAGGGCCGATGAAAAGGCTGGATTTGAGCGATGCTGTGGGATTCGGCTTTAGAAAAAACACGTCAATTGCCGAAAAGCATATTAGAACGCAAGATAAACGGCAACCGACAGAAAACTCACGAACGGCCGATATTTTCATTGATTTTGATTTAGTTTTTTGGTATAAGAGGTATAGCAGGCTGACCCCTGCGGTGTTCGTATAGAAAGTGTGATTTGAAAAAACCGATACCCGTGCTCAGGGAAGTCAGGCCTTGACGGGTCGGAAACGCCTACTCGATAGGACTTTCGGACGCAAGCAACGATTGCCCACTTAGAAGTAATGGGTTTTCTTCAAAGGCTTTCTTACGACGCGGGTGGAGGAAGGCCTGGTAATTCAAGAAAGGCTTGCCTTGTGCAGGCCTTTTTTTTTTGCGATTGCGTTGTGCGGTCATAGTAAAACGGGGGCAATATCGGACGTCACAGCTATTGCGATGCGCCTTTGGGCGGGGTTTTCAGTGTAAAGGCGGCCCCTGCATTTGTCGATTAATAGGGCAGTGTCTGAGGATGTTTTAGTGCTTGCTTCAGACGTTTGTAGTTTAAGAGCTTACGGAGACCAAGATGCCTAAGGTGCGTAGCTTTATGATACTGCCCGCTCTTCCGGCGCCGCTCAAGGCCCTGGAGACAGTCGCCAGGAATATGTACTGGACCTGGGATGCCGATGCCGAAGCACTCTTTAGGCGCATTGACGGTAAAGTCTGGGCCGCCTGCGGAAACAACCCGGTCAAACTTCTCGGCAGCATCAGCCAGAACCGCCTGGACGAATTGGCTCAGAATGAGGGCTTTCTGTCCGAACTGAAACGAACGGTTGAAAGGTTGGGTTCATATCTTGAGTCGACTACGTGGTTCGAAAAGACCTGTCTTCAACCAACCAATCCATCAATAGCGTATTTCAGCGCCGAGTTCGGGATTCACGAATGTCTTCCTGTTTACGCCGGCGGCCTGGGGCTTCTGGCGGGCGACCATTTGAAGAGCGCTTCGGACCTGGGCGTTCCGATAGCAGGCGTCGGCCTGTTGTATCAAAAGGGCTATTTCCGACAATATCTCAACATTGACGGCTGGCAGCAGGAACTCTATATCGAAAATGACTTCTATAATATGCCTATCGAACCGGTCCGCACAAAGGGCGGCGGAGCGTTGACCATAGACGTCGAGTATCCCGGCAGGACTGTCTCGGCGCAGGTATGGTGTGCATCTGTCGGCAGGGTAAAGCTCTATCTTCTTGATACCAACATAGAGTCCAATTCGCCGGCGGACCGTATGATTACCGCCAGTCTTTACGGGGGCAATCGCGAGATGCGTATTCAGCAGGAGATAATGCTGGGCATCGGTGGATTGCGGGCCCTGGCAGCGGTGAATATCAAGCCGATTGTCTGTCATATGAACGAGGGGCACGCGGCCTTTATGGCGCTGGAGCGAATCAGGCAATTACGAGCCGAGACGAATATAACATTTGACGAGGCGGTCGAGGCCACCAAAGCCGGGAACGTTTTTACGATACATACGCCCGTCAGGGCCGGGCTTGACGAATTCTCGGTTGAGCTGATAGACAAGTACTTCGGCAAGTATTTTCCAGCCCTTGGGATAGACAAGAAGCAGTTCCTGGCACTGGGCAGAACGAATCCGGACAGCAGCGATGAGCCGTTCAAAATGCCGGTGCTGGCCTTGAAACTCAGCGCTTATCGAAACGGCGTAAGCAAACTGCACGGACAGGTCTCTCGAAGTATGTGGGCTGAACTGTGGCATGATATACCGGTCAATGAAGTTCCGATTATATCAATCACGAACGGCGTAAATCTTCAGGGCTGGATTTCCGACGAAATGAACGGCCTGTATGACAGATACCTGGGGCCGAACTGGACCGAGCGTATGACCGACAAATTGCTGTGGGATAGTATCGAGCAGATTCCCGATGAAGAGTTGTGGCGGACACATCAGCGATGCAAGGAGCAGTTGATTGTTTTCGCACGCAACAGGCTCAAGGCCCAGATACAACGGCGCGGGACTTATCACACCGAATTGAACTGGGCCGAGGAGGTTCTGGACCCTGAGGCGCTGACTATCGGCTTTGCCAGGAGGTTCGCGACGTACAAGCGAGGCAACCTGCTACTGAGCAACCCGAAACGGATTGTCAAGCTCCTTACGGACGCCAGGCGTCCCGTACAGGTTATCTTCGCGGGCAAGGCACATCCCAGAGATACCGAGGCCAAGGAGATTATTCGCCAGATAATTCACTTTGCCAACCAGTATAACGTAAGGCGGCGGATAGTCTTTCTCGAAGATTACGACATCAATGTGGCCAGATATTTGCTCCGGGGAGTGGACATCTGGCTCAATACCCCCCGCAGACCAATGGAGGCCAGCGGCACGAGCGGTATGAAAGCAGCAATCAACGGTGCTCTTAATATGAGCACGCTGGACGGTTGGTGGTGCGAGGGTTACACACCTGAGGGCGGTTGGGCTATCGGGGCAGGAGAGGACTACGAAGATGCCGGCTACCAGGACATGGTGGAGTCGCAGGCGATGTACAACATGCTGGAGAACGAGGCTGTGCCGTTGTTTTACACACGCTCAGCAGACAACCTGCCGCGGGGCTGGATACGACGAATGAAAAAGTCACTCAAGTGGATAACACCCCGGTTCAATACGCACAGGATGCTCAGCGAGTACACCAGGAGGTTCTACAATCCGGCTATGGCGCGATGGCGGTATTTGACCGAACAGGCCATGGCCAGAGCAAAGGCTCTTTCGGCGTGGAAGAGCGATATGGCAAAGGCGTGGTCTGACTTTGCCATAAAAGACGTCAAGCTCCAGCGTAAAAATGGCCAGGAAAGCCCGGAGATGAACATCAGACAAGCTCAGCTTAAGACGGGTTCGCAATTGCGCGTACGGGCCCTGGTAAAACTCGGCAAAGTAAGCCCGGACGACGTTTCAGTAGAGCTTTATCACGGCCCGGTAGATGCCTGGGGCAATATAGAACAAGGCTCGGCTGCGCCGATGAGCCGGGAAGAGAACAATCAGCAAGATGGCGAGCACTGGTTTGTCGGCCTGATGCCGTGCGGCAATACCGGACGACATGGTCTGGCGGTGCGGATTCTTCCCAGGCATTCGGACCTTGCCGACCCCTACGAACTCGGGTTGATTCTCTGGGAAAACCAGGATTAGCAAACAACGCCCTTGAGACGCCGAGCTATTCGGTTTCTTTGCTGCTTAGAAGCTCGTAAACCCGCTCCGGAGAATCAGCATTTTCGAGCTGTTTTTTGAATTCTTCGTCAAGCATAAGTCTGCTTATCTGGGCCAGGGCCTGGATGTGAGGACCGGTCTGGTCGGCAGGTGAGACAAGCAGAATAATAATCTTCACGCCCTTGCCGTCAACGCTGTCAAAGTCTATCGGGTCCTTTGCGATACCGATGGCCATAACAAGCTCATTGACGGCTTTGCACTTGCCGTGAGGGATAGCGATTTCGGAGCCGATGCCGGTACTTCGTGTCTGTTCGCGGAGCAGAACCGCCTCCAGGGCGGCGTCCCGGTCCAGCAGCAAACCGCCGGCATCCAGTACATCCACGAGCTCGGTTATTGCCGTTTTCTTGTCCCTTCCCTCCAGCGGTACCCTGACGCGGTCAGGACGCAAAATCTGGGTTAGAAGCATATTATCCAAAGCCAACAATACTACATATCTGACGAATTTCGTACAAACCTTATATTATACCTGCATACACAGTCTCGTGCAATAACTTTATGAAAAATTTCGTAACCGGCCGGTTGCGAGAGGGTTAGCTCTGCACTGTTGCTGAGACTTCAATTAACCAGCCTCGGGCTTTGCGGGGCGGCGTTCAACTTGGCGCTTGCAATTTCCTGCGTTTTTGGTTAGCATACAAAGGGTTGTTTTTTGCTGCGCTTTTGTACCTGTGTACAAAGACGCCGAGATTGGTGCTTAAGGGTAATTCTGCACCGGTGACAAGCCGGGCTATTGTTGCTAACACAAGGCTATTGTAGGAGAGTGTTTATGAAGGCTATTACACGTAGAGACTTTATGAAGGGTTCGGTCGCCGCCGGTGTCGCTCTGGCAATGCCTTCTTCGCGGGCGCGCGGGGCAAATAACGATATTCGTGTGGCCTTCGCAGGTTTTCGAAGCAAGGGCGCACAGCATATCGGAGTTTTCCGCACCATTCCGGGCGTACGGGTGGTGGCGCTGTGCGAGGTGGACCGAAATATTCTGGACCGCGAAGTGCAGAAGTTCAAAGAAACTAATGAGACAGTAACCGCATACACTGATGTGCGCAAGGTCCTGGAGGACAAGAATATAGACGCTGTTGTGGTCGCAACGCCGAATCACTGGCACGCACTGGCTACCGTCTGGGCCTGCCAGGCAGGCAAAGACGTTTACGTTGAAAAGCCCGCGTCGCACGATATATGGGAAGGCCGCAAGATGGTCGAGGCCGCCAGGAAGTACAAAAGAATCGTGCAGGTCGGCACGCAGAACCGCTCCGACGTGGGACTGTGCGAAGCGGCACAATACATTCAGCAGGGAAAACTCGGCAAAATCCTCTGGGCCCACGGGCTGTGGTTCAAACGCCGCCCGAGTATCGGCAGGGCAAACGGACCCCAGAAAGTCCCCGAGCATATCAATTATAACCTCTGGACGGGCCCTGCTCCGCTGAAACCGCTGCGGCGCAATAAACTGCATTACGACTGGCACTGGTTCTGGGATACCGGCAACGGTGATATGGCCAATCTCGGGGCCCACCAGCTTGATGACTGCCGATGGATACTCGGGCAATCTTCACTTCCGCGGCGTGTCATCAGTATTGGTGGACGGTTCGGCTACATCGACGACGGCCAGACGCCCAACACGCAGCTTGCCATTTTTGATTACAAGCCGGCCCCGATGTTCCTCGAAATCCGAGGCCTGCCCCGGCAAAAAGACATCCGAGCTTCCGACCACTACCGTGGCACTTCTTCGGGCAACGTGATTCAATGTGAGCAGGGATATTTTGTGGGCGGACGGGGTGGCGGCTGGGCCTACGACAATGACGGCAACAAAATCAAGCAGTTCAAAGGAGACGGCGGCGCAGGCCATCAGGCCAACTTCATCAAGGCGGTTCGCAGCCGCAAACCGGGTGACCTGAACTCCGATATTCTCGACGGTCATATCTCCGGGGCCCTCTGTCATATGGCCAACATCTCACATCGCATGGGCCGGGAATCGGCGATGGAGCAGGTAAAAGAGACGATTCAGGACCATAAGGAAGGACTCGACACTGTCGAACGATTCGAGAAGCATCTGGCGGCCAACGAGGTAGACCTCGCAGAGACGCCGATGGTCCTTGGTCCGTGGCTCAATTTTGACGCCGAGAAGGAAGAATTCGTCGGCGACTTTCCGACTCGCTGGGCCAACGAGCTGTTGCGGCGCGACTATCGAAAGCCCTTTGTCATACCGGATGAGGTCTGAGAGCCAGCGAGTTCCGGCAGGTTCTTAAAAATATCAGAGGCCCACACGATATAATGTGGGCCTCTGCTGCAAACAGCCCTGCGTATTCTGACCGCCAGGGGCCATTGAACTATCGGCCTTGCACAGCCGCTTCACAAAAGAGCCAGTGGGTGGTCCCGGTTTTTAAGAGGCAGCGGCACAGGCCTGCCCATTCGATGCGACTCATAGACCGCCATAATCATCTCCATCGCCGCCCGGCCGTCGTACATACTGCCCTTTGGCTGAGTGTCGGTTTCTATCGCACGTATCAAATCCAGCGCGATGAGACGATTGCCCAGCTCGTGGCTCTCGACGTCCTTAATCGGCTCTGTCTTGCCCACGCCGGCGCTCGTTATCTGCTGCCACTTTGCTTTGCTTCGGCCAGGCTGCCAGGTCGGGTCCTCGATAAACCACGATGTTCTCGGCCTGTCGCCGCCCTGGCCTATTGTAATTATGCCTTTGCTGCCGTAGAGCCGGAGCCCCCAGCGGTCGGAAACTCCGTGGCGTGCCCGGTGTGACGAAAAATAGCCCATAGCAACTCCGCCGAAACGGTACGTTGCGTTTATCTCGTCGCCGGCGATGGGACCATAACCCTCTATGCCCTGACGAATATGCTCTCTGGTTATGGCCTTGCCGCCCTGTCGGACCTCCGCGAAACACCACTGGGCATCGCCCGCGACCAGACGCATCAAATCCATCGTATGAGTACCGAGGCACATCATGTCAAAGGCCGCACCACGTTTATCCTCTTTGCCCCTTGCCCGAAGCTCCAGCAGGTCGCCCAGTTTACCCTCAGCGATGATTTCCAATATTATTTTCATCGTAGGGCTGTACCGCCTCTGGTGGGCAATTGCGAGCTTGAGGTTCTTCTTCTCGAATGCGGCTACAATTTCGTCGGCCTCGCGCAGCGTTCTCGCCATCGGCTTTTCGAGAAATACGTGCGCGCCGGCCTCCGCGCACGCCAGCACCATATCCCGATGACAATCTAACCAGCGCGGCGCCACTGAGACTATCTCCGGCTGCTCCCTGGCGAGCATCTCGCGGTAATCGGCATAAGTGCTGGTGTTTTTAAGCCGTTTGGCCGCTGCCGCCCGTCCCTGAGGATTTTCATCGGCAACGGCCACAACCTCGGCCTGTTCAATCTCATTCCAGACAACATCAAGACCATGACCGTAGTTGCCACGGCCCGTCCGGCCGATTACCGCGACGCGATGCCTGCGCCGCTCTGCAGAGACGCCCACAGGCAGAGCCAGCGCGGCTGTCGCCGCGACAGAGCCCCTGACAAAATCTCTACGCGTGATACCCTTGATAGACCTACCCCTTTCGGCTCGGCCTGAGTTCACCAACAGCAGGCTCTATTTGACCTGCTTTAGATAATCCTTGTACATCGCGTTGCGGTCGACTTTGCTCTGGTCAGGGGCCGAATAAATCGCCACGCCAAAGCCAAGGTGGAACTTTTCGCCTTTTGCGACTTTGATGTCGTTGCGTTCCAAGCCGGCTACTTTCTTGCTGCCGAACATGTTAGCAGCTATCAGACCATAGTCGCGGACGTGATACCAGCTTCGCCGGAAATTCTTCGGGTCGGGCATTACGGTCATACCAATATACGTGCCGTTCATCATGCCGCTGTAGTCACACCAGTCAGACGCCTTGCCATAGGCGTTGTTTGGGCCTTTTTCGCCCTTGAGTCCGTCGGCGTTGAGAATCTGTCCGCCGTAACGCTCCTCAATCGGAGTCTGGACTCGTATACCCAAACCATACTCCTCGTCATCACCGAAACGAAGTTCGTGTTCGTCGGATGAAATTGTACTGTCATAGATGAGCAGATTGTAGTTCGGACGCGCAAGAATCGTGTACTTGCAGACTTCATGGGCGATTCTATTGCCGCTTGTGTCTATTGAGTCAAGGTAGAAATTGCTGACAGTAAACGTGCCCTTGCCGGGGCCGCTTTTCGGCGTTCCAATATACATTTCGTGCTCGGTTCTTTGCTTCAGACGCCAGTAATCGTTTCCGTTGATACCGGCAAACGTCAGCCAGATACCCGGATGGTATGTGTCGTGGTCCGGCGAGTCCTTGCCCTCTATCGGAGGATGGTTCCTGCTAACCTGGACACCCGACGGGCTCTTGACGTTAGCAAAGTAAGGACGCGGAATCTTGGTGCTCGCCGTATAGTATGAAGCGAAGGGCTTCCCACCGATTGTAATCTGCAGGCCGGTCGGCACATACTTAAAGCCCACCACCGGACCGTCGTCGTCACCATCTTCGCCGTCACCATCTTCGTCGTCACCATCGTCATCGTCACCATCGTCATCGTCACTTGCTTGAACTATCACATCAAGCGCAGCCTCTTTTGCAGCCGAATAAACAAGGTTCTCATTGCCGACAGTGGTTGCTTCCTGACCGGCCCAACTCCATTGAACCTTCATGTTGCATTCGTATTCTGAGCCTTCCTTGACATAGGTCACAACTATCGGATACTTCCGGCCCTTTACCATTTTCATGCCGGCTGCTGTTGTGCTTTGTGAGCTAAGAAGTGCTTTACCTGCTATCCCGACTTTAGCATCCTGGTCAGCTTCGATTGTGAAATTGATATCTCCGGTCGCAGGAGCAATTATGGAACCCTCCCATTTACCAGACCACTGCCTGCCGTGTCCGCTTTGCTGGTCCCAGTTCTGCTCCAGCGAGTAGAGAATCTGGAGATCTTCAGCATCGGTAAAATCTTCAGAGCCATACTGGATACCGACCAGGCCGGTCTTTGTCGCCTCGGCCGCTCCGGCGTCAGCCGAAAAAGGCACCATAATGCTAACTACAGCCAAAGCTACAACAATTAACATCGCTTTCTTGTTCATCACATTTCCCTTTCAAAAAAACCCACAACAGCTCCAATTTAATGCTCACGGACTGCTCTTAAGACGTGCGGAGCCGCAAGCTTTATGCACAACCGCACTGATTCGGCGGCTCTTACACACTCGGACGGCCTATTTTATACGCACCTTTCGGTTATGTCCATACTTTGGGCGCGAAATATGCCCCCCAAAACGCCGATTAGCCCACCGGGACAGCCCAAAAACCGCTTACAGCCGCCTCATAAAGCACCAATATCGGCCGGCCTTTGCCGCTTCACGGGCCTGGCAAATGCCTTGAATGTTCCGTCAAGCTGCTCTTTTGTCCTGTCGCCCTCGTAGATTAGTACAAGAAACCTGAAGCGGCCGGTTTGGCCCGGCTGAAGTGTAAAGTTAAAGGGTTTGGCCTGTTTGGGGTTCCGTTTCTTCTCGAAGTCGTATTGCCCAAGCGGATTCGCTGAAAACAGACCATAACCCCGTGCGTGCCAGTAGGTAGGATAGTTGACGCTGTCAGGATGGTGGAATATGGCGACGCCGAGCGCCTTACCGTCTTTTTCGCCTTGAAGGCGCAGCCATTCGGCTCTTTTGCCCCAGACGCCTTTTTCCTTTTCGTCTCCATTGGAACTAAGATATATCCCGCTGCCAGACCGTTCTCGCAGCCAGTCGGCGACGCGAATGGCGAACATGCCTTCCTTTGTATCTTTGAACACCACCTTTTTATTTGGGGCCTTGAGTCTTATGTCAAGATCTATGGCGTATTCATTAGGCCCGGCAATAAAGACCATATCGCGGCTCTCCTGCAAAAGAACCTGCCCGTCTGTGCCGAGCCAGTGCGCCACGGTCGAAAGCCTGCCTCTGCCGGAGCCGCCTTTGATTTCTGTTACTTTGACATGTTTGATTTGCGGCGGCGATTCGGTATTGTTCCAAAAGCCATTGCCGTTAACCTGGTCATAGGTAAAGAAAATACCCGCATGGTGCGGATGGTCGGTGGTTTCTCCTTCTACTTTTTCCAGCGGGTAACTTCGATTGACCACAATTCCGCAGGGCGTCCGCAGGGGATACAAGATGGGTTTGGTCAAATCGTCGCGGTGAAGATAACTGGTGAAGTGACGGCCGTCGACCATTACGTCGATTCTGTCGGGATGCTCGACCTCGACAAATTGGACCTTAGGCCCTGCCTGGCAGAGTCCCGCACAGGCAACGACCACGGCGGCCAGACAAATAAGATAAGTTCTCACGTGAAGCTGTCCTCCTTTCTTAGGGCTGCGCCAATTCCAGCGCCTCGGTCATAATATAGTCGTTCACTATCATATTCGACACCTGCCGCGGAGGCAAATTCTTCTGCATCCAAAGAGAAGGCGGGGTTTGAAATTGGCTTTGTTTTTTGGTGCTCGAAAGGGTGGTTTATTGTCGTAACTACTTGTTATAGCTGAGGTTACAGTCATTAACAGCCCTTCGGAAATTGGCTTTGTTTTGCATAAAAGGTGTTGTTTTGTGCGCGCGGGTTGCGTGCAATAGAGGAACCCCGGCCAGAGGTGCCTTATAGGCACGGAGGATCGTATCTCGTATCTCGTATCTCGTATCTCGTATTTGGTGAAGTTTGGCAAGGGTCGCGGTTTTTTTGCCAATTGGTTTTGAATTGGCTTTGTTTTTTGGCGCCTCCAGGGGCGGTTTGTGTTCGTAAGACCTTGTTAGAGCTGAGGTTACAG
>Ga0307428_1001648_pt1 | contig 11017 bp, 10 predicted proteins | sample SalMarWE160240MG_FD_202161 | JGI IMG/M metagenome (GOLD analysis project Ga0307428, IMG submission 202161) | Salt marsh sediment microbial communities from the Plum Island Ecosystem LTER, Massachusetts, United States - WE1603-240 | ecosystem: Environmental > Aquatic > Marine > Intertidal zone >...
AATTCCTGCAAGAAAAGCGCCGACGGCAAATGCAAAGATCTTGTACTTTAGGACATGGATTCCGTGTGCTGCGGCTGATATTTCATCTTCCATGATGGCCCTGAGGGCGAGACCGATTCTGGACCTGATAATGAAATATATCACGGCAGTGGCAAAAAGAGCTAGAAATAGCCCGGCCCAGTAATAGGGCTTCATGGATGTAAAGACAGTGGATGGGAGATGCAGGCCGTCTGCTCCTCTCGTGAAGTCGCCTCCCTTTAAGAACACCACTTGGATAATGAATTGTACTCCTAACGTACCGAGGGCAAAGTAATCGCCCCGGAGCCTGGATAACAGCGGCAGTCCAATCAGGATAGCCAAGATCACTGGAACAAGGCCGCTGATGGCCATGACAACCGGATCAAAGTAATACCCAGTTTTTGTGATATCATGGAGCCAAATCAGGGCTGTTGTGTAAGCCCCTAAGCCAAAGAATGCATTCTGACAAAGGCTGATCTGCCCGGTATATCCCGCTACAAGATTCCATCCTTGGGAGATGATAATATAACAAAAAGAAAGGAATAGAAAAAAACCAATGTAGGAGGTGTCGACATCGATAAGGAATGGTATCGCGACAAAAGCCATTAAGACCAGCACAGCGAGAATGATAGAACTCTTATCTTTCATCTTTAATTGTTGCTCTTTTAAGTTGATCCTCCAAACAGGCCTTGAGGTCTGAACGTTAGAACTAACAAGAATACCCCATAGGTTATAGCATCGGCCCATCCAGCTCCGATAAAAAAGGACGAGAGACTCTCAAGAAGCCCCAAAAGAATCCCGCCTAGCAAGGCACCAAACACGTTGCCCATGCCTCCAAAGGCCAGCGCGATCAGGGCCTTGATGGCAAAAATAAAACCATAACCGGGATCAAAGGAATAGACCGTTGCAAGGCCGACTCCTGCTATCCCCCCAAGCCCGATGCCGATAGCGAAGGCTACAACATTAACCCAATGAGGATTGATTCCCATTAGGGTAGCAGATTCCATATCCTCTGAAGCGGCCCTCACGGCCGTTCCAATAAGGGTTTTCTTTAGAAAAAAGAGAACGCCGAAAGCCGACAGAACAGCCATAACTAATGCTATGAGTCGGGTAAAGGGGATATTGATTCCGAGGGGCCTGAATACGATGGCAGTATATATTGTGGATATTGACCTGGGATTGGCTTTCCAGACGACTAGCATGAGTTGTTCCACAAGATACATCAGGCCAACGGCGATCAAAAGGGAGATATTCTTGTCCTCTAAAGCGGCGGCCTCTTTGAAAAGACCAGCATAAAACCCACTGCCAAGCAACAAAGATGCTGGAATAACAAGGATTAGAGATAAATACGGATCGATATGCAATAGGGTGAATAACCAATAACATATGTAGGCGAAAAAAACAATTATTGCTCCGTGCGCGAGGAAAATAATCCGCATGGTTCCGTAGATAAGGCTGAGTCCAATAGCGGCTATCCCGTACATGGTACCAAAAAGAATACCGTTGACTAAAAGCTGAAGAACGAGTCCAAACGTTAAATATTCAAGCATTATGTGTTTCTCCAGCGTTCCCCTATGTAAGCCTTCTGAATTTCCTGGTTGGCCAGGAGTTCATCCCCGCTACCATTCATAGTGATTTTACCGGTCTTCAAGACATAAGCCTGATGGGCAATCTTCAAGGCCTGATGAATATTCTGTTCCACAAGCAGAATGGTCACCTTCTGATTGTTCAGGGTTTTGATGAGCTCAAATATCGTCCTCACAAAAATGGGGCTCAGCCCGAGAGAGGGTTCATCAAGCATAAGAAGGTCCGGGTGAGCCATTAAGGCCCTGGCAATAGCCAGCATCTGCTGCTCACCTCCGCTCAGGGACCCGGCCCGCTGACCCTTCCGCGCGCTCAGCACGGGGAAAAGGCTGTAAGCCCGTTCCAGGGACTGGGCAAAGCGAGAACGTGCCCTTGGAGGGTAGGCGCCAAGTCTTAGATTGTCCAGAACCGTAAGCTGAGAAAACAGGCGCCGCCCCTCGGGCACATGAGAAATGCCTATGTCCACCACCTCCTGGGGCCTAAGGTGAGCCAGAGATCTTTTTGAAAAGAGTATCTCCCCCCTTTTGGGATGGATTATTCCCGAAATTGTTTTCAGGAGGGTTGTCTTTCCGGCACCATTGGCACCCAAAAGCGCGACTATAGTTCCTTCATCTACGTAGAGGGATACATCCCAGACGGCCTGAGCATCACCGTAAAAGACGTCCGCGCCCTTCATTTCAAGCAGGTGATTCTCCAAGGTAAGCCTCTATGACTTTGGGGTTATTCACTATCTCTTCTGGACTGCCGTCAGCTATCTTCAGCCCGTAATCCAGCACCACGACGCGATCACAGAAGTCAAGGACCGCATCTACCTTGTGTTCGATCCAAAGAATAGAGATTTTTTTTTCATCCCTCGCCCGCTTGATGACCTCGAGTAGATTGATGATTTCAGCGGAGTTAAGCCCTGCCATGGGTTCATCCAGCAATGTGACCATCGGCATAGAGGCCAAGGCCATGGCCACCTCCAAAAGACGCCGATCAGAGAGGGTAAGATGCGCTACGTTGTCGTCCTTTTTTTCCGCCAGCCCAACGAGTTCTAAAGCTTCAAGCGCCTGCTTGTGTGCCCCTTTCACAAGATGCCTCTGTCCAAAGACAGCACCCACCATGGCATTTTCAAATACGGTCATTTTCAGAAAGGTTTTAACGAGCTGAAAAGTCCTCGCGATACCCATGTGACATATTTTGTGGGGGGCGAGACCGGTTATTTTCCGATTCGTTAAAAAGACCTCACCATGATCCGGTTTGTAAAAAGAGGTGATGACATTGAAGAGTGTTGATTTGCCGGCACCATTGGGCCCTATCAGACCCACGATTTCGTTGTGCTCTAAAGTCATATCTATGTTGTTCAAGACCGTCAGCCCACCAAACTTCTTGCTGATCTTCTCGAGGCGCAGGACTTCACCATTTTTCCTACTATTCATTATCTTACCGTATATAAGTCAAATTCAAAGACTATCCTTTGCCCAGGGCCTTCAGCACCCTGGCAGGGGTTATGGGAAAATCGTCGATATAAACGCCTATCGCATTATGTACGGCGGGTCCGGCCAGTGCCGGTACGACAGTGGCAACGTCTTCACCGATGCCGATCACGCCATAGGGACCGTAGCCCATCCCGGTTTCCACCAGCTTGGTTTCGATAGGACCGACATCCTTTATAGTCGCTATTTTATAATCCAGGAGGTTCCCGTTGAGCATGACCCCGGTGATCGGATCATGCACCACCTCTTCAAAGAGGCCCCTGCCCACGCCCATGATGGTGCCGCCGTACTGCTGACCTTCACATCCTTCCCAGCTGATGACCTTGCCAACATCATTCACGTTGACCACCTTGGTCACAAATACCATGCCCGTATCCGGATCGACCTCAACCTCCATAAAATGGGCCTGTCTGCAAAGACGAAGACGCACGTCGGCGTATCCACCCTGCTGTACCTGCCAGCTGTTGGCAAAGAGGGGCACTGAAAAATTACTCTTCGGGGAGCCTTTGCCGAATTCAGCGGTGTGGCAAAAAGGCCCTTCAAGCCCCATGGGCTGGACAAACTCCGCCAGTGACATTCGAATCGAGGGGTCTGCCTTGGCGTAAATCACACTATCTTTGATATCCAAATCGTCCGGTTTGTATCCAGGAAAGGCCGCGGGGTAACTCCCTCTCACGGTCTCGCCACTCGGCCTGGTCGCGGCCTCCAGGATCTTCTTTTTTAACAACCTGGCTGCGTTCCTTACGGCAAACCCGTTTACCGACATGTTGGTGGAGGAATCCGGCGTCATGGCATAAAACCCGGTATCTATTTGGGGCTTATAAAGGACGTCTTCCATGCGCATGCCCAGTTCATCGGCTGCTATTTGGCAGTAAGCGGTCTCGGCATTCACCCCCACATCACACCTCATCCCGTAAATGGTCGCTGTCCCGTCATCCCGCTCAATGCGTATAGCAATTTCGCTGGAACCGACGGAATCTTCCCATTCATGTGTCCAGGTAAAGCCGAGCCCGTGCATCCTTCCGTTCGAGAGCTTCTTTTTCCCCGGAGGATGCCACTTTTTATCCCAACCGATTGCTTGTTTGCCCTTTTCAACGCATTCCCTCAGGCTGTCCATGGCCTGAAAGCCCATTTCCTTTTTTCGTTCGTTCAACCATGCCATATCGTGCCCGTCGGCCCCGTCATTCTTGAGGGCGACTTCAGTAGGATCAAGACCCAGCGCGTTGGCAACCTGGTCGAATACCATCGTCATGCTCAGGGCGTTGGGATTTTGTTCGCAACGAGTCGGTACATTCACTCCCTTGTTGACCTGAACAGCCTCAGTCTTTCCATACACATTGGGAGTCTTGGTATTCTCGATGAAGTGCTTGGCAACCCCGAAAACAAAGTAGATCATATTGGCCATGACACCGCGGACTTTCACGGATGTGATGGTTCCATCCCTCTTGGCGCCCACCTTGAGGTAATGGACACCTTCGTCCGACTCCCCGCCATGGAAGTCCTCTCTCCGATTGAATAACCATTTCACAGGTCTCCCAGTCCTTTTGGCGACGAGAGCCGCACAATAGTGTCCGCCCATATTCCATGGCACCTGACTCCACCCGCCGAAACTCGCCCCTTGATAGGGTGCATGCATGGTAATCCTGTTCATGGGTATTCGGCCGAACCAGGAGGAGACCACCCGTTTGGGTATCTGGGGTCGCTGCTGTTTGACCCACACCTCAGGGTATTCCCCGTTCCACCTGAACACACCGCAGGGTCGCTCCGGAGCAGCCCAGGTATGAAGGCGTCTTTTGACCTTGAACTCCAGGATAATGTCCGCTTCCTCAAATCCCTTTTCCATGTCCCCCAGATGGTGAATGTCCAGCATTCCCTTATTGAAGTAATTGCCACCCGGGTAGTCCTCTGGATTGGCAAGGGGGGCATCGTGCTTCAGTGCTTCCTCGGCATCCAAAAGAAAAGGCCTTTTAACCCATTCAACGTCAATCAATCGCAATGCCTCTTCGGCGATAGCCTCCGTATCAGCAGCCACTGCTGCCCCCATTTCTTCTCCCTCAAAGTGGGCAACCCTGGAGAGAACCGGTACGAAAGAGGGGGCATGCCCGCCGAGGTCCGCTCGAGGCGGAAGTTCGGGATCATCATACCTCAATACGGCCCTGACCCCGGGCAGGGCCTCAGCCCTTCTGGTGTCCATGCGTTTGATCTCTGCATGTGGATAGGGGGAGGTAAGAAAACGCATGTAAAGCATGCCCGGCAAGCGGATATCCATGGTGTAGATGGCCTTGCCGCTGGCCTTTTCATAGCCGTCGATTCGGCGTATCCCCCGTTTGCCGATGTTTCCATACTTTTCGAGGGGATATTTATCCGCCGCGAGGCTATCCATCATTTCCATGATTTTTTGCTTTTCAATATCCGTCATGCCCTATCCATCTCCCATGCGCGCAAATTTATAATCGAATGGGTGAAGCCGGTAGCCGCATTTTTTCTACCCCATCCTGACTGCAGGATCCTCCAAAATCCCAGAACCGGTTTCCAGGTTTCAAACATGCATAGATTTGAGTATGAAAAAATTGATTGAGAAAGATCCCTCGCATCTCATCCCGTTGTATGGTTGTCCGCCTCTACATAGCGGAAAAACTCCTTGATATGGTGGTTTGCAAGGGCAAAAGCCTTGTCGCCGTCCCGGTTTTTAAGGGCTTCGAGCATCTCGATCATTTCTTTATAGTGATCGCTAAACCGGCTCCGGTGATAATCCAAATGTTTCTCAAAATAGTTGGCCATGTTGTCATGCACGATCCTCAAGACAGCTCCATAGAGTTGGTTCCGGGCCGCAGCTGCCAGTGCCAGGTGATATTCGCGGTCTATTTCCTTGTAATCCTTGAATTCGGCATCCGGGCCCGCAAGGATTTTCTCTGCATTTTCGGCGATTATTTTCAGGTTTTCGATATCGCGCTCATCCGCTCTTTCAGCAGCCCGTCTGGCAATGGCCCCTTCTATATCCAGGCGAAATTCGGCCAGCTCGCTGACCGGGACTTTTTTGAGTTGAATCAGCAGAGCCAGGCTCTTGGTTAACGAATCGGTTGTCGGCATCTTGACAAAGCTCCCCCCTTTGACTCCGACCTTGGTTTCGATCAACCCCTTCTGCTCTAAAACGCGCATGGCCTCCCTTAGGGATCTGCGACTGGTCGCTAAATCAGCAAGCATCTCTCGCTCTGGGGGAAGTTTATCGCCTGGCTTGAGCTTTCCGGATAGGATAACCTCTTCCAGCTGCTCCTCAACCAATTGGAAGGCTCTTTTATGATCAATCTTTTGAAGTTTCATGTTGATAGCCTTAAAAAGGCTAATTATGAAATGATTCCCTTTTTATAATATTTATCTTTAATTTTTGTCAATCTTTTTTTAATATTTTTTGGGTTCCCGTTCGACATCACCAGCCCCGGATTGGGCTGATAGTTTCTGACGGATTTCCTCATTTTCATCTGGTCTTTTTTGATTTCATGCATCCTCCATAATCTCCGCCACCGGGCTCGCCTGAAATCATGCCGTTCCCCGGCCTTGCTTAAGACACTGTGACGATGGATCCCACTGTCAAGATCGTAGATTAGAAATTACAGCCGGTCTAGCCGCAGTGGAATGATATCGCTGACGTTGGAGAGGATTAAAAGGGGCATCATCTTTAAGATAACCGAAGGGGGGTACCGAGACATTGCCCTTCACTCCATAGGTACTTTTGACCTCGTGGCAGATGAAGTCAAGGTCGATGGTAGCGGTGATCTTTCGGAGCGGATGATCGTAGCGAACGCGTTTGTCTAAGTTGAGCCCGGTTGCAAAGAGCTTGTGCTGATAGTCGGACTGGCGTCCCATCATGGCAACTGCTCACTTGAATGAAATGATGCCATGGGCATACGCGATAACTGGTGTAGTATCAATAAAATTATAATAAAAGATAATAATTTAAAATAAATTAATTATAAAAAAATAATTCGGCCAACAGCCTGTTAAAACCTCACGATGATTTCATTATAGGATAGGCGGCTCTTGGGCTGTCTTGCCTGCCAGCATGCTTACATTGCTATTCAAGCCTCTGCGTTATACGTGGGTATTCTCTATTTCGGAGGCTGTATCAATTCTATAAGGATATTACCGACCTTACGGGCGTCGAAATAGGCCATGTCACCCTCTTTATCCTTCACGCTAAACAAAACCGGTATGCCTTTATCAACCAGCTTGGCTCTCTCTTTGGGCAAGTCATCCACGTGAAAGGCAATGTGGTTCACGCCTTCACCTCGGCTATTTAGAAACTCCTGCTGGGCAGTCTCCCCCCTAACAGGCTGCCACAATTCGATCTTTAATGGTCCTATGTGGATAGACCTCCCAATGAGCTTAGCCTTTTTGCCTTCCATCGTAATACGATCCGTGGCTTTGTCGACTATACCTAAGGATTGATAGTGCTCAACAGATTTATCCACATCCCTGACCACCATTCCTATGTGATTGAATTTCCAATTCCTTCCCATATTTTCTCTCCTATCGCTGTATGGTAGGCATCTCTATTAGAGATCCATCTTCACCATGACAAGCCTAACTCAATCGATATGATATATAAAAACTCGCCTTTTTTTGGCGCAAGCATAGAAGGTATAAAATTTTACGTCAAGAAGAAAGACATTAGGGCTGCAACTCAAACACTATAGGGACCAGCAGTCGGGCAAGAGGCCTTTTAAGGATGGAAGGTGTTCAATTCTTTGTTGGCCGGGGCGGAACTCACCTCGAACCATGGACATTTCAGACGTTGGCAGGTTTTTGTAACAGAGAAAATGAGAAGGGGCGGGGATGGGCCCGAGATACGCAAGGATTGCCTCTGCCGCCCAAGAGAACGGGGGATGGCGCGCTGTCAATGGCCAAGTTAATTCCCATCCCGGCAGGAGCATAAGTCAGGCCCTGTTCTGTTATTAGTTATGGAGACATCGTTCTCGTTCCCACTCCAACCGAAGCCAGCGGCAATCGTGTTGGCAGGACAATATGCTTGGGAGAAATGCCTTTACATGCCCTTCAAGAAGGCCAAATAATGCTCTGCAGCCTCGTGCGGTCTCTCGACCATGGGCAGGTGCCCGCAGTCTTGCATGATCACCACCGTACAATTCGGTAGCCCCTTTTCCAGGACTTGCACACACGATACGTCCAGGACCCGGTCGTGGTCGCCCCAGAGCACAAGCGTACGAGCCTTGATCTTGGGTAGGTCCGGCTCCAGCTCCGCGTTTTCACTTGAGATTTGTTTGAAGATTCTCTCATTGCTGACTTTGTGTCTCTGGGCCTCCTCCACCAGGAGTTTCTTGACGAATCTCGGGATGTCCGGCGGTGTGAAAAACACGAATTTGATCAGCCGATCAAACTCGTCAACCGTTCCAGCGACCAGTGGGTTGGGCTCGCCTTTGGACAGTCTTTTGACCATTTCACTCGGCACAGGTTCCTGCACACCAGCTGAGTCGAAAAGTCCCAGCGTGAGCACTCTCTCGGGAAACATAACGGTGTATCGAGCCGCTAGGTGACCCCCCATGGAATTGCCAACTATATGAAACTTCTTAAGGCCGACAGCATCGGCAAACCGGTTCAGCCTCTTTGCCTGATCCGCTATACGGTAGGATGCGTCTTCCAGGCACGTGCTTCCCCCGAAACCGGGCAAATCCAATGCCACCACATGGTAAGGCGGAGAGATCGATTTGGCAAAACGGGCCCAATTGTCTTTGTTGGCTGCAAAACCATGGAGCATGAGGATGGTCTCACCGCCTCCCCCCTCGAGGTATACAATCTCATGGTCCCCGACGCGAACTCTCTTTTCCTGGAGACCGGCAGCCTTCCTTTCCGATTCCGTGGCCCATTTCACGAGCAGATCTGGAAGAACGAAATATCCAACCAACGCGAGAACCACCACAACGGCTGTGAGTACCACTAATTTCTTCTTCATGCTGCGCTCCTCTATTCGACCGTTCGACATCCATGACACCTTCTCAAAATTCAGACCGATGCCCGGCGCCAGGCATCAGCGGCGCGGCGCTTTCGCCGCGTAGGCCTGGATGTCATCGTTGTGTGCCTGGCATGGCCCGGCTGCTCTATGGGGATGGCCGGGATTGTGACACAAATACCGGGCAAAGTCCATACCCAGCCTGACGGAGGCAAAGAGTGGACGAAGGCAGCGATGGGGCAGTAATTGAGGTCTGCCCCCATACTGTATGGCGTGATAGAGTGCGAGACATGAATCTTTGCCACCGCTCCACGAGCAGAAAACAGGTTGGTTACGAATTGGTTGTTTCATGTCCATTTTGTTGTCTATGCGGCTAACGGCTGAACTCTTCTCCAGCGAGGCAGAAGGCATTCGCTGTCAGGTGCAGTGATATGTCGATCCTATAGTTTCTTCGCTGCCAGCAGCGTCAGTACCCGTAGCAGGGCAGGTGAGTCAGGCGCACTTATGATCTGTTGTCGGTACTCCGGCACGGCCATACGGCGCGCTATGGAAGCAAGAATCTGCACGTGCAGGTCAGAAGCGCCTGATGGAGCTGCCAGGAGGAAAACATGGTGCACCGCTATACCATCTGGGGCGTTCCACTCGATCCCACGCAATGACCGTCCGAAAGCCAGGACAGGACTCGTCAGGAGATCCAGGCGCAGATGCGGTATGGCAACACCGATGCCAATTGCAGTGCCGAACTCCTGTTCGCGCGCCATCGCCCCAGCAACGTATGCCCTATGTATCGACAGATGTTGGCGAAAGCATGTGTCGGAGAGAACCGAAAGTCTGAAACGATGATGCCGGATGAGGCTTGTTATGCTTTCTTTTTGCTGTCTTCGGCCGGGATAAAATTCGGGTCCGCATAAGCAGGATTTGGGTAGGAGTAGAACCCGTGATTGGTCTTAAAACCCACGTGCCCCCTGTCCACGTACTGCTTCAGGAAGTCGGCGTTGGCCTGGGCCTGGGCATCCCCTGTCTTTTTGGCCCAGTAATCGGTGATGGTCCACACGGTGGAGAGCCCCACCTGATCCATGATCCCAAAGGGCCCCACGGCCATGTGCATGACCCCCATCCATGACCGGTCGATGTCCTCTATGGTAGCGACCTTGCGGGATGCCAGGGAAAGAGCGGAGGAGAAAAGGCTTGAGAGCATGGCATTGAAGAGGTAGCCGCTGTTCTCCCGCCTGAGCATGATGACGATCTGCCCGATGCTCTCTGCAAAGCCATGAACGAGGTCAATGACCTCAGGGGCGGTGCCGGGGTGCGGCATGAGATCAGCGATGTTGTTGGCCCTCAGGTCGTGGAAGTGGAGGGCGATCAGTTTTTCAGGCCTTCCCGTAGCCTCGGCAAACATGGAGGGAACGAGCAGAGAGGTATTGGTGGTAAAGATCGTTCTCTCAGGGCAGAGCTTGTGAAACCGGGCAAATACCGTGCCCTTTAGCTCAGGGTCTTCCGGTACCGATTCACTGATAAGATCCGCATCCTGGGCAGCCCTGGCAGGATCAGGGGTTTGAGAGATCCTTGCGAGAGCCTGCTTGAGACTGTCTTCGGTGAGGCGTCCGGTCGATGCATACCAGGAGCCGAGCTTGGCAATACGTCGTAATGCCTTATCCAGGATTTCCTGGGAGAGATCATAATACACCACCTCGTATCCGTGTATGGCGCACTGGAGGCCGATCTGCTGGCCCATGGTTCCAGAACCAAGGATGAGCACCCGTTTGATGTCCTCAATCTTCATAGAGTCATCCTATCAAAGTATTGTAAAATAACGTCGTTGCCTCTATTGAATTAGCCGGCATCCGCCGGGCGATCTCGAATGAATTTCTCTATGGCTGCGATGGCCTGTTCTTTGAACCCCGATGGCCTCTGATACCAAATTGCATTCAAACGGATACTATTGATAGATGTCATTGCGAACGAATATGAAGCA
>Ga0307428_1001650_pt1 | contig 11005 bp, 13 predicted proteins | sample SalMarWE160240MG_FD_202161 | JGI IMG/M metagenome (GOLD analysis project Ga0307428, IMG submission 202161) | Salt marsh sediment microbial communities from the Plum Island Ecosystem LTER, Massachusetts, United States - WE1603-240 | ecosystem: Environmental > Aquatic > Marine > Intertidal zone >...
GGTTGAATTCCAGTTTGAAGCCGTACTGGGGAAAACCCGACGTACGGAATTTTAGAGAGGGAGGAGGAAACGTGTTGCATGGACTGGCGGCTATTTGCCACGAAGCTGGAAACGGCGCATACATCGGAAGTCACTGTCCTAAACAGTTGCGCGCCTCCTCTCTACTCGGCGGTGAAACAATTCAGGCGTGCACCTCAAACAAGCTCCTCACAACACGTGCTGGCGTTCTTACAGCCCCTCTTGGAGCAGAACGACCGTGTAGACGATCGCGGTCACGATGAGCGTCAGTCCGATCGCGACGAGCACTGCGAAACCGCTTGGGACGGGTTCCGACCTCTCCTGAGCGATGGTATAGGCGGCGATGTCGTAGGCGATGGGAAATCCGGGTCGGGATGGGTCCTCCAGCCATACCTCCCACGTCCAGGTCCCAGGCTTCGCATGGTCAAGGTACGTTCGATTCCATGTAAATTTGCCGCTCTCGAATCGGCGCGGCTCCGGGTAGAGGCTGTGCTTCGTGAAGGTGTAGGAGAGGGGAGCGTCTGGCGATCGAGTGTCGCTCCGATAGTGGGCGTAACGGATCTTTCCATCGGGATCGATCGCACGGGCGTAGAGAAGGTAGGATTCTCCTTCATCGTTCCCGCTTAATTGAAGCAAGCGAGTCTGTCTGTCGCCAGGATGGAATACCCCATCTGAAGGTTCAAACGAGATATCGAGACGCAGCCTAGTAGGGGGAACGGTTCCGGTGACGACGACGAACCGATCGATGGTGTAGTTTCCGAAGACCCCGTGATCGAGGGTCGTCTCGATCCCGTGGGGATCGGACGAATCCTGATTATAAGGGTCGATGATGATGTAGGTGTCACCGCTCCTTCCGGCAATCACCACCCAGTGGCAGTCCTCCGATTGCGTGGTCGACCCGTGGCAGTGGCTTCCCCAGTGCACCCCGCAGACGATTGGGTAACCTGCCGATAGGGCCTGATCGATCCTCTGGCGAGAAAGAGCGTCGATCCCGTTGCTGAATTGGTTAGAGTGGGTCGTGATAGAGATCTGCGGGGGGAGGTGGGTCCACTCCAAACAGCAGTTTCCGACCGGATCCTGCCCGCAACGGCCGTACCCACCGTGTATTTTCAGCCAATCGTTCAGGATTCCCGGATCCATTCCCGATCGCGCCCTTCCTGTACAGGAGGAGGCTGCAGGGATCGATAGTTCCACCCCGTAGTAATCGAGGACCATGGCGAACGCGGTGATTAGGCACCCAGTCTTGGCGATCAAGTCGGGACAGCCACCTGTCCCCATCCTGCAGTCCCCCCAGTAATCAAAGGCGTCTGCATAGGCCTGGTTGAACAGGGGGATCGGAAGGTGAACCTCCCCTTGTGCGATGGCAAGGAGAGAAGGTAGGAGGAGAAGCACGACAAGAGCGAGTATGAACGCTCGCTTTGAACCCAGCCTGCGTTTCTCTCTCACCATGGAGATGCGTGCAATGTCAGGCCCCTGCCTCCACCCGGAGAGCCTGGGCCGCGATCAGGCCGCTCACAGCGGAGTAGACGATCCCACGGCAGTGTCCAGAGGCGTCACCAGCGACGTAGAACCCGGGGATCACGGTCTCCATCGACGGACTCACCGGATAACGGGTATCGTAGAATTTGATCTCCGGGGCGTAGAGGAAGGTGTTGTCCGCGGTGAGGCCGGGAATGATATGGTCGAGCTGATCGAGCCCTTCGAGGAGGTTCACCACCACCCGGTCGGGGAGGGCCATGGAGATGTCTCCTGGGGTGGCATCGGTGAGGGTGGGCGAGATCGTCACCCGTCGCAAGCGAGCGGCGGTGGAGCGGCGGCCGTTCTTCAGGTCCTTCAGCCGCTGGATGATCGGGCGCCCGCCGCCGATCGTCGTCGCCAGCTTGGCGATCGCCCGGCCGTACTCGGTAGTATCCTCTACAGGGTCGGTCAGTTCGATGTGCGAGAGGAGCGCGAAGTTTGTGTTCTCTGTCTTCTCCTCGTTCTCCGCGTGGCCGTTCACCAGGGCGAACTCGTCGTAAGCCTCCTTCACCACGAACCCGCGGGGATTGGTGCAGAAGGTGCGTACCATGTCGTCGTAGGTAGCAGTACGCACCCGCAGCTTGGCGTCGTACATCACTGCTTCGATAGGTGCGTAGATCTCCGCTGGGAACTCGACCCGCACGCCGACATCGATCGGACCGTACTCGGTTCTAATCCCCAATCGCCCCGCCTCCTCGCGCAGCCAGTAGGCCCCGGCTCGCCCCGGTGCGGCGATCAGGTAGCGCGCCTCGATCTCTTCCGTGCCGGTGAGGAGGAAGGATTCTCCCTTTCTCTCGATACGCTCGATCCTGTTTTCGCTAGAGACAAGGATTCCCTCGTCGAGGAGATAGTGGTAGAAGCGATCGATGATCTGCCGGACGTGTGAGGTCCCCATGTGACGCTGCCTTCCGCTGATGAACTCGATCCCGAATTGGCTCGCCTCCTTCTTCAGCTCGATCAGGGCTGCTGCGTTCTCGCCGGAGTACTTCTCCGGAGCGCCGAAGTCGGTGAAAGTGGCGTCCACTAGATCAATGTAGTCCTGAATCTCCGCTTCACCACGTCCGAAGCTCCCTGGATCCCCACCTATCTTGGGAGTGAGATTGAGCTTCCCATCGGAGAAGGCACCGGCACCCCCGATACCGAAACAGAGGTGCGTCCGCTCGGTCGGCTCCTTACCGCGGTCGATGAGGATCGTCACGAGACCGCTCTGCGCAAGCTCCTTCGCGGCGAAGAGCCCTGCCGGCCCCGCCCCGAGGATGGCGACATCGACCTTCCTCACAGGAGTACCTCCCGCAACGTGCTCAGGTCCTTCATCCGAATATCCGGCGCGACGTGATCGGGTACTGGTTCATTATCAGAGACCACCCAGGCGGACCACAGCCCTGCTTCCTTTGCGCCGACAACGTCCATGGGGTAGGAGTTACCGACGTAGAGCGCCTCCGTGGGCGTGGCACCCAATTGTGCAAGGAGTTGATGGAATATCTGTGCGTCAGGCTTGTGGATTCCCAGGTCTCCGGAGACGAGGATCTTATCAAATAGCGGTGCGATCCCTAAATCCTCGATCTTTGGCCACTGCATATTCGTCGGCCCATTGGTGAGGAGTCCTAAGCGATATTGCTTCTTCAGCGTGATAAGGAGGTCGCGTGCGTCATCGAACAGGGTGAGTGATGGTCCCCTGATCCGGGTGTAAGCGGTGGCGAGATCATGAGCGAGGGAAGGATCGACAATATCATGATCAGCGAGGAGGCGGGTCCAGATACCCTCCCTGATCAAGAGGGCTGAATCCCGGTTTAACTCCACCTCATCCCACAGTTCGTCATAGCGCACTGCAGCGTCTGATAGATCTCCTACTAGATCTATCGGCTGGCCGGTGCGGCGGAGCGATTCGACGATCGCTTCCCCAACGCTCACCGTGTAAGTGCAGAGCGTTCCATCAAGGTCGAAGATGACGGTTGTGATTCCCGGTGGCCTCATCGGTTGAAGGGCTCCTTTTAGTGGCTTATCCTATGTGGTTAATTCGTTTGCCATGCGGTCAATCGAATCATAGGGAGAGGGGTTCCCAAAGTCAAGGGAGGAGCGATGCGGATCATCGGAGGAAGCAGACGGAGTAGGCGGCTCGTTCCGTGGGAGGAGACGGGGATCCGACCGATGCGGGACTTCGTCCGGACCGCCCTGTTCAATATTCTAGCCGAACTCGTGCCAGAGGCGCGTTTCTTGGACCTCTTCTGTGGGACGGGGAGCGTAGGGTTGGAGGCCCTCTCGCGCGGGGCGCGCGAAGCGGTCTTCGTTGATCGCTCTCCTGGGGCCTGCGGGATTGTGCGCCGCAATCTGGATCTGTTGGAATTTCTCGACGTGGGGCAGGTATTGCAGGCCGACTTTGCCGAAGGGATCGACCGCTTACAGCGACGGGGGAGGAGATTCGATCTTGCCTTTGTCGGTCCTCCGTACGGGAAAGGACTCGCCGACCTTGCCCTGGATCTCCTGGGCGAGGGGCGCCTCCTCACGGAAGGGGCGGTAGTCGTCAGCGAGGTGCGTACCGGTATGGAGCTGGCCAGTTCCTATGGCGAGCTGCAAGAGATCGATCGGCGAACCTACGGGGACAACACCCTCTTCTTCTATCGCTTCTCAGGGGATTGAGGCGGTTGGCGAGAAGGATGATCGGAGATAGAATGCAGAAAATCCTTGAGGAGGGAATAGGTGAGAGATCGAGTGATCCTGGTGACGAACGACGATGGAGTGAATGCGCGCGGGCTGATGGCCCTCAAGGAGGAGCTCGACCGGGTGGCACGGGTGGAGGTCTACGCACCGGACAGGAACTGGTCGGCGGCCAGCCGGACGATGACCTTTCACAAACCATTGCGAGTGGATCAGGTCCGTCTCCTCAACGGGACGGTCGGGCACATGACGAGCGGTACACCCTCGGATTGCGTCTCGCTCGCGCTCCTCGGCCTGCTCAAGGAGCGGCCCGACCTCGTTGTCTCCGGGATCAACGCCGGTCTCAATGCGGGGCAGGATATCACCTACTCGGGGACCGTCGCCGCGGCGATGGAAGGTGTACGGGGAGGGATTCCAGCGATTGCCATCTCGCTCGATATCGGAACGGAAGAGACAGAGGCGCCGGACTACTCCCGCGCGGCTCGCTTTGCCGCGCGGCTCGCCACCTTTCTCCTCGAAAGTAACCCTCTCCCGCCAGGGATCCTCCTCAACGTGAATATCCCCAACCTCCCCCCTGGTCGGCCCGCCGAGGTGAGAGTGACCCGGCTGGGTGGGCTTGCCTACAAGAACTACCTGGTGACAGGGGAGGATCCACGCGGGCGAAGCTACTATTGGATCACCGGCGATCCGCTGACCGAGGTCCCACCGGAAGAGGAAGGGACCGACATCTGGGCGATCGCCAACGGGTTCATCTCCATCACCCCGATCCACCTCGATATGACCGAACACGCCCTTCTGAGAGAGCTGAAATCCTGGGAAGAAAGGAGCTGGTCTGATTAGCCGCGGCCGACTATGCTTTCCAAATGGTCCACACACCGACGAGGATGAAGAGGGCTCCAGCCGTGTAGTGGAGCAATCGGGTGAATCCGGGAGGGATAACGCGGACGGCGATGGTGCCCAGCACGACGGCGATCGCTGTGGAGAGGAAGAGTGCGCTCCCCGCTCCGAGGAAGACCGCCCACGGCGAGTGGGATTCGATTGCCAGGTTGAACACGGCAAGCTGCGTCTTATCCCCCAGTTCCGCCAGGAAGACGAGCACAAACGTTGAGAGCGCGATCTTGAGCATCTTTCCCCCTTTCTTGAGTGAAGAGGATTGTAGCGCGAAGAAAGAGAAGGCACAATAGAGCGGTTCGAGACACTTGCCAGTTTGGGCCTGTTGAGCATAGACTCTCACGAGTGAAGGAGAAGATGATGCTGCACCGGACCTACTACCAGTACTTCACGAACATCACGTACAGTACCTGCCCGGAGTGTCTGGCCTGGCACGGAAAGATTACCCGACACCCGATGAGCTTCCCGCCGTGTGAACAAGGGTGCGAGCGGAGAGTCCTTCCCTTCAAACACAAGGAACTCTCCTACCGTCGGGAACAGAGGCGAAAGATGCAGGCAGCGGCGCAGGGCGAGCTCGCCCGACGAGAGCTGTTCAAGGAGGGGATGAATCTCCTCGGCGTCGATAACGAGCAGGCATTCGAACTCCTGGAGCGCTCGACGAGGTTTGACCTCTACATCCCTGAATTGGAACGGCTCGTTCGCGAGAAGGGTAAACCACTCAACGAGGACCCGGAGTTCCGTGCACGGTTGAAGAAGCGATTCATCCAGGCCTATTCCGATAAGTTCGGATGGCGGCGCTACGAACGCCTCCCCGAGCTGATGCGTATCGCGCGGGAAGAAACAGGGATCGAAGCGATCAAGGAACTCTTCGCATGAATCTCTCCCGGACACAGGAGAGGGGATTGATCATCCTCGTCGCTGTTGGGCTCGTGGCGAGCGGCCTCGCCCTCCTTCTCCCTTTGATCCCCTCTCGCACTACATCTATCGAGCCGATCAATCTCACCGGAGTGCGTATCCTCATCCCCACCTTCCTCGACACCCCGGAGAAGGTCGACCTGAATACCGCGACCGTGGACGAACTCGTTACACTCCCAGGAATCGGTGAGGTGCTGGCGGCAAGGATCATTGCCTACCGCGAGGAACACGGACCGTTTCAGACCCTCGATCAACTTAAGGGGGTGAATGGTATCGGGGATAAGGTGGTTGAGGCGATCGCGGAACTCGTCACCCTCGGAGAGTAAGGAAGGAGAAAGCCGACGAGATCTGGTAGGGAGTAGGGTGGTTTTATTCTCCGGTGATCGTGTAGACCAGTGTAAGGCCGTAATCGCCCTGTTTGTAGGAATCCTTCTCCGTCTTCACCTTGTAATCGATGAGGATAGGGTGAACGCCGACCCCGCCTGTTGCCAGTGTCTGATCGAAGGTGGTGATGGAGAAGTAGGAGCCTCCGCTGGCGCGAAGGGAAAAATCGGAGAGGGGTTTCACGTAGGTCCCGTCGTCACTCCTTCCCATATTGGGCTCCAGGGCGTGCACCTTGACGACCCATGGAATGTTGCTCGCCGCGCTCAGGGTCAGTGCCCCATTCTCTTCGATGTACCCAAGCGCAAAGTCCGCCTCCGTCGGTTGACGGAGATCGTAGTGGGAGACGACACTCGTCTCCGCTGCTGCAACACCGCTTATCGTGAGCGATTGAAATGGGAGGATAATCCAGCTGACTTCGACCGTTGCTGTCGTGCTTGTCCCCGCGCAGGCGGGAAAGGCGAGGAGCAGGGTGAGCGTCAGAGTGCTAAGGAGAAGAGCCGCGTATCGCCATCGTTTCATCTCGTCTTCGGTAGCCCGGCTGCCAATCTCAGGCCCGTGGCTTTGCGTCCCTCGCTTTCTTTCGCGAGGTTTGCCGTTTCGGATCCGAAGCCTCACCTCCTGTTCCCAAAGGTAAATTTCTAGACTGTCTTGATTATGCCTAGTGAGGAAGGGCCTTAGACATCAGCCATAGAATATGTTTGTCAGTAGTACACCGTACGCGTGCGATGTCGCGGTCGAATCGCTTTGTAGGCCCGACCCTGTCCGCGATTCCACAGAAGGTAATCTAGATCCCTATCGTTGATCAGGTGCCCTGTGCTGCGCAGTTCCACGGCCAGAAGAGAGACCGCGTGGAGCGCACAGGCCCGAATCTCCACCTCCTCGGGGGACCCCGCCTCGATCAATTCTCCTCGATCGATCCGCGCGGCGAGCTCGTCCTGGTAACTGAGTACCCGATCGATGCGTAGGACGTGTGGCACGAGATTGTCAGCGAAGATCGTCAATCGATCGAGGTCGTGGAATCTGCCTGGCCCCACGCCCTCGAAGGCGAGGGCAAGGTCGGAGGCCATTAACTGGGCCCGCTTGTAGAACGGGATATCGACCCCGTGGTATGGTTCGACATCGTTGAAGTAGGGCATCGCGCACATGAGCCGCACGAGCCGCTCGGCAGAGCAATCCGCTTCTTCGATCAAAGAGTGAAAGCTTCCGTAGAACCGGGCGAGGAGGAACCGACCGAGGTCGTTCAGCGCGTGCGCGAAGTGCTTCATCAGTTCGTATATAGGGGGATTAGCGAGGTCTTGTACGAAGATCCGCGCACAATCAAAGGCGGTCAGTCCTACGAGCGCCTGCGCGGAGAATGGCCCGTTTCTCTTGTAATGATCAGTGAGAAAAGAGGCGATGGTGAAGTAGCCGGACATCCCGGGGCGCTTTTGGAGGTGCGGGAAGTACCCCGAGCCGAAGTTAATCGTATCGAGAACGACGAAAAAGGAGAGAGTGTCCTTCCCATGACCGATGTGATGACAGGTCGGATCGATCGTGGGCCGCGCCACCTCTTCCAAGGGGAGCGCCGTGGCATAGGAAGTCAGACGATCGTAATGGATGCGCACCTGCGTGGCCCTCTCGGCGACCGTCTGACAAGCACTCCGCACCTCGTCAAACAGGTTCCCGCTCATCTTCTCCTTCCGCATGCGTGGCACGCGTGCGTGGCATGCATGCGCGGTCAGGCTTGTGCCTAGCATCATGCCTTAATTCTTCCGCTTCACCGGTGCACGGTGCAAGACAGCCCGGTTGTGTGACCAGCTTACCATCGCCGATGTAGGGGTGCAATTCCTGACTCTTTCTTCTTGCCTTGTCTGTTCTTGTTGCGCTACAGTCCTTGTTGGAGGTGATCCGGAAATGTCTCGAAAAGGTACGATGCTGGTTCTGCTGCTTGCTATTCTTGTCGTGGCGTTCGCAATGGCTTTGATTGGAGAAGAGGCAAATCGCTCGTTCTATGAACTTGCCAAGGCGGAGGATCTACTGTACTACCCTGGTGAGGTTGGCGATGACGCGCAGTCCATGGAGCAGCCGCTCTACGCGGTCATCCTTCCCGATACGTATCTTTGCGTGATACTGCGGCCGATCAGCGAAAGCGAGTACGGCTCCTTTCAGATTCAAGCGATCGGCTACCAGCTGATCGAGCAGCAGATGCTTGCCGCGGCGATTGTATCGCCACTTGTCGGCGAAGCGGATATGGCTGCGTTCTCGCAAGAATTGATCGACTTCCTGCAGCAACAAGTGAACGCGATCAGCGGGTTCGATGTGTTCAACGTGGTGAGCCTTCCGCCGGCCTCGTAAGAGGCAAAGAGCTATCGACTAAATCACAGGCTGCTGCAAAAAACCCGTCTCCTTGCGCGTTGCGGAGCAAGGCCGGAGGCCGAACAGAAGCTTTCACCGCCGAGAACGCGGAGCACGCAGAGAGGGGGAGGGAATCTTAATGCTTTATCTCAGCGATCTCTGCGGCTTGAGTGAGCGTAACGAACGGGCGAGAGGAAAAGCCTGTATCTCTCGCAAAGACGCAGAGAACGTCAAGAAAAGCGTAAATGAATAAAGAGAACAAAATGCTTAAGACTCAGGAGTTAAGGCCTTTCTCAGCGATCTCTGCGCCCTCTGCGGTAAGATTCTTGAAACTACGATTTGAACTTGAAGACGAGTAGCAGAAAAGATTTACGCAACAGGCACACTAACAAGGAGCCGACTTCCTCTTGACGAAAGAGAGAATCCCCTGTATGCTGTTTTCAACATGATCGAAGCGAGAGAGGAGAAGAAAAGGATTGCGCTGACAGTCGACCTTGTCGACATCCTTTCTCGCGGTATTTACACGACGCCGGTTTAGCCAGCTCTATCTGACCATAGATAGAGCGGCGCAGAGGACTGCGGGCATATGCCTGTGGTCTTTCTTTTTGGCGTGAAGGCGAAGGGAAATAGCTGGGAGGTCACCGTGAGAGTGAATGAGGCCGGCCAAAAGATCAAGGAGGTTCCTTTGATCCTCCTGGGTATGGGAAGGGTGGGGAGTGCGCTCTTGCAACAGATCCTCTTTACCAGAGAGGCGTTGCAGCGAGAGGCGGGCATCCGTTTCACCATCGTTGGATTGGCGGATAGTACCGGCGCTCTCCTTGGTCGTGGCGGTCTAACAGATTTTCTTCTTACGGAGGCCCAACAAGCGAAGGCAGCGGGTCGATCGATCGCCGGGTTGGAAGGGGCTCTGTCGCTCAGGGAGATCGATTCCCACCTCCAACCGGGATCGCTCCTCATCGACGCGACGGCTTCTGCAAAGACGGTCTCTCTCCTGAAAGAGGCCCTCGCAGCCAGATGCGGAATCGTCCTCGCCAACAAGCTCCCTCTTGCTGGTCCGTGGGCCGAGGCGAAATCGCTCTTCGCACACCCTCTTCTGCGCTACGAGGCGACGGTTGGGGCGGGCCTTCCGATCATCTCTACCCTCCGCACCCTGATCGCTACCGGCGATCGAATCACTTCAATCGCGGGCGTCTTAAGTGGGACGCTCGCCTACCTCTGCGCGCAGCTCATGCGCGGCACCCCCTATTCGGTTGCCCTTGCACAGGCACGTGCTTTAGGGTACACCGAGCCCGATCTGCGCGAGGATCTGAGTGGACGAGACGTCGTCCGCAAGGCGCTCATCCTCGCCCGTACCACTGGCTGGCCACTCGACGAGGGCGACATCACCGTTGAGCCGCTCTACCCCACAGAACTTGCCACTCTTTCCGTGGACGGATTCCTCTCTGCCGCATCTACGCTCGATGAGAATTACGCTCATCGGGTTAGAGGAGCACGGTCGAGGGGGCGGGTCCTTCGCTATGTGGCTCGCGTTGCTCCGACTGGGGGGGGAGCGGTCGAGGTGGAGGAAGTGGAGAAGGAGAGTGCTCTTGGGGCCCTGCAAGGCCTGGAGAACTCCGTCTCCTTCCATACTGAGCGGTATGCATCGTACCCACTCGTCGTCTCCGGTCCAGGCGCCGGTCCGCAGGTGACCGCGGCGGGCGTGTTGGGAGACACCATCGAGCTTGCAAAGCGAATCGAGCGCAAGGAGGAACTGGGATGAGCCCTCTTGTCATGAAGTTTGGTGGGACCTCTGTCGAGAGTGCTGACTCGCTCACCCAGGTCGCCAAGATCGTTGCGAAGGAGAATAAAGAACGGGAGGGGGTGGTTGTCGTTGTTTCGGCGCTGAGTGGGGTGACCGACGGACTGACCCGCGGAGCGCTGACCGCCGCCGGTGGGGACGATCGGACCTACCGTACCGTCGCTGTCGAGCTGCAGACCCATCATCATCGGGTGATAGATTCCTTGTTTCCTAAAGGGATGGAGCGCTCTAGCCTATTGAGACGTGTAGATGAATGCCTCTCCGAGTTCACCACCCTCTGCCACAGTATCCGTATCCTCGACGAGGTGACCCCGCGAGCGATGGACGCCGTTACCTCGCTCGGCGAACGGATCTCCGCCCGTATCCTCGCTGCCCTCCTGCGCCTAATGGGGGAAGGGAGCGAGGATTTCGATGCTACTCGTCTGATCGTCACCGACAGGACTTTCCAGAACGCGGTGCCGCTCATTAAACCGACCCGCGCTCGGGTTACAG
>Ga0307428_1001651_pt1 | contig 11005 bp, 11 predicted proteins | sample SalMarWE160240MG_FD_202161 | JGI IMG/M metagenome (GOLD analysis project Ga0307428, IMG submission 202161) | Salt marsh sediment microbial communities from the Plum Island Ecosystem LTER, Massachusetts, United States - WE1603-240 | ecosystem: Environmental > Aquatic > Marine > Intertidal zone >...
GCGCGAAGCGCCGCGATGCGAGCGAGGCGCCTGAGCTGGCGTTCCTGCGCCTTTGCCTTCGCAGCCTCGATCTCGGCCAAGGTAATGATCCCGTCGCGATCCGTGTCGATGCGGTCGAACATCTGTTCGCGCGCCGACGTGACCTCCTCCTTGCTGAGAATGCCATCGCCGTTGCTGTCGAGCCTGTTGAACACCGCTCCCGCGACGAAACCGAGATCCTGCGCGGGGGCGGCCAAGGCGCCGAGGACGAAGATGACGAGCACGATGATGCCCGAGGCAACGGCGATAACCACACGATCGATGACAGACATGGGTTCATTCTCCTCAAGTCGAACGTCCGGAGGTCCGGATCGCTGCGACTGGAACGAACCCGAAAGGCGGTCCCTACGCCGCCCGGGAAAAAATTCCGGGGCCCAGAACCGGTTGTAGGCGAATGGAAAGGTGGGGTCGGCGCCCGGGAGCTAGCGGCTCCACGGGGTCACTTCTCTCGCGGCGGCGGCAAGATCTCGTCGATCCTTAAGGGGCGCTCTACGCGCAAACTCCGCACCGGCTCGACCTCGAGGCTTGCGCGCAGCAGGAGGAAGAGGGCAAGCCCGTTGAGCAGATGCCAGGCGAAGTGGGTCCCGACCTTGTGGTCTTGGATCGTGTAGGCGTCGCACAGCGCCAGGTCGAGCGACCGGAAGATGACAGAGACGGCAAAGATCAGAGCGGCCCACAGGATATAGGCGCCCGCGCGCTGCCGCCGTTCCCAGGCCAACCCGCCGACAATACCCATGGCGGCAAGCGCCGGGAGATAGATCAGGCTGCCATTGATGCATTGCTTAGCGTCGGTGATGCTCGCATCGGGAAAGCCGATGCCTCCACCCCAGCATTTTACCTGCATGGTTAGGGCGACGATGGCGCTGAAGCCGATCAAGGTCAGCACCGTCCAGCCAGGGGGGACGCCAAGGAATCGGTTCAGAGCAAAGCCGAGATAGACCAGCATGAAGATGTCGATGGGAATGACATCGGCGAGCTCTGCTGCTTCCGTGGCAAGGAGATGGAAGGCAAGACTGCCAAGCCCGATCAGAATGACAAGGGCGATGAACAGGAAGTGGTCGGCGCCGCGGTCGGGCTTCGGCCGCCGCAGCAGCAGCCACAGCGCGACAAGGGCCGCAACCAGAAAGGCGGCGTTGCTCGCGGCATTGAAGGGTTCCGCCCAAAGCGCGGTGCTCGTGCCCCGCTCGCAATAGAGAAAGACGTGCCGGCCGAGATCCATGATCCCCTCCCCTCGCGCTAGTAAGAGCTAGGGCCACGGAAAGTTCCGTACCGGAAGTCCCGAAAAAAGCCAACGCAAAGCGGCCAAAGGCTTAACCCACGATCCCGCCTTTTCATCACCCGAGACCCGGATTATGCTCGAATCGTGGGCCGCGAGGGGCCAGGCTCGGGGGACGACGATGCAGGCAAGACTTTCGTTCTGGAGACTTGGCACCAGTGGGGGCGCCCTGCTGTTGGCCATACTCACCATTGGTCTTGCGCTGGCACAGCCCGCTTTGGCTGAGCGGTGGCGGCGGCCGATCGATCCGACCTATCCGCACATTACCGCCGAGAGCGATTGGTATCCTTCGGAGACCGCGACGGGGGCCGTGCGCCGGACGCCGCGCGGCGACGAGGTGCGCCTGCCGGGTGGCACCTGGGTGCCTTGCGGTTTCAACTGCTATCACACCCTCAAGAACGCCACGGTCGATTTCTGGCGCCGCTACGACGTCTTCCCGCAGTAGCCAACCTCATGCTGAGGAGCGCTCGAAGAGCGCGTCGCGAAGCATGGCCTCATCGTTCGAGACGGGCCTTCGGCTCCTCAGGATGAGGAGACCTAGCTTATTCGTCTTCGGGGATGTCCTCTTCGTCGAGCGGAGGTGCCTCCTCGTCGTCGCTGCTGGGCGGCATGCCGAGGCTCTCCTTGCAGTCATCCTCGACCGCCTCGTTAGCCTGCATGAGATCTTCGAGTGTCGGATAGCTCTCGGCGTCCTCGTCGGTGATCTCATCCTTGTGCAGCTTGGTCAGCATGTCGACGTCGGCCTGGCTGAGCTTCTTGTCGCCGAGCTTGCCGGCGACGCACTCGCAATAGATCTTCGGCGTGACCTTGCTACCTTCAGCCAGTCCGGGCTCATCGGTGACCACGGGGTCACTCACGCACGCGGCAACGAAAGCCTCGGTGTCGAGCGCTGCTGCCTCTGCCCCGGGTGAAGCTCCGCTTGCGAACAGGAGCACCGCAAGCCCAATCCAAACCTCAGGCGATACGCGACCCAACATCTCACCCTCCCCTGCGGCCGAGGCGCTCCTGACCCCGGAGGCTCACTGCCGCGCCTAAGCATAAGGAATGAATCAATCTTTGGGCAACAGCGAGGAGGGCATGGGGGGAGCCTAAATTCGCCCTGAGCCAGCCCTATTTCGGCTTGGGCAGGGCCAGCCGGATGTGCAGCTCCTTGAGCTGCCTCTCGGTCGCCTCGGAGGGCGCGCCCATGAGCAGGTCCTCGGCCTGCTGATTCATGGGGAACATCACCACCTCCCGCAAATTGTCCTCGCCGCAGAGCAACATGACGATGCGATCGACGCCCGGCGCGATGCCGCCATGAGGCGGCGCCCCATATTGCAGCGCCCGCAACATGCCGCCGAACCGGGCCTCGAGGTCCGCCTTGGAATAGCCGGCGATGGCGAAGGCCTTCTCCATGATCTCCGGCAAATGATTACGGATGGCACCCGACGACAGCTCCACGCCGTTGCAGATGAGATCATATTGGTAAGCGAGGATGTCCTCGGGCGACATGGTCTCGAGCGCCTCGAGTCCCCCTTGCGGCATGGAAAAGGGATTGTGGGAGAAATCGATCTTCTCCTCCTCCTCGTTCCATTCAAACATCGGGAAATCGACCACCCAGCAGAACTCGAAGCAATCCTTGGCGATGAGGTCGAGTTCGGTTGCGATCTTCGTCCGCGCCCGACCGGCGAAATCGACGAACTCCTTCGGCAGGCCGGCGATGAAGAACACGGCGTCGCCCGCCTTGAGACCGAGCTGCTCCCTGATCGCCTTCGTGCGCACCGGGCCAAGGTTGTTGGCGATCGGGCCTTTGCCCGGAGGGTCGGCATCGGCCGGCGATCCGCTCGGCGACTTCTCGAAAATGATGTAGCCCAGTCCACGCTGGCCTTCGGTCTGCGCCCAGCCGTTCATGCGGTCGCAGAACGCGCGCGAGCCCGCGCCCGGCGCCGGGATCGACCAGATACGCGTGTTCGCATCCATATCGATCATGCCGGCGAAGATCTTGAAGCCCGAGCCGCGGAAATGCTCGGTGACATCCTGCATCTCGATCAGGTTTCGAAGATCTGGCTTGTCGGTCCCGTATTTGTGCATGGCCTCGGCGTACGGGATGCGCGGAAATTTCGGCGTCACCCGCTTGCCCTCGCCGAATTCCTCGAACAGGCCGCGCATGATCGGCTCGACCGTGTCGAAGATATCGTCCTGGGTGACGAAGCTCATCTCGAGGTCCAGCTGATAGAACTCCCCGGGCGAGCGATCGGCGCGGGCGTCCTCGTCGCGGAAGCATGGCGCGATCTGGAAGTAACGGTCGAAGCCCGCCATCATGATCAGCTGCTTGAACTGTTGCGGCGCCTGAGGCAGGGCATAAAACTTGCCCGGGTGCACCCGCGACGGCACGAGATAGTCGCGCGCGCCCTCAGGCGAGGACGCGGTGAGGATTGGGGTCTGAAACTCGAAGAAGCCCGCGTCGCGCATGCGTTGGCGCATGGACCAGATGATGGCCTGCCGCATCATGATGTTGTGATGGAGGCTCTCGCGGCGAAGATCGAGGAAGCGGTATTTGAGCCGGGTCTCTTCTGGGTAGTCCGGCTCGCCGAACACCGGCAACGGCAACTCCTTCGCCTCCGACAACACCTCGATGGCGCCGACCCTGACCTCGACTTCACCGGTGGGCAGGTTGGGATTGACCGTCTCCGCCGTGCGCGCGACGACCTCACCATCGATCCGCACCACCCACTCAGGCTTCAGCGTCTCGGCAGCCGCAAAAGCCGGCGATGCCGGGTCGGCAACGCATTGGGTGATGCCATAGTGATCGCGGAGATCGATGAACAGCAAGCCGCCGTGATCGCGGACACGGTGCACCCAGCCGGACAGTCTGACCGTCTTGCCGACGTCCTCTTTGCGCAATTCGCCGCAGGTTTCAGTTCGATAGGGGTGCATGGCCAGATGGGTGGTGGCGACAGGAAGATTGCGCGGGAACACCGCATGGGAGGCCCCGTCTTGTCAAGGCGAGCGGCCGCCTGAGGAACCAAGGCCACGGGCCCGGCGTTGTCAGGGCAAGACTGAGAGGGAGATCTCGCCATGATCAAGATTCCCGACACCGTCCGGGTGAGGACCCGCCTCCCCGCGCCTGCCTGGGCCGTCGCGGCGCTGGTGACGTTGTTTTCGCTCGCCTCGACAGTTGCCCATTTTGCTCAAGCTTGTCAGGGCACGAGCTCAAGCTTCGAGCACGCCACTCAGCAGACCAAGGTGCAAGACAAGGCTAAAGCCTAATATCCTTCGGTCGCTTTCCGGCGGTTGCCGCTCCAGCTCAGACACCGCCGACACATTCAAATCCCGTTCTGCGTCATTGCGCCCATGCAACAGGGCGTCGATAAACGGCATCGGCTCTTGGCCTCGACAGGCGGCCTGAGCTATACGGCAGCCCATGCAGGTGATTACGCGTAGCGATGAACTGGCCGACGCTTGCACCCAGCTCGGCCGCGCCCCCTTTGTGGCGGTCGATACCGAGTTCATGCGCGAGCAGACCTTTTGGCCGAAGCTTTGCCTGATCCAGATGGCGTCGAATGGCACCGAGGTCCTTGTCGACAGCCTCGCGCCTGGCATCGACCTTACGCCCTTCTTCGACCTGATGACCAATGAACGCGTGCTCAAGGTCTTTCATTCCGCGCGCCAAGACGTTGAAATTATTCACCATCTCGCACGCGCCATCCCGCACCCGATCTTCGACACTCAGGTCGCGGCCATGGTCTGCGGCTTCGGCGAGGCCGTGAGCTATTCCATGCTGGTGAAGCGCATGCTGAACCGCAACCTCGACAAGACCTCGCGCTTCACCGATTGGAGCCGGCGGCCTCTATCGGAGCGCCAGCTCACCTACGCGCTCGGCGACGTTACCCATCTCCGCGACCTCTACCCCAAGCTCAGCGCGCAACTCGACCGCTCCGAGCGTGCGAGCTGGCTGAACGAAGAGATGGCGGTGCTCACCGATCCTGCCACCTACGAGCTTCACCCCGAGCAGGCTTGGAAGCGGCTGAAGATGCGTATCAAGACGCCCAAGGCGCTCGCCGTGCTCATGGAACTTGCCGCCTGGCGCGAGCGTGAGGCGCAGAGCCAGGATGTGCCGCGCTCGCGCATCCTCAAGGACGAGGCGCTTTACGACATCGCCAGTCAGGCGCCACGCACGCCAGAGGATCTCGGCTCGCTGCGCACACTGCACAACGGCTTCGCTCGCTCCGCGCGCGGCCGCGCGGTCCTCGATGCGGTGACGCGCGGGCTGGAGCGCGATCCGAAGACCGTTCCCCCGATCCAGCGTGGCGAGCCGATGCCACCTGAGGCGCAAGCCGTGGTCGATTTGTTGCGGGTGCTGCTCAAAGCCACCGCCGGGCGCCACGGCGTGGCGCCAAAGCTGATCGCCACCAGCGACGAGCTCGAGGAGATCGCCCGCGCCGGCGACATCGACGTTCCGGTGTTGCGGGGCTGGCGACGCAAGCTGTTTGGCGACGATGCTTTGGCGCTGAAGCGCGGCGAGCTCGCACTCGTGATCAGGAAGGGTGAGGTCGCGGTGCTACCGGCTGAGCAGCCACAACACCAGCGTGAGCCCCAGACTCACGATGAGTGAGGTCGCAAGCGGGATATAGAGCGTGAACCCGTCGCGCTCGATGACGATGTCCCCCGGGAGACGCCCCAAGCCGAAGCGCTGCCCCGCAAGGACGATCAGGCCGACAGCGACCAGCACAACCCCGGCGAGGATCAAGACCTTGCCCATCACCGTCTGCGACCTTTGCGCCTCTCGATCCGCATCTTGACGGTCGCGCGCATCTCTTCCGGGAGATCGTCGAGAACTTCGAGGATGGTCTTGAGCTCGACGCGAAGCCCATGGATCTGGTCGATCAGGTTGAGCAACACCGGCACTTGATCCTCATCGAAGCCGAGCTCATCCTCAAGGTCGCGAATCAACGCTGCCCGCGCCATGTCCGCCTCGGTGAAGGCTTGCTCGGTCTTGGCCAACGGCTGGATCCAGCCCTGACGGACCCAGACCCGGAACCGAGTCACGGTGAGATGCTGGACGCGTTTGATGATGTCGCGCTCAGTCAGCATCAGGCCTGCTCCCTGAGCTTTCGCCGCGGATCATAGGCGTGCTTCTCGCGCCACTCCTCGGCCAACTTCTTCAGGTTGTCATCGACCCGATCGGGAAGCACGACGGTCAGCTTGACGAGCTGGTCGCCGTGGTTGCCGCCCTTGCCCTTGATGCCGCGGCCCTTGAGACGCAGCGTCTTGCCTGTGTTGGAGCCGGGCGGCACCGTGGCGAACACCCTGCCGCCGATGGTCGGGACTTCGATCTTGGCTCCGAGCACAGCCTCGTCCACGGTGATCGGCACCTCGACCACGATGTCGTTGCCGTCTCGCTCGAACACGGGGTGAGGCCTGACCAGAACTTCGACGAGAGCATCGCCCGGCCCGCCTTCCCCCATGCCCGGCATGCCCTTGCCTTTGAGCCGCATCACTTGGCCTTCGGCGACCCCGGCGGGGATGGTAACGTCGAGGGTGCCGCCGTCGGGAAGCGTGATCCGCTTCTTGGCGCCGTTGACCGCTTCGAGGAAATCGATCTCCAGCCGGTACTGGGCATCCTGGCCGCGCATGGAGAAGCGGTGACCGGCGCGGGCGCCTCTCGGGCCGCCTTCTCCGAACAAATCGCCGAACAGGTCGGAGAATGCCCCAATATCCTCGAACCCCGCCGTGGAACGATAGCGCGCGGCGTCTTCGCCCCCTGCGTATTCGCGGTAATAGCGCTGCTGCGGCCGCTCCTGGCCGCTCGCGTCGATCTCGCCGAGGTCGTAACGCCGGCGCTTGTCGGCGTCGCCGAGAATGTCGTAGGCGGCGGTAACCTGCTTGAACTTATCCTCTGCGGCCTTGTCGCCCGGATTGAGGTCTGGATGCAGCGTCTTCGCGAGCTTGCGGTAAGCCTTGGCAATGTCCTCGGCACTTGCGTTCCGCGCTACGCCGAGAACTGAATAGAGATCATCTGCCATTTATCGATCGAAGCTTGGAGCGGCCGCACAGTTTCTGGGTCCCGCTTTCGCGGGAATGACGATCGAAGTCAATCCTCGTGGACAATTCCCGTTGGCCCATAATGGTTTGGGAAACCCAGCCTCGTCCAGCGCTTTACGCTTAGCTCGCCGCGAGCTGGAATGATGGACCGACGCGGATTTCGCCGTCTCGCTCGAGCAACGTCGCCAGCGCCTTGAACCTGCGGTCGACGCGCTCGCCCTCGAGGTTGGAGTAAGGCTGGGGCAAGGTCCACACCAGCCGGTTGCCCTCGTAGGCGATCGGGGTGTTGGTGAGCACGCCGGGCATCGCCGCCGAGACCATGTGGGCCGCACGGAATGCGGCGCCGAGAATGCGGGCGCGCTTCAACACGTCCTTGTCGACCAGCCCCACCAGGCTCTGGCTGATCTCGTCCTTGATGGTGCCCTCGTTGCGGTAATAGACGGTGAGGGCGAGAAAGGCGCGGCCCTGATGGTCAACGCCAACGAAATTGCCGTGGGCCACGAGGTTCAGGCTCTGGGCACCGCGATAGTCCGGATGGCCATGCCAGCCGATGTCGGACAAGAGGCACGCAGCATGGCGCAGCCGCCTCTGCTCCGGGGTCTCGGTCGGCCCCGGCGCGCGGAACAGCGCATCGGTCCAGGTACAGAGTTCGTGCGCGCAACGGATCGAGCGCGAGCGCCGTCTCGCCAGATCGTCGCAGGCCGCGAGCAGCGGATCCTTCCGCCGCTCCTCCTCGCTCAGGAGGTTGAAGAGCAGGCCCTCGCGGATGCCGAACACCGAGATCACGACGGCGCGCGGACGGACGAGACGCAGTAGCCGTTCCAGGACGAGGGCACCATAGGGAATGGTCTCGCGCCGGGCCCCGGAGATGTCCCTGATGCCGGCGAGCGAGCTTTGCGATTGCTGATCCAGCAACGTCGCGAAGCGGAGCGCGTCCGCGGTCTCGATCCGGTAATTGTGCATGATGTTCAAAGGATAGTTGGTCTGGATCATGTGCAGCCGCGCCAGCGCCCGCCAGGTCCCGCCGATGGCGTAGAAATCGCGGTCCTTGCCCTTGTTCAGCCAATCGACCTTGTCGAATTCCGCATCCACGATCTCGCGCGCCCGCTTCAGATTGCCGCCCGAGGCATCGATCAGGCGCAAGCCCCCGAGGGGAAGCGTGGCGGCATCGCCGGACATGCCGTCCTTGACGTCGATCAGCTCGAGGCTGCCGCCACCAAGATCGCCGACGAAACCGTCGGCATCGTGAATGCCGGCTATCACCCCCATGGCCGCAAGCTCGGCCTCCTCGGGGCCGGTCAGAACCCTGATCGGCATGTCGAGGATGCGCTCGGCCTTGGCGATGAAGCTGGAGCCGTTCTCGGCCTCGCGCGCGGCGGCCGTGGCGATTGCCTCGACCCGAGTCACACCCATCTGGTCGATGAGAGCGCGGAAGCGGCGGAGCGCCCGGAGCGCGCGTTCAACCGCATCGGCGCTCAGTCTGCCGGTGGTGGCGATGGACCGGCCGAGGCCGCAGAGCACCTTCTCGTTGAACAGCGGCGTCGGCGCGCGCGTCGCGCCCTCATAGACGACGAGCCGAACTGAGTTCGATCCGATGTCAACGACCGCGACGGGGAGAAGCTCGTGTCTGCGGGCCATGTCGATCGCAAATTACCGTGCTTCAGCCCGACTCGACCAGACGCGCAAAGCGCGGTGGCATGTCTTCCTTCAACGAGGCGCCGCGCCCCGACAGGCTCGGATTGGTCATGAAATAGTCTTGCGCGCTGAACGGCTCCTGTCCCTCTTCAGGCTTGAGGCGCTCCGAACCGCCATCGGGCATCACCCGCCAGCTCTGCACATTGTCCTTGAGGTTGGCGACCATGATCTGGTCGAGGATCTGCTCATGCACCGTCGGATTCTTGATCGGCACCATCGCCTCCACACGGCGGTCGAGGTTGCGCGGCATCATGTCGGCCGAGCTGATATAAACGGTGGCGTTGCGGCTCGGCAAGCCGTGTCCGGCGCCAAAGCAATATATGCGCGAGTGCTCGAGAAAACGCCCAACGATACTCTTCACATGGATGTTCTCGGAAAGATCCGGAATCCCAGGCCGCAAGCAGCAGATGCCGCGAACCACAAGATCGATCTCGACGCCGGCTTGGCTCGCCTCGTACAGCGCGTCGATGATCTCGGCATCGACGAGCGAGTTCATCTTCATCCAGATCGCCGCCGGGCGGCCTGCCTTGGCGTGATACATCTCCTCGCGAATATGATCGAGAATGCGCGCCCTGATGCCGTGCGGCGACACCGCCATCGATTCAAGTTCGGCCGGCTCGGCATAGCCGGTGACGAAATTGAAGATGCGCGAGACGTCGTGGCCGACAGTGCGGTCGGCGGTGAAGAAGGAAAGGTCGGTATAGATCTTGGCGGTGACCGGGTGATAGTTGCCGGTACCCACGTGACAATAGGTGACAAGCTCGCCGCCTTCGCGGCGCACGATCAGGCTGAGTTTGGCGTGGGTCTTGAGCTCGAGGAACCCGTACACCACTTGCACGCCCGCGCTTTCAAGGTCGCGCGCCCATTTGATGTTGGCCTCCTCGTCGAAGCGGGCCTTGAGCTCGACCACAGCCGTCACTGACTTTCCGGCTTCGACGGCGTCCTTCAGGGCTTCGATGATCGGCGAGGTCTTGCTGGTGCGATAAAGCGTCCATTTGATCGCCACCACGTCCGGGTCGGCGGTCGCCTGCTTCAGGAACTGGAGCACCACGTCGAACGACTCGTAAGGATGATGGACGACGATGTCCTTGGCGCGGATGGCGGCGAAACAATCGCCACTATGCTCGCGAATGCGCTCGGGAAAGCGGCTGATGAAAGGCTGAAACTTGAGATCGGGCCGTTCGGCGACGATGAGCTGGTTGGTGTCGGTTAGCCCGATCAGCCCCTTCTGCACGAAGCTCTCGGCCTCCGAGACCTTCAGCTCCTTCATGACGAAGCGTTGAAGACGCGCCGGCATCGAGGCCTCGATCTCGAGCCTGATCACCGACCCCCGGCGGCGCCGCTTCAGCGCCGATTCGAAGAGCCGCACCAGATCCTCGGCCTCTTCCTGGACTTCGAGATCACTGTCTCGGAGCACCCGGAACGCACCCTGGCTTCTCACCCGATAGCCCGGGAACAGGCGCGACACGAAGATGCCGACCACGGTCTCGAGCCGGATGAACCTGATCGTCTCGTTGCTGTCGTCGTCCGAAGGCAGTCGGATGAAGCGGCTGAGCTGCGGGGGGATCGGCAGCAAGGCGTTCATGGTCCGGAGCGACCCCTCGCGCACGAGCTCGAGCCCGAGCGTGAAGCCGAAGTTCGGGATAAAGGGGAACGGATGGGCGGGGTCGACCGCGATCGGCGTCAACACTGGAAAGATATGGCTAAGGAAATGCTGTTCCAGCCAAGTCAACTCCGCGTGCGTCAGTTGATCGGCCTGCAACACGTAGATGCCGGACTCCGCGAGCAGACCCTTGAGGCGAACCCAACTCTCCTGCTGCTCGGCTGTCAGTTCGGCCACGAAGCGGTTGATGCGATCGAGCTGCTCGGCCGGAGTAAGACCGTCCTGGCTCGGCGTATCGACACCGGCAAGCATCTGGCCGCGCAGTCCCGCCACGCGCACCATGTAGAATTCATCGAGATTCGAGGCCG
>Ga0307428_1001656_pt1 | contig 10987 bp, 9 predicted proteins | sample SalMarWE160240MG_FD_202161 | JGI IMG/M metagenome (GOLD analysis project Ga0307428, IMG submission 202161) | Salt marsh sediment microbial communities from the Plum Island Ecosystem LTER, Massachusetts, United States - WE1603-240 | ecosystem: Environmental > Aquatic > Marine > Intertidal zone >...
GTCAGATCTATTGCAGGTTTTGGTTCCGCAACCTAAATTTAAAATCCTCATCTTTAATCTTCTCCATCATCAATATTATTCTCTAAAATCAAAAAATAATAACCACGTACCAATTTATTTACTATTCTTTTTAGATGATAAAGTTTACGTACTGGCCAAGAATAATTAAAAGATATAATTTTTGAGATACATAAACTGTTGTAACTTCGTTCCAAAACGGATCTGTATTCTTTTTCTCGCATACACCTTATCGATTCTGCAGAGATTCTTGATTTAGCGTTATCATGCCATCTGAATTTCACTAAATAGCTGGGAATATGCTTAAAGTGCGCACCATTATTCGCGCAACGGAACCAAAAGTCGGAATCCATATTGTAATGATACAGCTCGTCAAAAATTCCTACGTTATTAAATATAGATCTGCGCATAAAAGCGGTGGGTTGAGTAACAATTAAACCGAAACCTATCATGCAACACATTGTATGATCAAAACCTAATTCCCTTTTTTTCTTTATTATTTTACCATTTTTATCAACTATTAGATGATCACCATAAACGATATCTATTTCACTCTTTTCCAAAAACTGTTTTGAAATTGCTTCAAAAGCCCCGGGAAGATACATATCATCCGAATTGATATAGGCAATTATATCTCCACCGCTACGTTTTATCCCTTTGTTAATCGCATGGGTCTGACCATGGTCCGGTTCGCTTACCCAATATGCCAGATATTTTTCATATTTTCTGATAATATCCACTGAATCGTCCGTTGATCCGCCATCGATAATGATATATTCAAAATTAGGATAATCCTGTGTCACTACACTTTGGATTGTGTCTTCCAGAAATTGAGCCTGGTTATATGATGGCGTAATTATAGATATTTTGGGTAGCATGTTTAAAGTTTGAATGCGACGTCAATAAATTTCTGCGCTATTATTCCCCAGCTCATCTCCCGTTCCACCAGTTCACGTCCACGCCTGCCCATTTCTTCGCGGAGGGTTTTGTTCGATGCCAGTTTCACGAGAGCCTTTCCCAAATCTTCTATATTCCCTTCTCTTATCCCTATGCCGTTACTATTTGACAGCCGATCTTTCAATTCATCGACAACAATGATGGGCAACCCACAGGCCATTGCATCTATGGCGCTCATAGAAGACTGGGTCGGCCAACAGCCAATATCTGATGCTTGATAATAATATTGCAATTTATTGTTAGGCACAGCCGGCACATGAATAATTAGATTTGAATATGCACTCTTATTCTTACTGAAAACTTCTTCATAATCTTTTTGCATGTTACCAACAAGCAATAACCGAATCCTGTATTGCTCAGCCAAGTTTTCTATGGCATTAAATATAATTAGCGGATCTTTCTCCTTGCTGATCTTTCCTGTGTATATAATTACTGTATCTTCATGGTCCAGCCGAAGCTTATTCCTCATTTCTATTTTATTTTGAAAATCCGGTCTAAATCGTTCAATATCAGAGCCATTAGCAATTAAATGTAATTTATTCTTAGAAAACCCGAACTTATCGACTAAAAAGTCATAGTTCCACTGAGTTGTTGAGATAAATATTATGTCTCTCCTACGCCAAACAACCAACTTATAAACAAGAAATACTACTTTTGAAATAACTGACGGGCTTTTCTCCGGGTTAGGATTATCATGAGGGTGGGTATGTGAATCAATTATTAGCATAAATTTATATAGTTTTTTCAATATTGAGAGTAGAAACGTATAATATGTAGATTCTCCATGACAAATAATCAGATCCGGTCTTAATCTCTTAATTATCTTTCCCATGCCCTTAAGCCAAATACGTCGACCTGGTTGTTCAAATATACCTTTCAGGCGAATCACCTGAAATCCGTCGATTTCCTCTTTCCTCGGTTCAAATACCCTTTCACCCAAAATTGGTTTTGCTGTTTTTTTATAATTTGGAAATGGAAAGTATTTATTCGATGTGATTACAGTAACTTCATGACCCACCTTTGCGTGCTCTTTCGCCAAAAAGTATTCCTGATATCCCAGTTGATGCTGGAAATAGTTTATGACGTGAACGATTTTCAATCCCTGACGCCTTTATCCCCTAAAAGCTACTTCACTGCCATAACGATCAAGCTGTGTTCCGGTCTGTTATCCAATGATGGATCATAGTTGGCCCTTTCAATATTCATAAATCCAGTAGCATCCAACAAGTAACAAAGGAACTCAAAATCATACATACAGAAATGTTCGCCATTCTCAAAAAACACATTACATAACTGCAAGCCAATCGTACCCCCTTTGTATCGTTTTTTGTTGTAGAAGTCAGTATCTTTGGCTTCATACTTTCTGATAAATAACGCCATATCGGGAACAGAAATTCTTATCCCCCCCCCCTTAACCATAACTCTTTGCGCATCAAATAAGAGAGCTTTTGCTGTATCAAATGGTATATGTTCAAGAAAATGGCTTGAATATACAAATTCAACGGAACCATCATTAAATGGTAACAAATATTTTCCTAAAGTCATTTTTATGTCTGGATTACCGTAAAGATCGATAGAGATGAATCCAGGTAATTTCGTGATTCCCGCCCCAAGATTAATTTTCAGTCCTTTATTTCCAAATTTTTTATGTATTTTGTGGCGTGACGGTGGCTTCTTATCAGCCAAATGCTGCCTATAAAATTGAACGATAAAGTAAGGAGTTATTTTGCGTAAAAATTGATATTTTGATCGATCTTCATAGTACATATCTTAACCTTATGAACTCGTACTGACGGTTTACAAAAACATAGACGGTCTTCAATTGATGAAACGGCAATTGTTTATGAAGGTTTCTAACTGAGTCGGATTACTATTGTAAAATAATCTCGTCATATGCTCTAATTATTTTCTCAACTACCTTGTCCGTTCTGAAGCGGTTTTCAGCAGACTTCTTGGCTGCTTTTGTCAATAGCACCCTTGCTTCGGAATTGTGAAGCAGAAATTCAATATTTTTAACCAACTGCTGCGGAGAACACACGTCAATCAGGATGCCCTCCCTGTCATTCTCAATCATATCGGGGATGCCGCCGGCATTTGTCGTCACAATCGGAAGCCCCGCGCTCATGGCCTCCATAATAACGTTTGGGCTCGTCTCATAATGTGATGGAAATACGAAAATATCTGCCATGGAATATTCTTTTAGAATCTCATCCCTAACAAGTTGACCCAGAAAGCGGATTTTATCGACCGCGCCAGGGTTAATATATTTTTTCATGAGATATTTTTTGTATGGCTCTTCACAATGCCCTGCAATCCTCAGCTCGATATTCCTGCAATCCTTCCTCAATATTGCAAACGATGCCAGCAAGTCCTCTATCCCCTTAGATTTCAAAACGGATCCAACAAACAGCAGCCTGCCGGGTTTTGGGTCACGCAATACATTAAAAAACATGTCGTTACAGATATCATCAATCTTAAACAATTCGGCATTAGGATTAATACTCAGAATATATTCATCACTGATTGTTGCCCTCGACACAAAATATTTTGAATTTTTTATCGCATTGACTTCGAATGGCTCCCTATATAGCATTGCGGGGATTACATCTTTAAGATATCCGCACATCCCCTGCATGGATACCAGAATCGGCTTGCTACTGATTTTTGACGCGCAATAGGCGTACTGCGATTCAGTGCCGTGAACATGAATAATATCCGGATTGACTCTCTTGATTTCCCCGGACAAGTTAAAAAAATTTAGTGAATACCGTGTATACGTATCAATGCGCAACCGCGATGGAAATCCTCGCCTTAAGAAAGGGACAGAATAAGGATTCCTCAAAATATGAAAGAAAATTCGATTATGGTAGAAGCGATAATTCTTATGTACCCATGCCGTTTCCGTGATAATATGAAGCTCGATATCATCTCTTTTCGCCAAGGCATTCGAAAGATTGACAACCCAACTGGCAGGATGAAATTTGCGATTCTTATTCCATCGTACCTTTACTTCCGGTAGCGTATCAACCGGATAAGAGCAAAGCCAGGCAACACGCAATGGCTGTTTAATGTTCGGCAAGGCCATGCCTCCTCGAAATTATTTCCCTGTACATTTTTTTGTGAGCCTCTACCATGATCTCCGTGGTATAGAATTCGGATATCGTTTTTACTGCGTTATGAGACATCTTTTCCCAAAGCGCCTTATCAGACAAAAGATACTTACCCGCATCTGCAAGATTTTCCGCAGTAGGATCATTTACGACGATGCCGCATTCATGATCGGTCAATACCTCTCTTGCCGCGGAGACAGGCGTCGATACAACAGGAACACCGCAACTCAACGCTTCTAAAATAACCAGTGAATTGGCCTCCCGTTTTGATGTTACAAGAAGGCAGCTTGTTTTGTCCAATTCATCGTATATATTTTTAGAATAACCTATGATCCTGACATATTCGTTATTTGAACCTAACGCATTCTGTTCCTCTTGAGACAATTCGCTCTCTGAGAACCCAAATATATCTATGCTTATTCCCCTCTCACTCAAAAGCCTAGCCACATCAAAAAGAAGTGGAATATTTTTCGATTCACCATACCGTCCTATCCATATTACACCATCTCGGCATCGTTTCTTGCTAAGCTCATTTTGAGGGTCAACACCATTGGGGATGTGAAATAAATTTTCATGTTTTATGCCCAACTTCACCATTTGCTCATATATTTCTTTGCTGAGGCAAACGAAATATGTGTTTATATAGATCTCGTTTATACCCTTATCTTTAAAAAAGTGGTATTTTTTTAAGTCTGTAAATCGCGCAAAGAAAAAATTATGATTAGTGATAACTATTGGAACTGAAAATAGCCGGGAAAAGAAATAGAGGGGTATGAAATAAGGGGTTGCCATCTGATGCAAATGAATAATATCCGGTTTATTTTTCAGAAGAAGAAGTCTAAGAAAGATAGTTACAGTTATGCTCAGGTTATAAAATCTGCCACCAATGGTTTTGTAGGTACGAATATCGTATCTTTCATTATTCATCATGTTTTTATTATTAGCCGTTTTTTCGGCCATAATAAAAGAAGAAAATCCGGCAGTTTTGTTCAATTCTTCACAGAGACCGTCCACGATAATGTTCACAGCTCCCTTTGCATGCAACTGATTGAATGAAATGTAGCATATATTTGTCGCCTCTTCTTTCTGAATCACTGCTCCGTCTCTCACCGTTTTCCTGTCAAAACGCCCACTTTTCTTTGGAGGAAATTTTTTACGCGCTTGAAAAACCAATACATTTCGCTTTTTTTATTAAATACCCATATCCTGGCTTGCCAGATAGGCTCTAATCTATAAATGAAACAGAGAACTTTCCAGAACGCCATTCTAAAACCAAGAAAACCATTTTTAATATATAATTCGCCATCTCTCAAAATAACCCGGGTAACATCTTTAATAGAGCATTTGTCTTTTTTCACTCCGACAGAAAGGATTAATGATTCCCTCCCCGATTTTCCCCAGTGTTTTATATTCCCCTCAAAGGTAAAATCGGGAAAATAGAAGTTGCCAAGACCGTAGGCAACCAGGTTTCTACCTTTTTTCGAGATGGGTTGAATCACATGGGTATGTGAACCGATAACGCAGTCGGCTCCGGTCGCAATCAAGGTTTCGGACATCTGTTGCTGGGCAGGAGAGGGGACGTGAATATATTCAACCCCCCAATGAATATAAACAATGCATATATCTACTTGTTTCTTAATAGCGGAAATATCCCCGGCAACCTTTTGCTCGTCAATGAAATTTAAATATATACTGCAATCGTCAGGAAGATTCGGATTTGTATCTGGAGTAAGGTAAAATAATATTCCCAGCTTGATGTTATTCTTTTCGATGATAAGAGGGCGGGACGACTGCTCCAAGGTATTTCCGGCGCCGTAATGTTCTATTCCCCGTACTCTTAATGCCGTAATAGTCTTATCATATCCATCTTCAAGCGCATCATAGATATGGTTATTTGCAAGGGAGACGATATCAGGCTTGAGTTTTTCGAGTATCCTCAGGTTTTCTTCTTCACCGATAACCCGTGGTCGTTTTTTCAGGTTTTCACCCAGGCCCCCTCTAAGAGGTGATTCAAGATTCGCTACCAGAAAATCCCCAAGATGAAGTTTATCCCCTACATATTGGAAAGGATCCATCGAAGTCTTTGCGACATCCGAGTGAAGCGCAATATCCCCAACAAAAGTAACAATAATTGAATCTTTACTCATCTGTGAACAGCAATCTCATAACCATTTTGATCAGCCAATCCTTATTCCGTTAGCCTCGCACCAATTCTGCTGCATGGCAATGCCCATTAACAGACACTTCATAAAATAGTGAATGTTACCGCTTCTATATTTTTCTATGAGCTTCAGACATCTTTTCTTGCCGATGAGTACCTCTCCAACACCTCCCGGCATTAAAACAAGCATAGAAATATAATCTCTAATATTATCGTCCATAATCCATTGCATCAATTTTGAATTCAACCCCACTTTTTCACGATGGACAAAGTCAGATTCAATATATTTTTCAAGTATTTTCTTAAGTGGATATTTTATGATCCCATTCTTTGTTTTGTCACGCCAGCTGTAATGTCCTTGATCGGACAAAATATCCAACCACATAAAAGGGAATATCGTATAACTTTCCGGAAATCTGATGTCATAGGTCTTTGCGATTGTCTGCTTTGACGCATAATGTACGAGTTTGAATATTGTGTACTTTGCCCACGTATCATTTGTTATATTGTCTCCATCGATCAAGGAGTAGTACCATGTGAAGTAAGGTTGAATTTTTTCAACATACGATGACGCCTGATCAAACCAAAGGTTACCAAAAGGTCCTATATATTCATGAAGCATCCTTATATATTGATCCTTCATCAGGCTGTCTTTCGCCTTCAATCGATACTGTCCCCGTAAACTTCTCTGTTGAAGAAATATGGCAATCCGTTCTGTTAGCGCGTTTATTGCGTTGGATTCATACTGCATCCCCCTATACAACGGTTGAAGATAGTTTCTGGAGCCATAACAACCATCGGCGGAGGTACAGTCAATCAGTATTTCAGTTTCTTCATTGACATAATCATACAAGACTGCACCATCTATAGGTGAATTTTCACCGACCGGTTGAATTAATCTTGTGGCGGCTGTTTTAAACGCATGAATGATGTTCCCCTTTGAAAATTCTACAATATTAAGTTCGGCTTTGGTGTTTTGAACGGCTTTTTTCGCATATGTTATTTCATCATCATTTTCTCCATAATAGATAAAATATGCTGGATACCGTGAATTTTTATATTCATTTACCATAAAATTTGTCAGCGATGAGTCAACGCCGCCGCTTACCAGCATGGCAACATCTTTATCTGCAATGTATTGGGCCTGTTTTTCGAAAAGCTCTTTTGTGTATTCTATATTTCCCCCATCCATCGGATAGGAGAGTTTAAAATAGTATTCAAAATCATCGATATTAATGTTTCTATCTCTAAGATATTTTAAAAATGCCTCTGAATTAATCGTCAAATACGTGGATACAGGAATTGCAAAAATGTCCTCAACCACTGACAGATATTCCGGAACATCGCCGTATTTTATGATACTGTATGCGCTTTCATGTCGCAGTTTCCTTGCAGAATATGGCAGAAGCAACCGCAAATCGGGAGAGAAATATATCGCATCCGAAGATACGAGAAAAAACATCCGCGCCCTGGAAATACGGGCTGAATTAACAAAAAACGCAAAATCGTTCCCTGTGATATTAAATTCCAGACCGACAATATTGTTTTGGATGGTTGGAAGTAATTCTTTCAGTGAAATACCTTCTGGTTTTTCTGTTAACTCGGTATATGAGTTATTCTTGTCCACTACAATATGAGCGGAAGAGAAGAAGCAGCTTTTGTTAGACTTCTCAAAAACACAGTAACTTGGGAAATTAACTTTTTTGTATCCAAATGATACTTCTTTCCCATGGATCCATGTGTATTCGACGTCTCCCTTTTTTGAGGAACCGCTTTTGCAGAGGCAAAATACAATCATTTTCTCTTCCTCTTCGCGAACATCAAACTTTCACCTTCATCGTGGAAAAAGGAAACCGGCGAAATATTATGATAAAAAAAAGCACCGCTTTGCCTGTCAATAATTTGTACCAGGGAATTTCAATCTTATTACCGCTGGAAATCACTTTTTCCATTTCCTGGATAAATATTCCGGACCACTTGACGATATCGGCCTTGCGAGCTACCACTTCTCTTGCCTGCCTGCCTATGTCGGCAGATATCTCAGGGTTATTGTGGAGATAGCTTATTTTTTCCGCTATGGACTCGGGAGTGCCGTCCATGTAGAACGCGCTTTTTCCATCTTCAAAATATTCGTGATACTGGGGCAGGTCAGATAGCAAAAGCACGCTTTTACAAAGAGCCGCCTCAAAGGCGGTCTGCGGCATGCCGTCCCACAGGGAATTCGAGATAATCACATCGGAGGCCCGGTAGTATTGCGCCATCTTTTCCTTTGGTATGTGAGTGACAAATTTGACACGATCCTGAATTTCCAAATCATCCACAGCATCATAGACAAGCTGGCGGTATTCAGGAAGCGCACCCTTTTCGGAAATAATGAGAAAGGCACGCGGAACTTTCTTAAGAAGAGCTGAAAAACCCTCAACGATTTCAACAATACGTTCTTTTTTTGATAGGGTTCGAGGGGAAAAAACGATCCACTTATTCTGGGGCAAACCAAGAAATTCCCTCATATCAGATTTCTGAAATCCATCAGACTGCTTGTCCGAAGGAATCGAAACCCCCCAAGGAATGGTAGTGATCCTGCCTTTGAGCCCCCATCCGGACACCTTTTCTTTTATATGGTTTGTCTTTGCCGCAAGGAGTTCCATATAGGGCAGAAACATTTTTGTGAAAATCATTTCCAGCTTTACATGAAGGGGGACATACGTGCCATGGAGCTGTATAACATCGCTCCCCATCAGGACACCTATAACAGGTCTTACACCCACAAAGACCGCCGCGTGAAATCTGTTGTATCCACAAAAATGCACGATAACCGCGTCCGGTTTGAGCTCCCGTATGAGTTTTATCAGAATAGGAAGCCCGAATCTTTTTCTTTCAGGTTCGATGTCTCGCCAGAATATAACTCGGATGTTTGTATAATCCCGCAGTTTCTCAACGGTATCAAACGGACCATTGGCAATAAATGTTACCCTGTAACCCGCCTCGGCAAGTGGAATGGTTCGGTCGACACTGTGGGGTGAGTCGCTGCTCAAAACGCATATATGATTTTTTGAATTATGAAAAGTCATACATCCAATCAACATTAGAGTTTTGATGGAATTTCAAGTAATGCTGTAAATCCTTAGAAAATTGTTGTGAAAAAATCGTGGCACCTTTTCTATTTAAATGCGATGCATTGTAAAAATATTCTTTGCTTTTCGTTATCGACATCTTGTCGTACCGCCATACAGGGACATGATACTCACCTGCTATTATATCTACGCAACCAGCCAGTTGTTCCTTATTCAGGCATAATGCGTAACTTTCGTAATAAAATGGTGGCGCAACCAAAATAACATCACTTCCCTTGTCTTGTACAAGTTTGAGAATTTTTCTGAAGACAATAACGGCTTGTTCTTCCATTGGACTTACCCGCCCATTAGGGTATAATTTTTTGTACTTTTCAAAATCATCATTCCACGTTTTATCCCGTGGCCAATAACCCTTAATCCGTTTTTCACGTATTGCTTTTTTTGAATGTATCATTCCCTTTATAGCCTTTATCAGATACATACGGTTAAATTTAGCAAAACCGTAAAGCGGTATATATCTATACTTCCAAAGAGAATGATTTGTTGTGGCTATATGCTGATAAAAATATTTTTTGTCTAAATAAGGGAAAAATAAAGTTAGATCATAGTTATTAGAAATTACAAGTGAACCTAATACCTGTATAATTATATCAGGATCACGGTTATTTTTAAGATAGGCTTCGAGGAGCGCGAGTTGTGCCTCATATGTTGAACCGTTTAATCCCATATTATAGCAAGTTTTTCCAGTAGTAGTGCCGATAATATCACAGTCAAAGTGAACAAGGGCACGAGATGAACCGGATATCAATACTTCTGCGTTAATTTCACCGCGCATAATTTTATTGATAATCCCAAGATCCCCACCAGTTGTTTTTCGTAATCCCGTAATCAAAACGCAATTCAGACCATAAGCAATTATCAATAAAATAAGAACAAATAATATGCTCTTTAGCAGTATGTTTTTCTTGGTCATTCAAATATCTTTAAAATTGAAAATAAATAAATTCCCGCGTCTGAAATTCACCGAATAAGATCGTAAGAAGAATAATGAAATAATATATAGGCCATCGAATCCACGCCGTTTTCAAGCTGAAATATTGCCAAAATTGCGAATTAAATCTCAGATACTCAATGAACTCCATAAATAAAATTAAAATTGCAATAAGAAACAAATCCCATCTGTAAAAATATATGCCCATGCCTCTCTGTATAGTATAATCAGTATGTAAGAATAATTTGTCCACTATACAAAACGCATCCGGCAGGGAATTAGCGCGGAAGAATATCCAGGCAAAAGCTATCAAATTAAAAGCAACAAAGACTTGAATCATCTTCATTATTATTGGGTATTTGTTCAATTGAAAAGTTGAAATTAGCGTGGATCTCTGCTTCCGTGTTACTATTGAAAAAATAAGATAGAATCCATGAAGTAAGCCCCATACAAGGAAAGTCCAATTTGCACCATGCCAAAAGCCGCTGATGACAAATACAATCAACAGGTTTACATACCAGCGCCATTTCAAGACCCTGTTACCTCCGATAGGTATATACAGGTAATCTTTGAACCAGCTCGTAAGTGAAATATGCCATCGTCTCCAAAATTCGGAAACCGATCGTGCAGAATACGGCCTATTAAAGTTAAGCATGAGGTTGAACCCCATAACCTG
>Ga0307428_1001657_pt1 | contig 10986 bp, 25 predicted proteins | sample SalMarWE160240MG_FD_202161 | JGI IMG/M metagenome (GOLD analysis project Ga0307428, IMG submission 202161) | Salt marsh sediment microbial communities from the Plum Island Ecosystem LTER, Massachusetts, United States - WE1603-240 | ecosystem: Environmental > Aquatic > Marine > Intertidal zone >...
CCTACTTGTTTCCAGCCTGAGTCAGATAGAATACGCTCACCATTACTTAAAGCCTTCCCACCCCCTCGGTTGCCTGCCAGTAGAGTTTCAAAGATCGGACATCGTAAGAATGCTTCCTGACTTCCAAGTTGAGGAAACCAGATCGCCGGAGTACCGTCAATGAATGCGGTTAGCTCACCTGTTTCATTAAGTCGCCATTCAACTTTTTGACTCATATAACAAAAGCCTCTAAATGCCGGAACGAATCACATGACTGTACGTCACCGGTGACTGTACTCTTGAGCGTACAAAACTTTGTGCTGGGCTTGCGGTAGCCACAACAACCACAATTCAATCCCAGTTTTCTATGCTCAATGAATTCTTTCACTACAGCAACGCACATCCTTGGGTCAATATTATCACCAAACTTTGCATTACAATCTTCGGCCAATGCAGCCGCTGCTAATAACGCAACGTCTTTCTTGAAACCACATTCGGCCATCATTTTACTTTGGGTTTTGACTTGACTCCGAACATATATCGTCAATCCCTTTTTGGTCAACTCGCATTCCACCATATTCTTTCTCCCAATCGTCAGGGTTCAGGGAAGTTTGTACAACGAGAACGCCCGCCTTGACGTTCGCGTCAACGGATAAATGATCCCGATACTTCGGGTTATGAGCTTTTGCTAATGCAAGTAAAAGAGTGTCACTATATACCCGCTCGGTTGCGATTCGTGCACCTTTATAATAAATTCCTTTAGATACGCCATTGATTGCTCGATCATGGACAGCCGCGTCGATCAACTCACAATATCCCTGCATCGCAGACATTTCAAGAGCTTTGAGATCATCTTCTTTGCTCATCAAATAGCTCATTCTACCAGGATCTACTCCAGCCATAATTGCAGAGTATCTCTTGCGGCCAGAAACTTCCAGATAAGCAAGGTACAGCTCGATTTGAGCAGTGCTTATGTCAGGCAACGCTGGCAACTCTACGCTTTCGTCTATTTTTACTGGTAATCGCGTCATTCTGCCACAATTATAGGACATTATGTCCTGGAAGTCAAGCTAAATTTTACCATCTACTGCCCCAAGCCCATATTTTATTCATTATTAAAGTACGGCTACTGGGCTCACGGCCTTCCGGATTTGGGTAGTCAGTGTCGTTCCACTCACAAGCATCCCAATAAACAGTACATCCTGTAACTCCTTGATTACCGAATTGACCCAAATAAATTTTCCTGGGTATTCTTGTTAACCCTGGTGGTGCCAGTTTTGTTATTTGAATAGAAGAAAAATTGTGTATAAATTTATACATGGCAGTAGTTACACTATAATAAAATTGAATTAAATTCCACGTTCCTGTAGTAACAACAGATGCTGTGCCTTGCAGCAACACTCCATCCCAATAAAAAGGAGTAAGATATAAAACACCAGCAACTTGAACAAGATATAGTCTATAAACCAAATTTAAGCTGCTATCCGAAATTTGGTAAAGAACAACATTTTGACCGTTCGCAAGAGATTCCGCATCAATATAAAGCCAACCAGTAAAAGCCATAGTTGGCTTATCACCGGCAAGATCCTCATATAAAAAAACAGCCTTGGCACTTATAGCGTCAGCAGTTATGGTTTTATAGCATTTTGTCGATGCGAGTAATGGATTAACTGCGGGTAAAGCACTATCACCATCACTCGTGCATCCAGCTTCTACTGATTCAAAATCCCAAGAATTATCGAATTCGGATGCTTCAAATGTCTCTTTCCAGATACTTGCCATTACTATCCTCTCGGTAATAGTTTCAATTAAATTGTCGAAGTATTCCACCACTCGGTCGGTAACTTTTCTTCATCGGTGTATAAAGCTAAACAATATGACAAAGGCGTCAAACTAAAAATATGAACGGCGAATTTATAACCATCCGCAGCAAGTAGTGGATCGACATACTCTTTAGCGAAAGATTCAGCTTGTACAATAGACATGCTTTCAGGTAGATGGCTATTTTGCAAAAGAGCCTTAACCTTACCTTTAACACCTATCATGTAGAGATTGTCACCAGTCCCAGGCTTAAACATATTCTCTACCTACCTCGCCACATTACATATACCAATGCACCGGTGCTGCCGCTGTTATTAAAGACAGAGATGTCTTTAAGATTGTCAACCGGTATAGGTAAAAGTACACCCGCAGGAAGCAGAAATTTAGTTTGACCTGCTGTACCGTAAAGAGTGACATATACGGTGGTGCTTGCTGTCCAAATTATACACGATTGTATTTCTTGATCAGCAGATAATTTTTCTTCCGCAGATACCGAAAGAGAGACTTGAAAAGCATCGCCTTGGGCACTGTTCATGTTTAACGATTTTTCGCTCATTCTTAAACCCTTAAAATAGTAATATTTACCTATAGTATACGGGAAATCACTCAAGAAGTCAAGAGAAAAATTACAGTCCGAGAATTTCTACTTTTCCGCGAATTTTTTTGGTCTTGATCCGACCATCTGCGTCTTTTTTATAGTAATAGACGACGCCTTCGTCAGTATCGGCGGTGTGGGCGGTCTCAATCTTCTGCCCATCACAGTGAATTTCCAGCTTTTCATTCAGGTGGATCTCTGAATCATATCCAGGATCGTCTAATTGTGTTGAGATTCTCATAATTTCTCCTCAGTAATTATTACTCCTGGGCTCTGTGCCCAGGAGTGTCAGGATTGTTTATTACCCGCCTCTGATTTCGCGAATAATTGGTGACTCAGCGATCTTGTTCATAATAAGCACTTCGATAAACTGCGATGAGTTTATTACTTCCTGAGCAGAGATCGGGATCTGCTCAACTTGGCCTTTGTGTGCGATAGTGACAACGAGATTCTCATTCTCGCGGGCGTAGGTGATCCGAAGATCGTCGTTGAACATGACGAGATTTATTATCTCCATCCATGTTTGATTCACACCCTGTATCCGCTTAGTCAGGCCCAGGATAGTCGCGGGCCAGTTGTTGGCATAGCGAATCTTGATAGAATTCTCCATCCCCAAATCATCAGGTTGTCCGGCAATCATTTCTTGTTTGCGTGCTTCTTTCTTTTCTCTACTCATTTGTAGCCTTTCGCAATTCGATTAATTTGTCTACCGACGCGAGGCCAACGAAAATCGCCATTAGCGTCTTTACACATCTTGTACGAAACTTTTGCAGCTCACCGTCGTAGATCGATTCATCGGCGGCTGCACTAAGTTTATATAGTTGACCTGTCATACAACCCACGATCTCATGTGGATGCGTAAAGATGCCAGAGCCATAAGCCTCGAAATGACCTGGGATGGCTTTAGTGATCTGTGCGATCAGGGCATTTGCATCGTCAACAGATATTGGCATACGCATGAAACCTTCGGGCTTCCACCCTGGGTGATCTGTTTTCTTCGCATTCTCTTTGGCATAATTATCCAATGTAGTCGGCTTACAGCCAGGACACAAACAACCATCGTGATAGCCGTCCTGCTCGTCGTGATAGGTCATACTATATTCCTTTCATTGATTTAGCCCACATGTCCCAAATGATGCTGATTACACAAGTCAGACCAGCAAGTTTAAGTAATACCCAGATACGCTCGACAGCGAATTCTGGTTCTATTGCTTTGGCGTGCAATAACATAGCACCAAAGATCACTCCTACTATAAGAAATGCAGTAGCTATGGTGAATAAAATAACCATTGCTTTAATTAGGTAATACATCATCTTTTGTTCTCCAGACATCTAATATTTTTTGTTTCTTCACATCCTGCATTAAGCTGATTGCTTTACAAGATGAACGCTTCGCAATTAGTTTTTGCTGCCGCTTACTGTATTTAGTATGCAGCGGTTTCGCGGACTTAACAATCCGTACATGGCGTAGTGTGTATGGATCGAACCCATCGTTTACGGCTCTAAGGAATGACTCGGTGTTGAATGCAATTATACCATATTTGGGGTTCAATTGCTGCACAAGTTGTTTTGCATCTTCGACCAGCTCTTCGGTGACACCAAACATAAACTTGTTCGGATGACACATGTGCCATGATACACCAACTGCATAGCTCTGATGTTTACTCTTTTTCTTCAACTCGTTTTTCATTAGATCGTATTTATCCACCTTGACTTCTACTTCTAATATATCTGAACCACTATCTGCAATTACATCAGCTCCGTTGTACTCCTCAGTCACTACGCACTGATTGCGGAAGCGATAGTATTCCATGAACGCGAGCTTCAATTCAAAGGCTGTGACTTTATACATTAATTACGCTCCCGAAATAATATTCTCTTGCTGGATGAAATGGTTGATAGATCTCTATCATCTCTTCATAAACCTGTGTCCAATATCGCGGAGTTTTTCCACGCATCCCTTTTTTCATTTTGTCTTTTACGTGGAATGTCATTGGTTTTAGTAGTATAACATTCTCCTGTATCATCCTAAATACCCCAGTGTGTTATCAGTGTAGCGTTCGCCAATCCATTTTTGCAGTGATCGGCTGGCAGCGTAATCGGCAAGGTGTGTTGTGTTTACTACGATACGCTCTTCTTCTGTGTGCAGCGGTGCCAGTTTGTCATAGTCGTGAGTCCACTGTCCCATGTGACGGCGGACAGCTTCGATAATTCTCATTGCTCGTGCTTCGGGAATTATTTTCTGCCAATCACAATTATACCACAGATCCGTGATTCTCTTTGCACAGTAGAGGCCGTGACTTCCATTCGCGAGTTTATGATCACCGAATGTCACCAGCTCGTTTTCAACTTCACCCCGTTTCATAAGATCATGTAGTAACACGGCAGCAATCACTTCGTCGTGAGCTGTCTCTGGCGGATACGGATACATCTCCATGAATGAGTGAGCGAATCGCACTGCAAGTTTGACGTGATGCACGAGCCCACCGGTTAACCGGCAAACAGGCGGGTGATGTCCGCGTTGAGAAGCTGGAATGAACCAGAAGTAAGACGGACATAGCTCACTAAATACCGTGACCACAAACGTATAGACACCTTGGTCTTGGATCAAGCACAGCTCGCGATCAAATACATTCTGGGCTGTTGGATAGTTGTTTGTCATAACCATTCTCCTAACTTTGTGATTACTTGAGTAAGTGTCCATGCTCCGATGAGAGTAAGCATTAGCGACTGGATGAATTTACCTTGTTTCCATCGCTGATAGCCTCGACGCATAGACCACAAAACAATGAAGCACATTATCGCGAATGCGAATATTTCACTCTTCATGTCACAGATTCTCCGGCCCAAATGAATGTGGTAATAATTGATTGACGGTTAAGCCCAGAGGAGCGATGTCCGGCGAATCGCAGTAGCTCCAGACAGTGACATCCATGTTCTCTGCGTGCTCGCGAATTAGCTGGCGACAACCACCACAACTTGGCGTCGGTGTTGGAGTCGGTGTCCAGATCGTCATCTCCTGGATCTTCATCTTTGGGCCGAGTGCTGTGATCGCAGCAGAAATCGCTGACAGCTCTGCGTGACTCATTCCATTAAACATGACATTCTCAACATTGCAACCAGCAAAGATTCGACCGCTGTCTGTTAGTAATGCAGCACCTACATGAAATGCACTGTAGGGACAGTAGGCATTCAGTGCTGCCATGATTGCTTCATTGAGTTGGGCTTCTCGGAATTCATCCGTAGATCTTTCCGACATAGGCAGCAAGCCATTTTTCTTGACTGCCTCGACATATCTTTTTGAATCGATGTATCTCATGTCACTCCTTTGGACAAATGTGATCTTTACCTTCTACCCCACCGCAATGCTCACAGTGGGCACCAGCTCCAGGTAGATTCTCATAGTGACGCATTGCTGGGCCACCATGACGATCAACCATGAGAACAGCAGCCTGACAAATACCACAAGCTTTGATCATGTTAATATCGTATTCCTTAGTGTCACCCTGTATGGCTTTCGAGATGTAATGCCCAACATAGGCGTGCCAGTCGTTCGCGGTGTTCTTGCGATCAAACTCGTCACCCCAGATACGATCCTGGCGAAGTCTCTCAGTCAGTACCGCACCCACTTCTCTTACGCTGGCTGCACGCTGGCAGTAGGCGGCTGCAAGGATCATGTGTTTGCGAAACTTGATGATTGAGAATTCCTCTTTGCGTCCGCAGTAAGTAGCGGCTGCAAGATTCTGACCAATGGCGACATAGAAGCCTGCGTTGCTGTCCGGTATTGCAATTAGTCCGGCTCTATCTACTTCGTCTGCAATTTGCTTGACTTGTAATTCACTGTTCATTTCGTCTCCTCTAATTTTGTAAATCGTCGTGATCACTCTTCGGTTTGATTTCTACACGCTTACTGTCCACGGTCTTACCCTTATCGTTCATAAAGAAGATGTGGTCGCCGTGATGCAATCGAATCTTTGTTGGGTTGTGGTCTGTCAGGTTTGCGTAGCAGTCCAGGATTGCTCCACCTTCATTGTATCTGAAATGAGCTGCTTCGATGAGGTCTTTGTCTTGGAGATTGTCGTCTTGAATCTTTACTATCATGTTTCTGCCTTTCAATCTAACTATCTAATTTATTGTCGTTCTATCTACTGGGTATTGTAGCAAATTGATTCATCTGTGTCAAGTAGTATCTGGTGGATTAGGTAAATCTTCTATGTAGTCCGATAATGTAGCGTCTAAGTGATCTTCGCTTAGTGGGTCATCAGCATATTTTCCTTGATCCCAACCAATCTTTTTTACCTGTTCGTCAGTTAATTCGATTGAAGTTAGTATTCTCATTGCATTCTCCTACATAGTGACATTGCTTGACTTCTTACTCTCATCTCATATACCTATTGTAGCAGATCATTTTTTGATTGTCAAGACTCTTTTTTTATTTTTGAATTTTGAAATTTCAGATGCCCATCGATCCGTGACGTGTGCGGGGTAAGGGGGCATTCATTATCAGTGGGGGAAAGGCCCCATGTTATCGGACATAGTCATGGCATTGTGTTATCGGACGTAGCTCCGCTGCTCCAGGTTATCGGACGTTCGGATTCTCGTTTCGCGAATGTTCTTGACATGGACGCAGCCGCCAGTTATCGGACGTTAACTACTACGTCCTATAATAGCAGCGATAACGCTTTATTATTTCGCGGTTTTTATCGGACGTGTCCAATAACATCTACCATACTGAGCCAGGAGCGTCGATCTTTTCGGACGTGACCAATAATATCAACGTCCGCTTTCGTTCACATAGTCCGATAACGTGACGGTCGATACAAAGAAAGGCGTCCGATAATGCGGGCAACATTATCGGACGATGGGATATGAAAATCGCGGCGGGTGAAGCCGCGAGGTAGGTTATCGGACGTTAGCTATATTTCTCCTCATTGATTTTCGCGGCAGTTTTGTTATCGGACGTCGTCTTGTCAATTAGTTGTTCGTCGGTCATCTCCAGGTTATCGGACGAATATCCGCACTTCGAGCAAACTTTATCGGACGTCTGCTCAAATTTGGCGTCTTGTACATAATCAATTCTCATAACGTCGGCCAATTGTAATTCGCTGCCAATATACGCGGCATGTTCAAGAGATATATCAAAGCCGGAATTGGGCCAATTTACGCGGCTTATTTTGTGTATATATCGCATAGAATGTTTTCGGACGTTCTCGGCGGTTCCACAAAACGATTGTATCGGCTCATGTTTACGGCTCATAAAATCAAGCCGGACGGATTCCGTCTTGACGTCCCAGTATATCAGAACATAAATTCCAGTATCGTCCGGCTTATATTCTGTATTATCGACTCTATTGATTTTCCAATTTTCCATTTTACCCCCCTGTAATTGCTATTCTGTTTTCCGGTTATTAACTGCCTTTTGCCGTCAATCCATAGACGACAATCGGCAGTTAATAAACGGGGGTTTATTTCGTTAACAATAAAAGACAATCGACGTCGGCTTTAGCCGTCGCGACGTCTGGAAAATCGCCGAGAAAGTTATCGGACGCGTCCCAAAGTTTGACGTTTCCAATTCCGACGTCGATTGTAAATCCTTTGTATTTTTTGGTTTTCGTTTTCGGTATTAAGTGCCCATATTTATCGCTGGAAAATTTTGACTTGTCATAATCTGTAGAATTCATTTTTACCCCCTTGAAAAAACCCGTTCCGGTTTATCGGACGTGACTCATGCCTTGGCTTGGAAACGTCCGATAACAAACTTGTTAAGCATAGGCCATTAAGACGACGATTGTCAAATATATAACGGCTTTTGCAGAACGATTATCAAATAAAATATACTGTTTTTCTAAAAGTCTCATTTTTACCCCCTTATTGCCTTAACTACTTAAAGTATAATACATATTTCGGCTTTTGCAAATTAATTCTCAAAATAATCTACTCCGCTATTGTCAATATCAGTTTTCATCCATTGAATTAATTTCGTCGGTTCCGGCTTTTTGGTATAATTGCTTACAATACAACCAAACAACAAATCGACGATAATTGTAATTGTTATAGTTAACATTTTTCCCCCTTGTCTAATTAAAGTATAAACTATATTAGACAAAGTGCAAATTAAAATCAATAAATTGATAAAATATATTTTTCGCCATCGTCATCGGTCTTGATATTATCGGACGTCTCGTCGGTTCCTTCAATATCATAATCCCGCAATTCCACATATTTATCGGACGGTACGCCGTCAACCGATGAAATACATCCGGATTGAACCGTAATTATTATCGGACTTTCAAGCTTGATTCCTTTGCCGGAAAACCCACAGGAGCAAACTTTATCGGACGGAAATTCCTTTCTGCAAACCGGACAAAGTTTGTTATCGGACGTCACTTCGTCTTCGTCTTCTTTTGCGATTGATTCTGAGACGGCTTTACACACATCGGCATCGGCGTCGATTAAGTCCGATAAAGTTTGCTTGACTATTATCGGACTATTCGGATTCGCTTCTGCTTCTGCACAGTAGGCTTCAGCTTGTTTATCGGACGCAAATTCTTCTGTCCGGCATTCACAAGTCGTATTGTCGAACGCGATAAAAATATTATCAGTTATCTTGTAGTACCCAACAACATACGGCTTGCCATACGGCGTTCCTTTTGCACTTGATAAAATGTTCTTATGAGTCTGCTTTGCTTTGCTACCTTTTAACATTTTTACCCCCTTATTGATTGTCATCATTCATAAACTCAAAACAAGGCGTTTCCATAAATATAGAACGATATACGGAAACGAACGAACGCGGATTTTTATTGTTTAGACGTCGAACACAATACCAAATTAATGCTTGATAATTTGCAGGTTTTGTGTTCGCGGCAATTGCTTCTGTAATCATTTTTTGCTCTAATCGGTCGTAAACGTTCGGAGTTAATCGGCTTTGCTCTATACCATAAGCTTTACAAATCCAGACGTCAATTGTTACTACGTCTAAATTTCCTTTTAGGTTTTCAGCGAATCGAAAAACTTTTGAACCATGTATCGGCTTTCGCTGTAGTGCTCGAATAACATTCGGTGAATGAGTAGACATTAGACGTCCCATAATATCGGCGAAAATCTCCGGCTTTTTGTCGCGGTTTATATACGCCGTCAATATAGCCGATGACATTTTCCAATTCTGTTTTACAGATTGTCGCGGGGACGTCGCTGCCAATATATCGACAAACAACGTCCAATAATCGCCATATACCTGGCGAATCAAAGCCGTCGCGTCGGGATACCATGTTAAAGCCGAATAGTCGATTTTATCGGGCCTAACTTTCAGACGTAGTCGCATTTTTATCGGACGTTTTTTCTTCTTCTTTGTTTTCGCTGCCATATTTACCCGTAAAATAGCTTATTGATTGATATATGGACAACCCAAATCGGCCTTCTCATCGTCCGATAATATGCAGTCGTCGCATTCGCTGTCTTCACATTCTGCCGGAATATTATCGGACAAATCAAAACTGCCTTTTATTTCGTCGTCCGATAATTCGTGAGCAAAACACGAATTGAAATTGCCGGAAAATCCTTTGTCAATACACATGTTATTAAAAGCCGTCAATACGTCGCTGCCTTGTGCAATTGCCAAATATTGACAATTATCAACGTCGGTTCCGCCGTCGTCTTTTGTGGTTCCGCCGGACGTCAAGAAAATATACGTTTTTTCAATTTCCATTTTTACCCCCCTTGATTGATTAGTGAAATAATCCGGCACGGCTTTTGCTTTTTGTCAATTTCGTCGGCTTTCCTGTTCGACGGATTAACATTGCTGCCGAAAATCGCCGTGTCATTGACGTTTTACGTCCACATGACATTATGCTTGATAATAAACCTTTTTTCCTTGCCATTTTTACCCCCGTAAAAATTGCTTATTGGTTCAAAACGTCAAAAACTTTGTCGATTCTGTTTTGGCTTTCGTCGGCTAAACTGTCAAAAGTTTTGACGGCTTTAATGCCGATGATTAACGTCAACAAAACAACAAATCCGATTACAATTAATTTGCTTGAAAATCTCATTTTTACCCCCTTATTGCCCTAACTACTTAAAGCATACTACATAAACGGCGTTTTGCAAATTCTAATTGAAAAAATATCCATAACAGTCTTCACAGATTTCAAGTTTTTCTCTTTTGTTAGTATGGGCCTTGCCGATTGTCGCTGAACAAAAAAATCGTTTTCCGGCTTTATTATTGCCGCAAGTCTGGCAAGCAAATTGCGAAAAAAATGGAGCCGATAAATCATTATCAAAAAATCCTTTTATTGGCGAAAAATTAAAATAGGTCGCTGTTAGTTTTTCGTCTGGTCTATGTTCTGCCATTTTACCCCCTTGTCAATTGCTTTCGTTTCTTACTACTTAAAGTATAATACATAATGACAAATATCAAAACGAAAAATATTTTTTATTCGCGTTTTGCTTTTAATGTTCTATACTATACATATAGAGAAGAGATGAAAATTCAACGTCCGATAATACTGGAGACAGAATCTATGGAGTACGTCCGATAATGTTCTTTGACAATGTGAATGGCTAACGGTCTAACGTCCGATAAGTCTGCGACG
>Ga0307428_1001663_pt1 | contig 10957 bp, 12 predicted proteins | sample SalMarWE160240MG_FD_202161 | JGI IMG/M metagenome (GOLD analysis project Ga0307428, IMG submission 202161) | Salt marsh sediment microbial communities from the Plum Island Ecosystem LTER, Massachusetts, United States - WE1603-240 | ecosystem: Environmental > Aquatic > Marine > Intertidal zone >...
CCCGGTCACCCGTAAGATCCTCACGGCGCTGCCCGCGCTCAGCCGCAAGAAGCGAGCCATCCGTCTCGACGATAACCTCGAACTGGACCTGGGGCTCGATTCGTTATCCCGAGTCCAGCTCGTGGTGGCCCTCGAGGAACTATTCGGAGTCGACCTCCCGGCAGAGAGCGGTTCCGAAATGTTTACGGTGCGCGATGTGGTGCTCAAGGTGCGAGAGTCTCTTGGAGAACGCCCGGAGACCGCAAAGGGAGACGAGAAAGCCCGTCGTCCCACCTGGAGCAAGATCCTCGAAGGTGAGCCGCCCGCGCCGGTCCTGGCCGAGATCGCGGCGGCCAACAAGCCCTGGGCTCTTGCCGTTGCCTTCGTCTCCCACAAGCTCCTCCGCCTTCTCTTCCGGCTCCTGTGTCGCTTCCGGGTCTACGGCTTGGACCGCCTCCCGGATCAGGGCCCCTATCTCATCACGCCCAATCATGCAAGTTATGTCGATGCCTTCGCCCTCGGGGCCGCCGTCTCGTTTCAGCGTCTCCGTCACCTCCACTTTCTGGGCTTTCAGCAATTCTTCCGGAACCCCATCAGCGCCATGTTCGGCATCGCCCACCGGGTCATCCACGTGGACGCCGATACCTACCTGTTCCAGGCCCTCCGCGCGGCGGCCCATGTCTTGAGACAGGGGGAGACCCTGTGCCTCTTTCCAGAAGGCGCCCGTTCCATCGACGGACAGATCAAGCCCTTCAAGAAAGGTGTCGCCATCCTGGCCAAGGAGCTGAATCTCCCCCTGGTCCCGGTCCGGATCATCGGCTCGTTTGAGGTTTGGCCCCGGGAAAGAAGCTATCCGCGGCCCCATCCCCTCACGATCATCTTTGGCCCGCCGGTGACGGTACGGGAACTCCTGTCCCAAGGGCCGGCCGAGGCCGACGAGTATGAAGTCATTGCCGCGCGCCTTCAGCAGCGGGTCGCCGCCTTGAGTACGTCAGTGGGAGGAGACGGATGATCCATCGCGACCGCATGCGAGATCATTTCCTGACGTTGGTGCGAATCGACAGTCTTTCTCGAAAGGAGCGAGACGTGGCGATGCACCTCAAGGACGAGTTGATTCGCCTGGGAGCCGAGGTCACCTTTGACCAGGCGGATCGGATGGTCGGCGGCACCGTCGGAAACCTCATCGCCCGGATCCCCGGAACCCGACCGGGGGTGGCCCCTTTCCTGCTCTGTGCCCACATGGATACCGTCGGTCCCGGCGAAGGGATCACACCCCACGTGGAACAGGACATCATCACAAGCGACGGATCCACGATCCTGGGGGCGGACGACAAGAGCGGCATCGCCATCATCTGCGAGGTCCTGCGCGTCATCCAGGAAGAGGCAATTCCCCACGGAGAGATCGAGGTCGTCTTTACCATCTGCGAAGAGACTGGCCTGCAGGGGGCGAGGCACCTCGATGTCTCCCACCTCCACGCCCGCACCGGTCTCGTCCTGGACAGCAGTAATCCTGATCACCTGATCACTCGAGCCCCGTGCGCCAACCGGTTGCAGTTTACCGTTCGTGGTCTCGAGGCCCACGCCGGGGTCTGCCCGGAGAAAGGGATCAATGCGATCCGGATCGCCAGTGAGGCCATCGCCGGGATGCGGCTCGGTCGCCTGGACGAGGAGACCACCGCCAACATCGGGATCATCGAGGGTGGCAATGCCATCAACATTATCCCCAATGCCCTGACCGTGCAGGGAGAAGCCCGGAGCCACGACGAGGCGAAACTCAACGCCCAGACCGAGCACATGATCCGCTGTTTCGAGGAAGCCGCAGCGCGACACGCGCTCACCCTCGATGGCGTGGCCCAGCGTGCCCAAGTGACCTGTCAGGTCCAGCGAGATTACGATCGGCTCTTCGTCTCAGAGGAGGCCTCGATTGTTCAGCTGGTTCGGGAGGCGGTCCGCGCCCTTGGCCGTGAGATCACGCTCTGGCGAACAGGGGGCGCGTCGGATGCCAATATCCTCTGCGCCAAGGGACTCGAGGTGGCCAATCTGGGGACAGGACAGCAGGAGGTCCATACGGTGCGAGAGTACTTGCGACTCAGCGAAATGGTCCGTTCCGCCGAGCTCGTCCTGGAAACGCTCAAGCGTCACGCCGGCAGAGGCTAACGGGAACGCGATCCAGAAGGGAGGCAGGTCCCATGTACACGGTGACCAGCATCATGAAGAGTCCGGTGGTAGGCATCGAAGGCAACAAGTCGGTCGCCGAGGCGCTGCACCGGATGCAGGAGATGGGGATCTCGAGCATCCTGGTCACCCCTGCCGCAACCGGAGAGCCGCGCGGGATCATGACCAAGCGGGACGTCATCTCCAAGGTGGTCTCTCAAGGCAAGGACCCCGAGAAGCTGAGGGTGCGGGACGTCATGACGGCGGGACTGATCACGGTCCCTGCTGACTGTACCCTCCAGGACGCGGCTGCACTGATGATGGAGAAGAGCATCCGGCGGGTCCTGGTGAGTCGGGGCACGGAGATCATCGGAATCGTCAGCGACACTGACATCTTCCGGGCGGTTGAGGAGGCGGGATGGGGGAAGAATTATTGAGACTTTCGCTCAACAATCTCCACAAAGGCTGCGACGATGTCGGTTTTGGTGATGATCCCCAGCACTCGACCCTGCTGAACGACGGGCAGGCCGCTAATTCGCCGGTCGAGGAGGATCCGGGCCACATCGGCGATCGAGGTTTCTGGAGCCACGGTGATCACCTGCTTCGTCATGATGTCCTTCACCGCAACCTTCTCGAGCGCGTCATGGGGATCCTGGTCTCTGGCCCCCGATGTGAGCGACGAAGGAAAGACTAATCGGATATCCCTATCCGTAACGATGCCGACAAGCTTCCCCTGATCTACGACCGGCAGGTGACGGATCCGATGCTCCCGGAGGAGTCCCCACGCAGCCCGCACGCTATCCGAGGGCTTGACCTGGACCAATTTCTTCTTCATCCGGTCGGCGACCCGCATCCCCTCCCCCGGTCCCACCCCCCGCGGTGCCTTCAATGCCGAGGCCGCGGTCCTACCCGCGAATCTTCCGCATAAGATAGCAACCCCTTTCAGTTGGGTCAAGGAAATCCGCCGAAAAAAGGTGATACCTGGCTCACCCCATCAGACGTTGCGCTGTCTCGGCCGATCCGGTATGCTGATTCAGAATCACCGACACCAATTCGTCCCAAACCGGAAGACGAGGAGTTCAGGGGTACCGATGCGTGAACCACTGCTCACGTGGTCTGATGGCGTGCGCATCGATGGAATGCTACACCTTCCGGGTCCAGGCCGATGGCCCTGCGTGATCACCGCCCATGGCCTCTTTAGTGCGAAGGCAAGCGATAAGTTTATCCTCCTCGCCGCACGACTCACCGAAGCGGGATTTGCCTGTCTCCGTTTCGACTTCCGTGGCTGTGGGGAGAGCGGCGGCGAACTCAAGGATACGACCGTATCCGGCCGGATCAGCGATCTGAAGGCGGTTCTCACCTCCATCCGGGGGCACCAAGCGGTCGATGGACGCCTCTTCCTCATGGGAAGTAGCCTCGGAGGCTACGTCAGCCTCTTTGTGGCGGCAGGGCAGCCCGACGTAAGCGCCACAGCGCTGTGGGCGACCCCCGCCACCCTCCGACATCTCGACATACGAAAGGACACCTTACAGGCACACGGGCTCGGGGAGCCCTTCTTCCAAGAGATGACACAGGGGAGCTTCGTCGAGGCACCGGCTGGCGTCTCTCGGTGCCTGATTATTCATGGGGGAGATGACGAGCTGGTTCCCTGCGCGCACGCCCACGACCTATACGAACGCGCCAACGAGCCCAAGGCGTTGGAGGTCCTCCCGAACGCAGACCACCGACTCACCGACGCCGAAGACCGAGAGCGGGCCATCCATCTGACCGTCGCCTGGTTCAAGAGGCACCTGTGATCGAGAAAGAGGAGATCCGCCGCGTCATCACCAGCCGTCAAAGGCGGTCGTTGCCCCCCGAGGAAAAACGGCGGGCAGCGGTCCTGGTTCCTCTTTACAAGGAAGAAGGGAGTGTTCAGATCCTCCTCCTCAGGCGGACAGAGCATCTGAAGGTCCATCAAGGACAAATCGCCTTTCCCGGCGGGACCTGGCATCCTGGAGATGCGAATCCCATCGCTACGGCCCTACGAGAGGCCCATGAAGAGGTGGGCATCCGTCCCGAGGACGTGGAGGTGCTGGGGGAGTTGGACGATACCTCGACCGCCACGTCGAACTTTCTGATCACGCCCATTGTCGGAGTGATCCCCCCATCCTACCCTTTCCAGATCAACGCGGGGGAGGTGGCCGAACTTCTCACGCTTCCCCTTGAGGTTCTTCGGGACCCCCAAGCCTTCCAGGAGGAGATGTGGGAGAGAGACGGGCGCAGCGTGCGGGTCTTCGTTCGGCGGGAAGGATCCAATATCATCTGGGGGGCCACGGCCAGGATCCTCCTCCACCTCGGAGAAATCCTCTTCCCCGCCCATGCAGGGGACTGATGGGCCACGGACAACATTTAGGGATCCGCCGATGATCAATCTACTGCTGTTCGATGTGGATGGAACCCTCATCCTGACCGGAGGGGCCGGGACTCGGTCGTTTCAACGGACTTTCCGCGAGCTGTTCAAGACAGAAGCCGTTCTCGACGGGATTCGGTTCCATGGCCGCACCGACCTGGAGATCGTCGAGGATATCTTTATCAAAGCCCTCAATCGACTGCCTGCCCCGGACGAACTGCACACGATTTGCAACAGGTATCTGACTTACCTCGAAGAGGAGGTGCGCCACTCGCCGGGATACCGTATCATGCCAGGCCTTCCCGGCCTCTTGGAAATCCTTGCGGCTCGATCTGAGGTCTGCATGGGGTTAGCGACAGGCAATCTGGAAGGGGCGGCGCGCATCAAACTGAATCGGGCCGATCTGAACCAGTACTTCCCCTTTGGGGGGTACGGCTCGGATGCCAAGGATCGGACCGTGCTGATCCGGACGGCCATAGAACGCGGAAGGAACCTCCTTGGCCGGTCACACGATGAGGTCAGGGTGTTCGTCATAGGCGATACCGATCTCGACATCTGCTGTGGCCGAGAAGCCGGGGCAACGACTGTCGCGGTGGCAACCGGCGGCGACTCTTGGGAGACGTTGGTTCAGGCGTCGCCCGATTATTTACTGAAGGACCTCAGCCGCCCCGAGGAGTTCCTGGCGATCCTCGGCGAGTCCGGCTAATACCCCTGTACCTAACCGACGATGTCCTCTCCCCCGTCTAGCCCGATCACGTTGCCTGTCATCCAGTCCGTTCCCGGTTGACTCAGGACCGCGATCCCGGCCGCCACATCCGCACAGGTGGTCAGGCGGTGAAACGGATTCCGCGCCGACGCAACTTCGATCATCTTCTCATGGCCGGGGATTTTCCGGAGTGCGGGCGTATCAGTCACCCCGGCACGGACGGCATTCACCGCCATACCCATCGGTGCCAATTCCAGCGCCAGCTGTCGAACATGAGACTCCAAGGCGGCCTTTGCGGCGGAGACGGTGCCATACGTGGGCCAGACGCGCTGCCCTCCGGAGCTGGTCATGGCAAAGACCTTTCCCCCCTCTCGCATCAGTCCCCGCCAGACGAGATCCTGGACCCAGTAGACGAGGCTGTGTGCCATGACATCCATGGTCATATCCATCTGCGCCTTATTGATCGCCTCGGCCGGGTTCGGAGCGACGAACGGTTTCAACGTCCCGAAGGCCAAGGAGTGGAGCAGAACCTTGACTGCCCCCTCTTCACCCCGCTCTTTCAGGATTTTCTCCATCTGGTCTAACGCCTCCCGCCGCTTCTCCTCATCGGCGGCGTTTATATTAAAGAAACGGGCCTCCCGCCCCATCCCCTGGATCTCTCCCGCGATCCGCTCCGCGTTGGCGAGGGTGGCCTTCCGATCCAGATGGATGCCGAAGATATGCATTCCGGCTCGGGCCAGGGCCAGGCTGGTGGCCTCCCCGAACCCGCTCGACGCGCCCAGCACGACAGCCCAGCCGCTCAACTGATCATTCACCATTCCCTCCTCCGCTTCACTCCCACCATTCTGCCCATGACACGCTTTTTTCCAACCAGCTACCCGACAAAAAGGATCTCGACCTGCTGGGGTAAGACGCCCTTCTCGAATCCCCAGCGCAGCAAGGTTTCCACCGCCTGCCGCCCCTCTCGCCCGTACGCCAGGGTGAGGTCATTCACGTACATCCCTACAAAGGCGTCCGTGGAAGACGGATCCATCCCTCGCGCAAAATCCATGGCATAGACCAAAGCCTCCTGGCGGTGCGCAAGGGCATATTCAATACTCGCTTGAAGCAAGTGAGCGATTTGCCGCATCCGGGGTTCTCCCAGATCGCGACGGATCGCGTTCACCCCGAGGGGGAGCGGAAGTCCCGTCCGGTCATGCCACCAGGCTCCCAGATCCAGGCTCTTCACCAAGCCGTGATCCCCGTACGTCAGCTGCCCCTCATGGATGATGACGCCCGCGCCGTATCGTCCCGCGACCACCGCGTCGAGAATTTCGTCGAACGGGAGGACGGCATACGGAAACTCCCCCAGGCAGATCCGCAGGGTGAGGAACGCGGTCGTCAGCGTTCCAGGGACCGCGATCGTTTCACGGCGGAGCGCATCCATGTCGAGCGGTTTCCGTGACACCACGATCGGCCCGTACCGTCGTCCCATGCTGGCCCCGTGCGGCAGCAAGGCATACTTGTCAGCGACATAGGCGTACGCATGGAGCGACAAGGCCGTGACGGGGAGCCTTCCCTCCATCGCCCAGCGATTCAGCGTCTCGATGTCCTGGAGTACGTGGCGGAACTCCAGGTCACCCGTCTCGATCTTCCCCGCCGTGACGGCATAGAACATGAACGCGTCGTCCGCGTCCGGACTATGCCCCACCTCAATGACTTCTCTCATCCTTTCCCTCGTCTTTCTCCTAGAGCCCGGCGAAACCCACGACTCACTGCGGCCAACGGGTGGCGCCGGGCGGGGCGCCCCACCGCGCTTTCTGCTGCCTCCCACCCCGGCAGCACGTGTAGGTCCCGAGCGACATGCCGGGATTCCGAAAGGTTTCGGAACGAACAGGGTCGCCGCGGGCCCGAAGGGTTCCGGGCTCTTGCGGAGAGGCCCGGAGCGAGGGGCCTGCAGGTACTGCCCTTCTCTTCGCTTCCCCTCGCCGCCTCAGTCTTATTCTATCGTCTCGCCGGGCTTCATCTCGATCACCTTCAGCCCCCGAATCGCCTTGGTCAGCTGCCGCAATTTTCCCGGCGTCCCTGTGAGCGGGGGGAAGGTACCGTAATGCATCGGAATCACCCACCGCGGCTTCAAGAGCCGACAGGCGTAGGCCGCCTCCTTCGGGGACATGGTGAAGAGATCGCCGATGGGCAGAAAACAGAGTTGGGGATGATAGAGGTCTGCGATCAGCCGCATATCCCCAAACACCTGCGTGTCCCCCGCAAAGTAGAAGACAAAGCCGTTTTCCAACGTGACGACATACCCCGCAGGATTCCCCCCGGAAATGAAGCGGCCTTCTTCGTCCTGAATCCCAGAGCTGTGGAACGCCTGCACCATGGTCACTTTGATGCCGTTGACCTCCTGGGTTCCCCCCATGTTCATCGGGAGCGTATTCGCCACCCCCCGGCTGCCCAGGAACCCGGCGATCTCAAAGATGGCCACGACCTTTGGGTTGTGCGCCTTGGCCAACGCGATCGCATCGGCCATGTGGTCAAAGTGGCCGTGGGTGATGAGCATGAGATCGATCTTGTCCACCGTCTTGAGCTTGTCGGGACAGGCGGGGTTTCCCATGACCCACGGGTCAATCAAGACATGAACACCCTTTGGGCTGACGACCTTGAAGGTGCTATGGCCGTACCACGTGATGGAGCAGTCTTTCTTGAATACCATGACGAACCTCCCTCTTTAGGACAACAGTCGCTTCGTAATCGAATCCAAGAGGAGGTAACACCTTACGTCACGCGCCTGGCGTGGTTCGGCGCATTATCTGAGCGAGTGAGGAAGCCTTCTCTCAGATCGACTGCGGTGGCTCTTCGGAATGCCAAAGACATATGAGCAGTGAATTCTGAATAGGAGGGTTATTTATGCAGCCCGCCTAACGCGTATCAGAGATATCGTCTTGTGTGACAAGATTGAGGAAGTGTTTCTTGTCCAGTTCTTTCGGTATTTCCTTTGCGAGGATCTGGTAGAGGTCTTTGGTACTCGATGTCTTTTTCGCCGCCTTTTTAACGAGGACCTTGGCTACTGGCCCGACGTACACAGCCAGGCGCTCCTCTGCCGTTCTTAACACCTCGGGTTCCCAAGTGGAAACCGTTCCTGAGCGCTGATCTCCTTTGAAAGTCGTCACTGCTTCATCTCTATCTGCAGCCCGGTATGATCCTTGAGTCGAAGGTGGTTGAGTCTTACCCGGTACGAGTCCTTTGCCGAGGAAAATGGTCTTCTCTCGCTCTGTGGGTATATATTCTGCAAGCAGTTTGTATAGCTCCTCGATATTCGACGCCTTGTGCGTGGCCTTTTTTACGAGGACCTTCGCCAGTGGTCCAATGTAGAGCGCAAGGTCATTCTCTACTATCCCTAAAACGTCCGGCCGCCAATCAAAAACCGCTGTAGGGGAACCATCCCTTTTAGCCGACCCAACCGTTTCTTCTTCAGTTGCACCTACGGGTTTTTCCCGTGCTTCTGATGCCTGTGATATAGCAGCCTCTCTCAGCCGCAACACTTCATATACAGCATGCTCCCTGACGTGCTTATCTTGGCGAACCCCCTCATACCGGAAAAGCTGGGCGAAATCATCCGAGAGACACGAAATGACATCGTAGAAAGAGCGGGAGGCAAGAATCTGGTTGGGTTGGGCAAAATTCATCACCCTATTTGCCATGTTGATTCCATCGCCAACGGCACTGATCAGCCCAGTAATATTCTCCACGAGCTTGACCGCGCCAAGATTAATACCAATGCGAACCGCGAGTGAAGTTACCGCTTCATCCATGTCATGCTTGAAGGTATCTCGCAAATTCAGGGCAGCGAATAGCGCTTCTTCCGGATCCCCAAGGAAGCACAATGCAGCACCATCCCCCGAATCTACGATAATCCTATCAGGCTCAGGCACAGTCTTGACGGCTTCATCAACTGCGCTCTTGAGGCGTTTCTTGATTCCTATTTGCTGCGTTACAGACCGCTTTGTGTAGTCAACAACGTCCAGGAACACCACACTACACAACCAGGTCCTCGTTTTTTTCTCCATGATCCATGTCCACACATTCGATATTTTCTACTCTTCCAACATCTTCATGGCCTTTTCAAGGCTTCGGCGCATCCGATTGAACGACACTGCTAAGCTCGCAATTTCGTCCTTGCCACTCTCTGCAAATTCCGGTGCATCGAGCTTGCCCATGCTCACTTGATCAGCAATGCGTGACATATTTGTCACGGGCTTAACCACGATGTTGCCCAGCATCACATTGAGCATGATGGCAATGATAGTAAATATCCCGACCAGCGCCCCCATAAAGGTGACGAAGGTGCTATTGGCTTTTTTAAATGGTACTGACGTGGGGACAGATACGATCTGCGCTCCTACTACCTCGTTCAGTTTCCAGCCGAAACCATTCGCTGGCCCGTAACGCGCCAACAGGGTTTTGGGGGCCGCTTGTACGGTGCTATGGCACGTCAGACATCCTCGATCATTGATTTGAATGGGACGTGCAAGGTACAGAGATCTCCCAGTAGGGGTTTCTCGCTCACCGATAATTTCTCCCCCTTTTGAATTATTTCTGAACTCTTCAACAACATCTGCCTCCCAATCGACAGCTCTATTTCGAGGGTTCGTGGGATTCAAAGTGGCTTCTTTATACGTGTACTCAGGATGTGTTTTTCGAAGTTCATGAAAGGCTTGAGTGGCCGCATACGCAGGTACCGATTGTGGAAGAAATGCACGCTTGAGCTGCATGCCTAGCAGCGGTTTGATTTCGCCAATCGTATACCCACGAATCGCCATCGCAGCTTCCATCATCATCCCTGCTTGCTGAATGACCTCCTCACGAGCATTCGTTTGCAGAATTTTGTATGACAAGAGGCCAGTAACGAGCAGGCTCACCGAAAACACGCCAACCAATACCAAGTTAAATTTTGTTTTCAGTTTCATGGCATCCCTCTACATTGTGCGATACGGCCACCTCGTAGCTCCGACAGACTTACTTGCAGCGAAGCGAGGCTGCGTAGGCTTCGCGAAACCCTATCAAGCTGAAGGTGACAGAATACGTCTTTGTTGCAGGCCAGGTTGGCCAGAACCGTAATTGAACCTTGGCGGTAACTCCTGTCTTAAACTGATTGATAATTTTTGCAATTTCGCTTTCGAACAGTGCCCTCTTCTCCATAGAGACTTTATCCATCCCTATGAATCCATATCCATCAACTTCCAACCCAACGTCCGAGAAATTTGGATCAATATTGGACTCGGTCAGAACGAGTAACGACTTGTCATCAAGTCGCATAAATGCCTCGGTGTCCTGGTAACCATCATAGAGAGTCTTCCTTTCTGATTCAAGAATACAACGGGATTGGTTTTTCTCACCTTGGATGCGTTTCACGGTCCAGTTTGCACTTGCCACGCCACTGATCAGAATGGTTGCGACGGCCGCAACCGGCAGTGTGACCTTCAATTTCCGACGCATCGCTCGGCCCCATCTCGAAATAGGCCCTGAAGCCTTGCGTCACCTGACTCCCAACCGCTCGCCCCGCGTGAGGCGTTGCAGTTCCACACTTTAACACAAAGGGTTGCAGAACGCGGGTTGTACGGCCCTGGCCAGCTTTTGATCACGGCCATCCCTGTGAGGTGATATTGGACGGCTGGAGGAGGGGGTATCCTGACCCTGCACCAGATCCGTTACAGCATTGGTGAGTCGACCTGGGAGGCCTTGACGCA
>Ga0307428_1001671_pt1 | contig 10898 bp, 11 predicted proteins | sample SalMarWE160240MG_FD_202161 | JGI IMG/M metagenome (GOLD analysis project Ga0307428, IMG submission 202161) | Salt marsh sediment microbial communities from the Plum Island Ecosystem LTER, Massachusetts, United States - WE1603-240 | ecosystem: Environmental > Aquatic > Marine > Intertidal zone >...
ATGGGGCCAATGACGGACAAGACGTTCGGCGCGCCCAGCCGAAATGTCTTGTCCGTCATTGGCCCCATTCCCCGCATTTTCGGCGGCGTCGCCGCTGTGTCGCATCGTTAGCGTCATCAAGGCTGGACCTCCGGCCGTGGGTTGCAACAGCCATTTCCGTTTTCTCCAGGATATGCACAGCTTACGATTTACTTATGCACAGGGCCGCGAAGGCTAGAGCCTTGGCGCGACGCGAAAACATCGCTCCGACACGCGAGCGTCACAGCGCCGATACCGAATGGAGCCAGTTTTGCCGCTGCCGCCGGGACTGACAGATGCTCAATTCGACGGCGCCTGCGAGGCGTTGCGGGCCATTGTCGGCGCCGATCGCGTGATCACCGGAGAGGAGCGGCTTGCGCCCTACCTCGATCCCTATTCTCCCGGCGTTGCCGACCGCTACGCGCCCTCGGGCGCGGTGCTAGCCGGCAGCGTCGATGAGATCAAGGGCGTGCTCGACGTCGCCAATCGCTTTTCGCTGCCGCTTTGGACCACATCAACGGGCCGCAACTATGCTTACGGCGGCGCCGCACCCTGTCTCAACGGTGCGATGATCCTCGACCTCAAGCGCATGAAGGACATCGAGGTCGATCCCGAGCTCGCTTACGCCATGGTCGAGCCCGGCGTCACCTATCTCGATCTCTACAAATTCATCCAGGAAAAAAAGTATCACCTCTGGATCGACTGCACCGACCCCGGCTGGGGCAGCGTGCTCGGCAATGTGCTGGAGCATGGCATCGGCTACACCCCTTATGGAGATCATGCCGGGTATCAATGCGGCATGGAGGTGGTGCTCGCCACCGGCGAGGTACTGCGCACCGGGCTCGGCGCCATGACCGACAACCCGGCCTGGCCGCTCTACAAATATGCCTTCGGTCCATCCCTTGACGGGGTGTTCACGCAGTCGAATTTCGGCGTCGTCACCAAGATCGGCATGTGGCTGATGCCGGAGCCCGAGGTGTTCGTCGCGGTGGAGATGGCGTTCCGGCACGAAGAGGACATCGTGCCCTTGATCGACACGTTGCGCCCACTCCGTCTCGACGGCACCATCCCCACCGCCACCATCGCCAATTGGATGCGCATCGCCGCCGCCAATTCGACGCGGTCCGAATGGGATGACGGCAACGGCGCCATGCCGGAGAGCGCCATCAAGAAACTGATGGCGAAGATGGAGATCGGCTATTGGGGCTTACGCTTCGGCCTCTATGGCCGCGACGCCGTGGTCGACGAGAAGCTTGAGGCCGTGGAAAAGGCCTTCGCTCCCCTCGGCGCCGAGATCATGGCCTACAAGGTTCGGCGGGACGAGAAAGTGCCGCCGGAATTCGGCAGCCTCGCCGGCATCCCGAGCGTCGACATGATGCCGTTGAACTGGCTCGGCGGCACGGGCGCCCATATCGAATGTCCGCTGGTCGTGCCGATGCAGGGCGCCGCGTTTCTCGATCTCTATCGGCGGCGCACGAAACTCTTCAACGAAGCGGGATTCGATCAATATTGCGGCCTGACCTCGACGACGCCGCGATGTTTCATCAATACCGCCTCGATCATTTTCGACCGTGACAATCCGGAGCAATGCGCGCGCGCACGGGAGCTGGGCAAGGCGCTGATCGAGGATGCGAGCAAGCATCATATTGCTGGCTATCGCGCCCACATCTCCGAGATGGATCTGGTCGCGGCGCAATTCGCGTTCAACGATCACGCTGCCATGCGCACCTATGAGCGCCTCAAGGACGCCCTCGACCCGAACGGCATTCTGTCCCCCGGAAAGCAGGGCATCTGGCCCAAGGCGCTGCGCAACGCGAAGGAGGGCGACACGCCGTGAGACTGGGACCGAAGTGGCAAGCCCCGCAGCTCGATCGCCGTGAGCTGCTCGGCCTCGGTGGCGCCGCGGCGCTGTCGCTCGCAACGTCATCCGGCGTCGATATCGCCGCCGCCGCGGCGCCCCGCGCCAGCGCCATGCTGGGCGTCGCCGATCCGCGCTACGCCGATAGTCGCAATTTTGCGCACGGCCTCGCGCGCGGCGGCGCGAGTGTCGTCAGCCTCGCGCCGAATGCGGGAGCTGCATGGTTTGAGACCATCGCGCCGCGGCTCCGAACAGGAGTCCGCCTCGCCGGTCTCACGCTCGATTCGGATTTCTTCATTCTCGAACGTCTCGCCGAGCCGGCGCGCGGGGTGACGCGCTTTGTCGGCTGTCATGATTGGCGCTGCCCGCCGGGCGTCAACCACAGGCTGCGTGGCACGGTGAAGCTCGACGACATTGTCAGCGCGATTGATGCGGGTGGAGACGGTTGGGCTGAACGCTTAGGCCTGACGCTCGCCGTGACGACCGAGAGTGACGAGGCGAGACAAGGGCCATGGCTCAGGCGGGAACGCACCAAGGCCGTTACGGCGAGACCAAGCTACTTGGTCTCTTGGCTGATGACCTTTGCCGCCTAGGCCGTTTGCGGTTCAATGAGCCCAGCGATGGGTCTGATGTGAAACTTCGAGCATGCCGGTCTGCGCTTCCTCGGGTAGCAGGCTGGCGATCACGCCCATAGCCAGTTCCACCGAGATCTCGCTGCCGCCGCACTCTTTGAGCTGATCGCGCAGCCAGGAGTAGATTTCCTCGTCGCCGGCCTTTAGGCCCGCGGCGATCTCCTCGAACATCTGCGCCAAAGATCCCGTTGCCATCGCCCCCCTCCGTAGTGCTGGCCCTAAAGGCCCGCACATGGCTCAGCTAAACCCCCTCTACGCTCTCCTTCGTCAGTCCGCCCGCGACTCAGAATCATAACGGGTCATGCTGCATGTGCGAAGAGGCGAGATTGCCACAGTCAGAGACGGAAATGGGGGATTTCAGTCGTTTCGCTGTGGGGTGCCGACAAAAGAAAGTGGCGTTTTGGCCACCGAGCCGACCGGCTGGTCGCGTCCGGGGAGGTTGGCGTAGGCAACGGACACGGGGCGCGGCTGACAGAAATGGTGCCCGCCGCGCGCATTGGTGCGCAGGAGATCGAGATGGAAATGGTTGCTGTGATGGACATCGCTGCCGGGCCCGAGCACGGTGTAGAACTGAGCGCAAGCTCCGGCGAACACCATTTGCAGGAAGGCGCGGTCCCGTGGGCTGCCGCGCCACCAGCCTTGGAGCACCGTGACTTCACGGCCGCTCGCGAGCCTGAAGCCGGCGACATCGAGGGCGTTGCCGAAGGAATGCTCCGACAGCGGGCCGCGACGGCTGCCGTTTCGTCCCCTGCAGCCGTAGGAGGCGATTTGCCTGATGGCGACCACCGGCTCGCCGAAGGCGCGGTAGGCCGCGGGCTGGACGGAGGCCCGCACCCAGCGATTGAGCGCCGCTGTCATCGGGCAGTTGATTGTCGCCGTCGGCGATACCGCGATACGGCCGTCGTAGAGGCCCGAGACCTTGAGCGGATGGTCCATGCCGCAGGCGATGCCGCCGACGGGACGTGCGGATTGCACATAGGCCGACGCCCTGACCTCGCCGCGGGCAAGACAGGCATCCTCGGCGTCGGAGCGCCATTGCGCCCGCGGCTCCGCCAGCCGGTTCACGCCGCAGCCGGCGACCAACGCCACGATGGCCAGACCCCCGGCCAGATACGCAACCCTCACCCCCATGGCGAGCAAGATGCGCCCGAGGGCGTGAACAATCTTTCAATGCTGCTGAAGTCGTGAGCGGCCTGCGCCGGCCGCCTGGGGGAGCAACGAAAAGGGCCGCTCCCGGCTTGGGAGCGGCCCTGGCATTGTCGGCCGCGGTCGCGTCTCGACCGCCAAGCCTCGGCGTTAACCGGCGATGTCCTCGTAAGAGGCGCGCATCCAGGTCTTGGCAACCGGCGACAACGGCGTTTGACAATGAGACACTGGATCACCTCCTTTCGATTGTTGACGGGATAAGTCCAAGATAGCGGCCGAATCACGCTGGCGCAAAGCGCGGAACGCCGCGGTTCTCCGCTTCATCCCCTATTTCGGCGCCTTGGCGGGCGCCCTAGCCGAGCCCCAGCGCCTTCCGCGCCTTTGCCGTGATCGACTGGCGCGTGTTGGCGAAGCCCTCCCAGGGATCGCGCTTCAGCCGCTTCAGCCGCGCCGGCAGCGTCTTGATTGTGTAGGGCGCCGCCGCCTTGAGGCCCTTGAGCTCGTCCCAGGCAAGCGGGCACGCGACCGGCGCCCCCTCCTTGGCCCGGGTCGAGAAATTGACGATGGCCGAGCCGCCGCGCTGATTGCGGAGATAGTCGACGAAGATCTTGCCGACCCGCGTCCGCTTCAGCGGATTGGCGGTGTAGCGGTCGGGCCTGACATCGACGAGCGCATCGGCGATCGCCTTGGCGAAGGCCTTGACCTCGTCCCAGCCGAGTTTCGGCGTGATCGGGGCGACGACGTGCAGCCCCTTGCCGCCCGTCGATTTGAGGAAGCTCTTGAGCCCGAGATCGGCTAGGAAATCGCGCACCTCGACCGCTGCGGCCTTCAGCGTGGCGAGATCGAGCCCTTCGTCGGGATCGAGATCGAACACGAGGCGGTCAGGCTCGAACAGATGCTTGAGCGACACGCCCCAATCGTGAATCTCGAGGGTGCTGATCTGCACGAGGCCGAATAGCCCTGCCGCGTCGTCGATATAGAGATACGGCTTCTTGCTCTCGCCGCCGGGAATGGGGATCTGCTTGATCGCCTTCGTCATGCCTTTCATGGCGTGGCGCTGGAAGAAACGCTCCCCGTCAATTCCTTCCGGACAGCGCACGAGGCTGATGGGACGATTGATGACGTAAGGCAGGATGTACGGCCCGATCGCCTCGTAGTAGCGGGCGAGGTCGAGCTTGGTCACGCCGATCGCCGGGTAGAGCACCTTGTCAGGGCTTGAGAGAGTGATGCCAGCGAAAATCGGCTCGGCCTTTTGTTTGGTCAGGGTCATGTCGGTCTCGGCACCTTGCGTGCCCTCCTCATCGGGCAGCTCGCGGCTGACCTCAATTGCCATCTTGTCGTCGCGCAGACCTTGAAAGCTCGGATGACGCAAGCGCCCGTCCCTGGTCCACTCGGCATAGGCCACCTCGCAGACGAGCGACGGCTCGAGCCACACCGCATCCTTGCGCTCCGCCGCAGGAACCTCGACGAAGGGCGACGGGTCGCGCTTGAGCGGCTGGAACCGCCTGGACAGCATCTTGAGATCGGCGCTCGAAAATCCGGTGCCGACCTTGCCGGCGAAAACGAGGTCGTCACCCTCGAAGGTGCCGAGCAGAAGCGAGGAGAAGGGCCGGTCCTTGGCGCGCGAGCGGCTATAACCGCCGATCACGAACTCCGCGCGCCTACCACATTTGATCTTGAGCCAGTCCTTGGTGCGCCCCGACACGTAGGGCGCGGACGCGCGCTTCGACAGGATCCCTTCGAGACCCGCAGCGCAGGCCTCGCGAAAGAACAGCTCACCCTCGCCCTCGACATGGTCGGAATAGACAAGCCAATCAGGGACCGGCTTTTCCCGCATCAAGCGCTCGAGCCGCGCTTTCCGTTTCACGAGCGGCTCGCGCCGCCAATCCTTGCCGTCGAGCGACATGAGGTCGAACAGGAAGTAGCGGAAGGCCGGGTGCGGGGTATCGATGTGCTCTTGCAGCGACTTGAAGTCGGTGATCCCCGACGGCAGCACGAAGGCGATCTCGCCGTCCAGCAGCGCCTCCTTGCACGGCAGCTTTTCGAGCGCCTTCGCGATGGCCGGGAAGCGCACGGTCCAATCGAGCCCGCTGCGGCTGAACAGCGTCACCTGGTCTCCCGTCTTCCGTGTCACGATGCGGTAGCCGTCATATTTGACTTCATGCAGCCAGGAGCGCCCCTCCGGCACCTCATCCACGGGGGTGGCGAGCTCAGGGGCGATGAATTCAGGCGCTACCGCGCGGCGGGTTTGCGGCGGCTGCTTGCCGATCCAGCGGAAGTTTTTCCCGTCGGACTTTTTTTTTGAGTCTTCGAGCTCCACACCGCGGACTCGCCGTGTTCGATCTCGTCCATGGTGCGGCCGCTCTTGACGCTGGTATCATAGACCTCGGTCGGCTCATCGCCGTCGCCGGCGAAAGCGTCGCGCTTCTTGATCAGGAGCCAGTTCTCGCGGCCGCGGTCACCCTTCCTCGGCTTCATTCGCACCAGCACGAAATCGCCGTTGAGACGATCGCCGTGAAGTCTGAATTTGAGGTCGCCCTTGGCGAGGCCCTCATCAGGATCGTTGAGCGGCTCCCAGGTGCCGCGGTCCCAGATCATCACCGGGCCGCCGCCATATTCGCCCTTGGGGATCACGCCTTCGAACTTGCCGTATTCGAGCGGATGGTCCTCGGTCATCACCGCAAGCCGCTTCTGCGCGGGATCGAGGCTCGGACCCTTGGTCACCGCCCAGCTCTTGAGCACGCCGTCATGCTCGAGCCTGAAGTCGAAATGGGTGCGCCGCGCCGCGTGTTTCTGGATGACGAAGCTGTTGCCGGACTTCGCCGCACGCTTCGGCGCCGGCTCCGGCGTCTTGGTGAAGTCGCGCTTGGCGCGATAGGTTGAAAGCAGGTCCGCGGCCTTGGTCCGGGCCATCGCTTACGCCGACTTTCTCTTCGGCGCCGTGCGCGATTGCTTCTTGGTTGAGCCCGAGCGCGACGCCGCCGCTCGCTTGCCGCCTTGCGACTTGCCAGACGACTTGGCGGCCGGTGCCTTTTCCGGGGCGCCCTTGCCCTGCTGCTTCACGCTCTTCTTGAGCGCGTCCATGATGTTGATGACCTTGGCGGTGCCCGGCTCCTCGGCCACCAATGCCGGCGCGCGGTGCTCGATCTTGGCGTTGATCAGCTCCCACACCGCCTCGGTATATTCGTCCTTGAACTTCTGCGGCTCGAAGGCGCCGGCCTTGCGCTCGATCAGCTCCTTGGCGAGGTCGAGGGCTTCCTTGTCGACCTTCACCTCCGGCACTTCCTTGAAGAAGGCGTCGGCGGATTTCAATTCGTCGGCCTGGCGCAGCACCTCGAGCACGAGGCCACGCCCGCATGGCGTCAGGGCAACGATGTTGCTCTGGCCGCGCAACACCAGCTGGCCGACGCCGACCTTGCCGGCCTCTGCGAGCGCCTTCTGGATGATGACATAGCCTTCGTCGCCGACCTCGCCGTCGGGCAGGAGGTAATAGGGCTTCTCGAAATAGCGCGGGTCGATGGCGTCTTGATCGACGAAGCGCACGAGCTCGATGGTCTGCTTGCTTTCGAGCTTGAGCTCATCGATCTCCTTCTGGTCGAGCAGGACATATTTGCCCTTCTCGTATTCGAAGCCCTTGATGATCTCTTCATTCTCGACCGGGCCGACGCCGGGCGCGACCTTCTGGTAGCGAATGCGCTTCCCGGTCGGCTCGTGGATTTGGTGGAACTCGATCTTCCGTTCGCTGCTGGTCGCGGGATAGAGCCGCACCGGGATGGTGACCAACGAAAGCCGCAAGTTTCCAGTCCAGAAGGCGCGGGGTGCCATACGCGAGAACTCCTATAGACGCGAACACGCGAGCCAATCAGCCAGCCCGGACGCGGAGTATAGCTGAAACGGCCGATTTCGGGCCTTGGTTCCGACCCGCGCGCCGATGTCCGGCACGCGGAGTCTCCACCTTATATCGGGTTCCGTTAAGTATAGGTTCAAGCACCTCGGGCGGAGTCGGCGGACCGGAATGCCTCAAGGCGCAGGGTTGCGGCTATTGCCGCTCGTAAGGGAAATTGGCTTCACTGCGCTCGGGGCACGATAACCCTAGACGAGCCGCGTCAGCAGCTCGATCATCATCGCGGCGCAGGGGATGGTGGGCTATTCGTGTGCCCGACCTATCTCTTGGCTTGCTTGTGATGACCAGGCTCTGCGGGTGCTGAACAGTAAAGCGCGTCGAACGAGCCGGGCTCCGCGATACAGTGGCCGTGCTTCATGACCGGCGGATTGTAGATGCCCGTAGCAGCCAAAAATGGCACGGCCATAACCGTCAAGATCGTCCCCATTTAAGCCTCCCCCGTTTCAGTGGCACCCGCCCCAGCAACAATGCCACTCCCGTTGATTCTTTATAATACCACCTAAAATCCCCCACCGGAAATGTTTCGCGAGTGCCGCCCATTGAGCGCAGGGCTTGAGCAGCCCGCCAACGCCGCTCGGCGCGGCCGGGGGACCCTTCTGCAAGGCCCCAATTGGGGCTCGCATCCCTGGGTGCTCTTCGCCTATGCTGCCCTGGCCAGCGGCCAGGCTTCCCACCAAACCGCCTTGTCCCGGTACGACGAAGAGCCGCAAGGCGCCCTAAGGCGCCGGGCCCCGCCGCTAGCGGATTTGCTTTTCCTTACGGTTTCGGCTTGGTTCACGGCTGTTACGGAACGGGACAGGGATTTCAGGGCTTGGGTTCAGTATGAATAATGTTCAGTTGAGGTCGGACGGGGGCCTGGCACAGCCTGCCGTGGTCATCACCGGCGGCACCGAGGGCATCGGCCGCGCGCTTGCGGAGTTATTTGCCAAGGACGGTAACAACCTGCTCCTCGTCGCGCGCGACGAGGCGAAGCTTGCCCGCACCGCGGCCGAGTTGACCAAGGCCTACCCCGTTATCGTCAAGGTCACCTCCCAGGACCTCACGACGGAGGAGGGCCGCGCCGGCGTCGAACAGGCCTTGCGCCGCTTCGATCTCTACGCCGACATCCTCGTCAACAATGCCGGCATGATGTCCCACGGCTTCTTCCAGGACGTCGATACCGCCACGGTCCATCGCCTGCTCGACCTCGACATCCGGGCGCTGGTCGACCTCACTCATCGTTTCCTGCCGGAGATGCTCGCGCGCCGTCGCGGCGGTGTGCTCAATGTCGCCTCGATGATGGGCTTCATGCCGGTGCCCTATCAGGCCATCTATGCCGCCTCCAAGGCCTTCGTGATCTCCTTCTCCAAGGCGCTTGCTTACGAGACCATGGGCACAGGCGTCCGGATTTCGGTGGTGGCGCCAGGCGTGGTCGCGACCAAGCTTCACGCCAAGGCGGGGACGCAGAACTCCCGTTACATGTATCTCTTCCCCAACACGCCGCCTGAAAAGGTGGCGCGGATCGCTTATTCCCACTTCAAGCGCGGCTGGCCGGTGATCGTCCCGGGCTGGGCCAATTGGCTCAGCATGATCGCTATCCGCGTCGTGCCGGACTTCCTGCTCGTGCCGCTGATGGGCTGGTTCTTCAGGATGCGCGACGCCGAGGGCAACGTGCTCTGGCCAAACCCGCTGCCGGAGCCCGCGACGACGAGCAAGCGCGCGGCTGAGCCGGCGCACCTCGACCCCGTGGATTAGCAGGATCGCCGATCGGATCAGGCGCCCCTGAAATCGTGCGGGGCAAACCAAAAAAAGATGAGGATGGTGGAGCCGGACGGGATCGAACCGACGACCTCAGCAGTGCGATTGCTGCGCTCTCCCAACTGAGCTACGGCCCCTGAAAACAGGGCCATTTAGGGATCGGGCTTAAGGCCTGTCAAGCGAGGCACTGGCCACGCCTTTGGAAGGGGTTGCCCTCCTCCTCACCCCTCCGCTACATGGTGCGGTCCGCCAGGAGGGACTTCATGGTCTACTTGATCCAGTTCATCGATTACGTGCTGTGGCTCTACATCCTTGTCGTCTTCGCGTGGGCAATCCTGAGTTGGCTCATCGCCTTCAACGTGGTCAACACTCACAATCCCATCGTTCATTCCATTGCCGACGTTCTTTATCGCCTGACGGAGCCTACTCTCCGGCCTATTCGGCGAGTCCTTCCCGACCTCGGTGGAATCGACATTTCCCCCGTCATCCTCTTCCTGATCATCGTGTTCATTAGAAGCGTGCTCCTGCAAAACCTGCTCGATGCCTTCAGCGGTTGAACGTCGGTGGCAAGGTGATCGCGCTTCGCGCGACCCGCGACGGCGTCGTCGTGCCGGTACGCCTGACGCCAAAGGCCGGCCGGGACGAGATCGTTGGTGTTGAGGATCATGGCGGCGAGCGCGTGCTCAAGGCCCGCGTGCGTGCGCTGCCCGAGGCTGGCCGCGCCAATGCCGCGCTTGAAAGGCTGGTCGCCGATTGGCTCGGCGTGCCGCCATCAAGGGTGAGCGTGGTCCAGGGCGGCAAGTCGCGGCTGAAACGCGTCGCCATAACGGGCGACCCCGATGATCTCTCCACATTGATCGCCACGCGAACGGCAGGTCTCGCAGGCCCCGGGTAATCAGCCTTGCGTCATGAGGGCGCGGGCCATCTCCTCGCCGATGGCGCAGGCCGCGGCGCATGGGTCCTCGGCGGCGGTGATCGGGCGCCCGACCACGAGATAATCGGCGCCGGCGGCAATGGCCATGGCCGGGGTGACGATCCTTGCCTGATCGTCGCGGGCGCTGCCTTCCGGCCTGATCCCCGGCGTGACGATGACAAAGCCGCTGCCGGCCGCATCGCGGATCGCTCGCGCTTCACGGCCGGACGCAACCACCCCGTCGAAACCGGCTTCCCGCGCCATCAAGGCGCGATGGGCCACAAGCTCTGCCGGCGGGTGGTCGATGCCCTGCTGCACGAGGTCAGCAGGCGTGAGATTGGTCAGGACTGTGACGCCGAGGAGCTTGAGACCGCTTTCCCCGCGGCCGCGCACCGCGGCATCGAGGGTCTTGCGGTCCATCGCATGCACGGTGAGGAACTGGGCCCCGGTGCGCGCCACCGCGGCGGTCGCGCGTTCCACCGTCGCCGCGATGTCGAGCAGCTTGGCGTCGATAAACACGTTTGCGCCGCGCTCGGCGAGTTCGGCCGCGAGCGCGAGCCCGCCCGAGAACAGAAGCTCGAGCCCGATCTTGTAGACCCCGACGCTGCCATCGAGCCGATCGATCAGCGCCCGCGCCTCTTCGGCGCTCGGCACGTCGAGGGCGACGATCAGCCGGTCGCGCGCGTGGTT
>Ga0307428_1001672_pt1 | contig 10897 bp, 28 predicted proteins | sample SalMarWE160240MG_FD_202161 | JGI IMG/M metagenome (GOLD analysis project Ga0307428, IMG submission 202161) | Salt marsh sediment microbial communities from the Plum Island Ecosystem LTER, Massachusetts, United States - WE1603-240 | ecosystem: Environmental > Aquatic > Marine > Intertidal zone >...
CAGAAGGAAATATGAGTTTTTATTGGGATTATACTCTTGATAGTTTCAATAATCAAACCACAACACATAATCAAACAATTTATAAAATGATAGTCCGAAATAGTAGCAACAACGCTATACACACTCTTAACTTTACTTTGAAAGATGAAGAAGATGATTCGGTTATAAATGGAACACTAAAAGCACATTTTATAATATGGTTAGATGAAAACACAGCAAATTATACAAATCTTAATAGAAATTATAGTTTTAATGAAGTTTCTGCATATTCTCACACCTTTTATATCAGCCCAAACTGGACAAGTTATCAAACAGATACACAAATAGAATATACCTCTCAAAATTATACAACAAGAAATTATTATTTAAATAATGCAACCATCACAAATTCAACACAGAATATCGCCTTATATCTTGCAAATGCAACAGAATCAAACTTGGGAATAGTTTTGTTAAGGGTTATAGATGAATATGATGAAAAAATCACAGGGGCTTATATTACTATTATGAGATATTATCTTGAAAGTGGAACATATAAAACTATTGAGATACTTGAAACAGATTATTATGGACAAGCAACAACAAAATTAGTCCTGTATGATATATGGTATAAATTCTTGATTGTCTACGATGGCGAATCAATTATTGAAACAACACCTTTAAAAGTTGTTTCAAATGAAATGACTTTTAAAAAAGGTGCTGGAGAAAGTGTTTTACAAAATTGGATAAGTCTGCAAAATGTTGATTATTCTCTTACTTATTTAAATGCCACAAGAACATTTAAGTTTCTCTTTACTGATACAAGTGGGTTAGTAAAAACAGGATGTTTAAAAGTTATTCATAGGACAGGAACAGAAGATACTTTATTGTCTGAAGAATGTCAAGAAAGCTCGTCTGCAACAATCACTTATACTCTCCCTGTTGATTCGGAAGGAACTTATGTTGCTAATGGGTGGTTCACTATTAATCCAACCGAAAGCGTAACTTTATGGATAAATATAGGAGAGAAAAAACTTGCTGAATTATTTGGCAAAGATGGGATCTTACTTGCAATATTGTTAGTTATAACCACAGCAGCAGTTGGCATTTGGAATCCCCCTATTGCAATCATAATGTCAATAGTGGGTTTGATTATTGCAATGATGTTAGGATTTACTATGATGAGTTATGCAGCCATCATTTCAATAGTGATAGTAGGAATATTACTTGCAATAAATATGAGGCATTAAATAAAAGAAAGGAAAAAAAATGAAACAAATATTAAAAAATAAAAAAGGAATGATAAAGAATTATCTTATAGGATTAGTGGTTTTAAGTATGATAATTGCGGGTATAAGCACTTTTTATATCAGCACAACAGAAAGTTATAATGTTACAGATGTAGATACAAATTTTAGTTCAACTTATAGTGTAATGGGTGAAATGGAGAATATGAGTTCAGATATGCAGTCACAAGTTAGTGGTGGCTCTCCAAACTGGCTTGAATCCACTTTGCTTGTTACAAAAGGGGTGTGGGCTACAATACAGCTTCCTTTTAAATCAATTAGTTGGATAATAAATATGACGGCAGATTCACAACAACAATTCGGACTGCCATCTTGGTTAACAGGAGGTTTAATTATTATTTTGACACTTGCAATCATCTTTGCTATTGTTGCCGCAGTATTTAAAATTCAGCGAATATAAAATTAAAACAAAATAAAAGAAAGAAAGAAAAATGGTAAGCAATTATACAAATCCTGAAAACATAACAAGAATTTATGAATTTATTCAATGGGAGAATGAGATTACTAATTCAATGATGGGAAATATGATAGTCTTTGCTATCTTCATAATATTATTTATCGCAATGAAAAGATTTCCAACAAAATCTGCCTTTGCAGCAGCATCTTTTATATCGATGATAATAGCGGTTTTCTTGAGGGTTCTTGGAATTGTGCATCCTCTTGTTGTTCTTGCTACAATCCTTTTAACAGCAATATCTGGGATAATGCTTATGATGGACAAAGAAAGGTAATGTCCTTTTTGTTTTTAAAGAAATCTATCTATTCTTATTACATTAATTGATTAATATAATTAAATAAAAATGGAGGAAAATATGAAACAACTTTTTATGAAACAATCTTTAAACAAGAAAGGAGTGGTTTTTGCAGATATGCTTCCTATGGTTATTACTTTTGTAATTGTTGGTATCGCAATAGTTATAGGAGTTTATATGATTTCAGAAATTAACACACAAGCAGGTTTTACTGATGGTTCATCAGCAGCTAACGCAACAACAAAAGTTCAGACTGGAATGGGAACATTTGCAAATATGTTACCTATAATTGCAATAGCATTAGTGTTTGCAGTAATAATTAGTATAATCGTCGGATTCCTTGTTGTAAAAGGTAAAAGATAAACTTACTGAAAATTTATTTTTTTTATTTTTTTTATTATTGTAAAAATTAATTTAAATAATTAAATTAAGAAAACAAAAAATATGGATCTTAAAAACAAGAAAGGAATAGTTTTTGCAGATATGCTTCCTATGGTTATTACTTTTATAATTGTTGGTATCACCATAGTAATCGGTGTTTATTTGATAGCAGAAATGAGAGAAGGAATAAAAATTACTTCTTCGGCTTCAGTGGCAAACGAATCTTTAACTTCAGTAGAAAATGCAACAGGAGAATATGTTGCTAATTCAGGCGTGACTGATTTTAATATGGGAACATCACCTGTTTGTATTAACCAAAGTAATGCGGCATTAATTCCAACTTCCAATTATACAGCAACTACAGCAGGTTTAATTAAATCAACAGCAGCAACTTGTCCTGATGAATGGTTTTGTATTCACAACTGGAATTGCACATATACTTATGGTTACACATCAGAAAATGCAATGTATAATTCAAGTTTAAAAGTCCAAACTGGAATGGGGACATTTGCAAATATGTTACCTATAATTGCAATAGCATTAGTGTTTGCAGTAATAATTAGTATAATCGTCGGATTCCTTGTTGTAAAAAGTAAAAGATAAATTTGTTAAGAATTTATTATTTATATTAAAAAGAGCTGTTGGTTAAACTAATTGGATAAAGAAACATTTAAAAAAGCAAGGAGGTTAAAATAAAAATATGGCAAGAAAAGGTTATGGTTCAAAGGATGGAAGTCGTCGAGGTAGTCGTTCTGGTGGCAGAGGAAGGAACAGAACGAGTAAATGCAGACATCCAAAGAGGAGATAAAAATGGCTCGTAAAAAAAAGAAACTTCGTTCTGTTTATCGGAAAGGACGGAAGATGGAAAAGAAGAAAAAGAAAAAATCTAAAAAGAAGAAAAAGATTTAAAATAATCACTTAATAATAACAATACTTCTATTTTATTTATATATTGTTTTGTAGTTAAATTTATAAAGAACTGATTGTTTTTCTATTTGACTTTCGTGGGGATTTATGATGATCGAAATAAAAGATGTGAAAAAAGAGAATGTAAAAAGAATCAAAGAAGCTATACTTCTTAACGCTTCGATAGAGTTAAAAATTAATGTTTATAATCACACTAAACCTTATTATTTTAAGGGTTGTATTCTAAAATATGAATCAAAAAATGATATTATCTGGTTCTGGGATATTTTTGCGAATATAAAAAAATTCCAATTAAATAAAATCTTATCTATTAAAATAATTCAAGAAAATGCTTTTGCAGAACCACAATTAAATTTCTGGATTAAACAGATTCCAAAAGAACAGGATGAATAAAATGAAATTAGAAAAAGAATTAGACAACATAATTGATTTATTAAAGAACATAAAGTTATGTGATTTATCTTCAGAAATGATTGATAAACTAAATATGCTTCGTCTTGTAACTTTAGACTTATCAAGAGTTGCGAGAGTTAAATTAAGATATAAAAATGAATAAAAATAAAAAAATAGGATTTAAAGATTTATCTAAACTGCTAAAAACCACTATAATTTTATTTTGGATTGAAATTGCCATTAGTGTTTTAAGTTTTATCATTGGTTTTTTAGTTGGTTTTTTTGGAGTTTAAAATGAGATATTGTAAAAAATGCAGAAAGAATATGATGGTTAAAAGAAAAAATGTATGGTGGTGTTCTTGGTGTGGAAATGAAGAACCCATCAAAAACGAGTCGAGAACCCAAGAGGATAAATTTATAGATATAGAAGAATTTATTAGAAGATTAAATAATGCTCACCAAAAATTAAATTTGTCCAAAGTGTAATTTAAAGGTGATACCAACAGCCCCGTTTTTAATGGGGTTGTTATTATTTTCAAAAATGGTAAGAGAAATAATAGCTACAAAAGATGAAATGGGAATGCGTATCATTTTAGTAACACAAATCATCAAGAACAGGGTGTTTTTGACTATAAGGGGTGTTCCAAAAGCTTTAAAAGCACCTCTTTTAGCAGCCATTTTAAAAGTAAGCAGGGTTGCAGAAGATAAAGGAGAATTTAAGAAAAAAGTGATGCAAAAGAAAGGTGGATGGCTTATTCTTGAAGATCCGGATGCAAAAAAGCCAGAAACAAAAAAGGAAATAGAAGAAACAGAAGAAAAATTAATGCTTAAACAGATTGAAGGACTTAAAATGAAGGGGTTTACAATACAAAATGAATGATAAAAATTTTTGGGATGGGATGAATTTTTTTTGTTTTATGATCTTCATAACTTGTGTTCTTATACTTGGATTTCTTTCTGATAAAAAAATTGTTGGTTTTAGCATATTTTTTGCAATTCTAACGATAATATCTGAAATAATATGGATATATTCTAACGATAAATATAATAAATTAAGATACCAAATAGAAAATGTTAAAAAAAATATTCAATAAATTAGCAGGAGGAGATGCAAGAACAGAAGCAAACCTTATGATCTTGTTTATATTCTTATTAACTGGACTTTTCTTTGTTTTGGGGGCTTCTACATTAGCAACAGCAATCAAACAAAAACTATGGACATCTTATCTTTGGAGTGCGGTTCTTTTTATCTTTGCTATTATGCAATCCTATTCACTAAAACACTTGATATTATCTAAATTAGAAGAAAATAGAATTAAAAATAAATTAAAAACAAAAAATTATCCAGATGAGGAAATTGGTGCAGAACAAATAAGTAAATTGCTGGATGAAGAAAATGAAAAAACAAAATAAAAAAGATAAAATCCTCGAAGCTGAAATAATCAGACCAAGAACAATCTATGAATGGGATAAAATTATTATCGTTACAATTTGGGGGATGTTCATTAATTTATTATGTGGAATAGGCATCTTATTAAATGTTTCATTAAATCTTTGGACAGGAATATTAATTTCAATAAATATTATAGTAAGTCTTTTTATTCTTCTTTTCACAATTTATGCTTTATTAAATCCGAAACTTGTAAAAGAGAAGGAAATCATACCTATTAAATTAAAATGAGGAAACAAACATTGTAAGGAGGTTAAGAAAAAATGAGAATACCAAGAAAAAAAGATATTGAACCTGAAGAAAAAATATTAAAAGCTGAACCAGAAGTCCCAAAACAAAATAAATTAGAAATAGGAGAAATTATTAGAATACCTTTTGAACAATGCCCAAAGTGTCAGTTCAAAGCTTTTGGCGTCGGAACAGACAAGGGAACGATAATCTGCGAGAATGAAGTTAATGCAAAACTATTATCAAACAGCGAGATCTTAAAAAAGTATTCCGAATCTTAAAATGGGAGAAATTATAACAAAAACCAACATCCCACGAGATAAAGGATGGATATATTATTGTGGAACAGATAAAGAAACAGGAAACCTAACAATTTGTAAAGCAAAGTCTGGAAGGCAAGGAAGAAAAAAGAAAGAGAAGATAGAATAAATACTCAAAATAAAATAATTAAATTTTGTGGAGGTTATCAAAATGGAAAACAAAACTCAAAGAGAGTTAGAATGGAAAGAACCAATTAACATTCCTGATGGCATACATAAAGGAACTATTTCAAAGATAGAGTATAGAGAACTGCCTTATCAATACACAGATGTCTTTATCAAGATGGATGATAGTGATTTTGAAATGAAATATGGTTGTCCAACTCTCTTATCTGAAAATAGCAAGTTAGGAAGATTGTTAATTGCTTTTGGAGAAACTTTTGAGAAAGACAAGAAAAGTAGTCCAGAAAAAGTATTAATGAACAAGAAAGTAGAGTTTATGACATTAACAAAGAAAAGCAAAAAAGATGATAGGGAATATGCTGAAATTGTCGAAGATAGCATAAAACCAATCAAAGATTAAATTATTATATTTAATGGAGCAATTATCCAGCAATCTTGTTGTCGTGCAATAATTCGTTATTGCTACCCATAAAGGTTGGAGAAGTAAGTTTTCAGTTTTCATTATTCTTCGTTTTGCCCTCCTGTTAATTTTGAAGAATAGTGGTAATTGCCTCTTTTACCTGAAACTCTATAAAATGGTGCAATCATAACCATTTCCTTTACAAGATCTGATAGATAATTGTTTCATTACTTTTTTTGTTATTTTTCAGAAGTGACGACGATAAACCGAAAAACGATAGAAAGATATTTAAAGGAATGAGATTTTAAAATATTACTTTACATCATATCAAGTAAGAAAAGTAAAGAAGGAAGTTAGAATGGAAGTTAAAGAAGTGAAAAAATATATTGGTGTTCTATGTTATGTTACTCTTAAAAATGATAATCTCTATACTATTATTATTCCAAAATTTGATGGAGATTCTTTTTCAGTTATAGACAGAGATGGCGAACCCCTTTCTATTGATTGTGATTATATTGCTCTTATTGATCCTGTAAATAAAAAGAAAGAGGGAGAAAATGGATGATAAATTTGAAGAATTGAAAAAATATGTAGAAGCAAAAGTCCTGCCATTAACAAAAGATTGGAAACAGAATAAAAGAAATGATTTTAGAAATGGTTTGAGAAGGCAAGAAGATAAGAAAGATCTAAAAAAATTCTTGAAACTTTATCAAGGAAATGGGAATTTTATTGAAGTTCTAAAAATAGCTCAAGAAAAATATGGATTAGAAAAACCCAAAAAAAATCCAGCAAAGATTTTAATTGATAAAGTTGAACAGGCAAAAGAATATCACAAATCACAACCTTTCTTTTATGATAGAAATAATGTTTTTTGGTTATGGAATGAAGATAGATGGGAAATAACTGATGATACAGATTTATTAAATATGATTAAAGGAGATACTGAAAAAGATATAATTAGTTCAAAACAAAGACAAGAAATCATAAATGCTTTAAAACAGCAAGGTAGATTAAACATTCCATTAAAAGCTGGAAAAAGATGGGTTCAATTTAAAAACAAAATAATAGATTTGGAAAAAGACGAGATTATAGAATTAGATCCTAAATATTTGATTACAAATCCAATTCCTTGGGAAATAGGAGAAAATGAAGATACTCCGACGATAGATAGAATATTTGAAGAATGGGTTGGAGAAGAATATGTTCCTATGTTATATGAAATTGTTGCATATTGTTTATTACCAGATTATCCAATACATAGAATATTTTGTTTGATTGGAGATGGATTAAATGGTAAAACAAGTTTTTTAGGATTATTAAATAAGTTTATTGGTTCAAAAAACATTACATCAAGCGATTTGGATATTCTTTTAAAATCAAGATTTGAGAGTGTAAAACTTTATAAAAAATTAATTTGTTTGATGGGGGAAACCAATTTTAATGTGTTATCAAGAACTTCCATACTCAAAAGATTAACAGGACAGGATTTAATTGGATTTGAATTTAAAAATAAATTACCTTTTGACGACGAGAATTATGCTAAAATAATAATTGCAACAAACTCATTACCTATGACACTTGATAAAACAATCGGTTTTTATAGAAGATGGATTTTAATAGATTTTCCAAATAGATTTGATGAAAAAAAAGATATACTAAAAGAAATCCCAGAAATAGAATATAATAATTTAGCAAAGAAATCAATAAGAATATTAAAAGAATTATTAAAAAAGAGAGAATTTACAAAAGAAGGAAATTTTATAGAAAAAAGAATAAGATTTGAAGAAAAATCAAATCCGCTACAAAAATTCTTAAAAGAGGAAACTACCCAAGACCCAGATGGATTTGTTTTCAAATATGAGTTTGTTAAGTTATTTCAAACTTGGTTAGAAGAAAACAAATATAGAATTTGGAATGAATTAGAAATTGGTAGAAATATGAAATTAAAATATGAAATTAAAAAAAAGGGTGAAAAGAGATATAGGGCTTGGTGTGGATTAAAATTTAATGATCAAAATGGTGGTAATGAGGAAAGTGGCCAAGATGTCCAAGATGTCCACCTTAATCCCACTCAGATTGCTACTATAACAAAGAGTGACTTTAGGGTGGACAAGTTGGACAAGTTGGACATAGACGAATTAAGCCCTAATTCCAAGATGTCCAACCTAAAAAAACCGAATAACTCACCCACTTTTGAAAATAAAACGAAAAAAGTGTCGAAAGTGTCGAAAGATGATGAAAATGCTAAAAATAATCAGAATGTCCAAAATTCAGACCAAAATAATCAGAATTTGGAATCAAAAGGTTGGAAAATCGATCAAAAGGAGAAAAAAATACAAGATGATGAAAACTAGGATGAACTTAATTATAAAAAAGGTGTTAGGACTTGATTTAAGAGGTGTAGAAACATTTTTAAATATAAATGAATAGATTATATAAGAAACAAGAAAAAATCACTTAAAACAATTTAAGAATGGCTAAAACTCAAATGATTAAAAATTATAAAGAAAGAGAAGAATGGATTAAGGGACATCCAGACATTCTAAAAGATTTATTTCCGCAGTGTAAATTGATTATGTGTTTGATGTATTATAAAAGAGAATTTGAAAAAGCTTCGAGCAAAACTCGCTTTTTTAATTTAAGTTATACTCCTTTGGGTAGATATTTAAATCTTTTAGAGCAATTAGAATTTATAGAAGGGAGATTAATTGGAAGAAACAAAAGATATAAAATTACAAAAAAAGGAAATCTTTTTGTTTTAAGATGGTTTGATTATTTTGTAAATTGTAAAGAAAAATAAAAATGGAAGATAATAAAAATGAATAATAAAAAACTTGAAGAAAGATGTATTTGGAAGGATGTTAGTGAAACAACAGGAAATCCAGAAAAATATAAAATGTGTTTTTTATGTTCTGGAATGGACAAAACAAAAGTTTGTTATGTTTCAAACAAATGGTTTCATAATAAGATAAGAGAAGATGCTAAAAAAGGATATAAAAAATGAGTTTTAAAAACAAAGTAAGTAAAAGGGAAATTGAGTTTGAAGAAGAAGTAAAGGATTTTGTTGGATTAGTTTTTCATTGTCCTAAATGTAATACTGAAATGCACTTACATATAGCAGAAGTTAATTTTAAACCCGTTAAAATAGAAAAGAAAAAAGGAGATTGAAAAATGAACCGAGAAAAAGAACTAAGAAGAAAAATAAAGGGATATTGGAAAAGAAGATTAAAGGATTTTGAAGATTATAAGAAAATTACTAAAAATACTAATGTGACTAAAAAAGATATTTTAAATCCTATATTTAAACAAAGAGAAATTGTATTGTTAGAAGCAGAACTAAAAGGCATCCTCTCCGAGCGAAAGAGGATTTTGAAGATAAGAATGGATAGATCCTTGGAAGATTATCGATTAGATAAAATATTTGGAGATTTTGGAGGTTAAAAAATAAAATGGAAAGAAAGATGGTTGTATTAAAAGATGATAAGAATAAGAAGAAAACCATTGAAATTGGAGATGCATTTATTCCAGATGGTAAGTTTTGGATAGTAATGAGAATTGGTGATGAAATTGTTAGTCCAATAATTAAATTAAATAAAGAAGAGGTAAGTAAATTATATGAATTTTTACAATCTTATCCAAAAGTGAAGAAATAATGGAGAAGGAAATAAAGAAGTTGAGAAAAGAACTAAAAGAATCAAATAAAATCCTAAAACAGATGGAAGAAAATGCTGAAGAATATGCACAAGAGAAAATTATAGAAGGAGAAATAAAGTTAGTGGCGCTTGCTATATATTTGAACAAATGGGGTGATGAAAACAAACATCCAGAAGGAAGTTTTAAAGGAAGAATAACAGAATATGGGGAAGGTTATAAAGATTGTATTAAAGACATTTTTAAAAAATTTCCACAATTAAGTAAATTATTAGATAAATATTACAGGAAAAAAGAAAAAAAGGGGAGAAATTGAGATGAGCGAAGAAAAACCTTTGTGTGAGGAATTAAAAGATGTTAATGAATATAGTGATGCTTCTTATTTAGTCGCTCGGGCAGTTAAGAGGTTGAAGGATAAAATAGTTTTTAATGATATTTATACTATAGATGAGATTTTTAGAATAATAGATAAAATATTTGGAGATTTTGGAGAATGATAATAAGAATTGTAAGAAAAGGTAGTGAGCAGGAATTATCTGATGTAAATAAAAAGAAATTAAAACAAAAGGAGATTGAGAAATGAAAACAAGAGAACAACAATTAAAAGAGGAAATAAAGAAGTTAAGTAAGTTAATAAAAGAGTATGATAAAAAGAAAGATTATGGTAGTGTTTATATTTTATATTTACAACAAAGAGAAGAACATTCAAGAGAACTAAAAGGCATCCTCTCCGAGCAAAAGAGGATTTTGGAAAAGTTTGATGAATGGGTAAGTAAATTGTTAAACAGAGCAAATATAAATAAAAGATATTGGGGAGAAGTTTTTTATAAAGATGTTTTGGAATTTAAAAAGGAGATTGAAAAATGAAATATAGAAATAAACCTTGCCAAGTTTGTGGTAAAAAAGATAATAGTAAAAGAAAAGTATGTTTGGATTGTAAAACTAAATATCCTTATGAAGCAAGTGCAAAAAGTAAAAAGCCATTC
>Ga0307428_1001673_pt1 | contig 10891 bp, 9 predicted proteins | sample SalMarWE160240MG_FD_202161 | JGI IMG/M metagenome (GOLD analysis project Ga0307428, IMG submission 202161) | Salt marsh sediment microbial communities from the Plum Island Ecosystem LTER, Massachusetts, United States - WE1603-240 | ecosystem: Environmental > Aquatic > Marine > Intertidal zone >...
ACCCTGTAAGGAAGACGAGTGAAACAGTACCTGGTGCTTGCGATTTTATTGGCCATTTTTCTTGGGGTGACGATCTGGATGACAAGCCTGGGGTCGGTGGGGATCTTCAAGGTGACTCCGGGAATGAAGATTGCCAAAGCTACCCTCAGGCACCTGCAGATCGTTGCGGTAGCTGAACTGTTGGCTATTATCGTTGGAATCCCTATTGGTTTCTTATCTACTCGGCGGGCGTTTCGTTTTGTTTCCCCTGTTCTTATTGGTATCGCTAACGTGGGGCAGACAGTACCGACACTGGCCTTTATTGGGATTGCCGGAGCAGTACTCGGAATGGGATATACTGCTGCCGTTATTGCGCTTTTTGTATACGCAACACTTCCCATTATTCGCAATACCTATGCCGGGATTCGTTCGGTTGATCCAGCAGTCAAGGAAGCGGCTCAAGGGATGGGAATGTCAAAGTGGGAAGTAACCAGTAGGATAGAACTCCCATTAGCGCGGCCTATAATCATGGCTGGGATTCGAACTTCTACTGTTGTCAACGTGGGAACGGCAGCGGTCGCCGGAATGATCGGTGCAGGTGGACTGGGGGCGATAATCATGTCTGGGCTTGCTGTGCGAGTGATGCCAATTGTAATTCAAGGAGCAGCACCAACAGCAGCTCTGGCAATTGTACTTGATGCACTCCTTGGGGGCGTGGAAGAATGGATGACTCCACGTGGGCTTAAGGTGATGAAGCAAGCCCAGTGGCAGCAGCAATAGGTTCAGCTAACAGAGGCGAGTGTTGAAGAGTTATCTAACAGTCTAAATTGAAATATAGGAGGTGATCAATTCGCCAGGCAGGAGGCAGAAAAAGAGAAATAAACTTCAAAAGGAGGAAAAGGTATGAAAAGTTTAAAGATTGGAGTAGCGCTGTTACTGGTAATCGCGGTTACAGGGGTTGTCTTTGCTGCACCTATTAAGATTGGAACGAAGAACTTCACCGAGCAGTTTGTTGTAGGTAATCTGATGGCAATCCTGCTTGAGAATCGTGGGTATGATGTTCAGTTGCAGACCGGAATGTCGAGTACGGTCATGCGGGAGGCTCTGGAAACAGGTGCTCTTGACCTGTGCATGGACTACACTGGGACACAATGGTTGACCTACACTGGCCATGCATTCAAGGGCGAATCACCTCAGGTGATGTATGCAAAAGCCAGTGCTTCTGATGAGGTGCGCGGACTTGTTTGGCTCAACCCGATTTGGTGCAACAACACTTACGCAATCGCGATCAAGAAGGAATTCGCTGAGGAGAACAACGTTTATACCCTTACCGATTTTGCCGGATACGTCAATGAACAGGAAGGGAAAGTTCCATTCGCCAGCGATTTTGAGTTTTATTCCCGCCCGGATGGAATCCTGGGGTTGCAGCTCCATTATGGCTTTGTCTTCCAGCCAGATTACATCACCACTGTTCTACCGGGGTTGACCTTTGAGTACCTCAATACGGATAAGAGCGTTGCTTGCATGGTCTTTGGAACCGATTCCGCTGTTGTCAAGTACGGCTGGGTCGTGTTGCAGGACGACAAGAACTTCTGGCCTCCCTATGACCTTGCTCCCATCGTGCGAGCAGGGACACTCGATGCCAATCCAGGCCTTGAGGATGTGCTTAACGAGCTCATCGCCGCCTTCCCGGAGGATCCAGCAGAGGCGCGGGCTGAGATGACCGCACTGAACGCTAAGGTAGATATCGATCTGATGGAGCCGGAGGATGCCGCTGCAGAGTGGCTCCAGGCGAAAGGGTTGATCGACTAATTTCGTAACAATCCGATCAAGTTCTAGGGGCCGGCGGCTTCGTCGGCCCCTTTTCTGTCCTATTGAGGGGATCCCGTGACGGCAAAGATGCGTGTTGACTTTACACTGCCCAGCAAAGTGACGTTTGGTTCCGGTAAACTGGTTGAGTTGCGAGGAGAGATCAGCCGGTGCGGCTTTAAGCGCGTGGCCTTGATCACCTCGAAGGATCTTGTTGAATTGAAACTGGCCGAGAAGGCGGTTGTAGCGACAGAACAAGGTGGAGCTAGAACCCTTATTTTCAGTAGGGTCGCGAGCAACCCTACCACAAAGCTAGTAGCGGAGGGGGTCAAAGAACTGGGGCCATTTGACCCGGATTGCTTGGTCGGCTTTGGTGGGGGAAGTGCTATCGATCTGGCCAAAGGGGTTGGGATTTGTCTCAGCCACAACTGCGGCGATATCAGAGCTTTTCAAAGCAATCAGAACATAAGGACACGTTCAGTGCCGGTCATTTGTATCCCCACCACCTCAGGCACGGGAAGCGAAATCAACTACTGGGCCGTCATCTCCGATCCACGGACCAACGAGAAGCTCTCCATCGGAGATCCGAGGATGGCCCCGCATATGGCGATCGTCGATCCAGAGCTGACCCTCACTCTACCGCGGAAGATGACCCTGTGGACCGGGCTCGATGCGTTGACCCATGCTCTCGAAGCCTACGTATCCATTTTGTCTAACTGTCTGTCTGACCTGTTGGCGTTGGAGGCCGTTAAGCTCGTTCTTGAAAGTTTGGATCGTGCAGTTAACCATGGAGAGGACCTGGCAGCGCGGGAACATATGGCCCTGGCAAGTCTACTCGCCGGGGCGGCGATGCAGCAAGTGGGTCTGGGACTGGTCCATGCCATGTCACACCAGGTGAGCGGGTTCTACGGCACGCCGCATGGGCTCACCAACGCGAAACTACTCGCACCCGTCTTTGAATTCAACCTTCCTGAAATGCCGCAAGAGAAGCGCGCAAGCCTCGATTCCTTAAGCGAAATGCCCTTCCAAAACGTCCTTACGGAGATCTATCAGAGGTATGGCATTGCTGATGAAGTGATCACCATTCGTGAGAGCGACCTTGAGATCATGTCAAACCGGGCAGCAACAAACATCAACGCCAAGAGCAACCCGCGCCATCCCGAGCCGAGCGAGATTGAAAGTCTTTACCGTTCGACATTTACGGTGGTATAACGCGCGGAATGCAAGAAATCAGCCCCTTAGCCTTTTCCAAGGATTAGGACAGAGAGTTATCTGAATTTGGTGACAAATGTCTTACCGGTTTTTCAAATAAGTCTTGTTAGACCGAGAGACTGGCTCTATAATGCTCCTCGCTCGTTCGTTGATGAGAAGCGAGTAGTGCAGCACAGCAGCAAGGAATTCTGCACTAGACAGGGAGAGGGGATGCCACAAAAAGGTTTGCAGGGACGAAAACTGCGCCTTCTCAGCACGAAAAAGATCGAGCAGATTCACAAGACATCCCTGCGTATCCTTGAGGAAGTCGGGATATCCGTCAAAGATGAGCACTATTTGAATCTCTTTAGTCGTGTTGGTGCCTCAGTCGACCGAAGCAAGCAAATGGTTCGTCTTCCGGCCGTCCTCGTGAACGACCTTGTCTCGCTTGCTCCCACACAGTTCTTGATGGCTGGGCGCACGCGAGAAAACGATATGTGGGTTGGCGATCGCCACGTTCACCTGGGAAGCGGAGGGGCTGCAGTACGTGTTCTGGATTTGGAATCGGAGAATCTGCGTCCTTCTACTTTGCAGGACCAATATGATCTTGCTTGGTTGGTCGAACACTTAGATAACGTTCATTTCTATCAGTGCTCAGTTGTCTGTAATGACATTCCTAAAGAAATTAGCACGATTAATAGCTTTTACTCTGCATTGGCTGGGACGACCAAGAACGTTCAGGAATCCGCAACTGATACACAGGCGGTGAAGGACGTTATTGCCATGGCCGCCATGATTGCTGGCAGCCGGGAAACGCTACGCATGCGGCCGTTCATCTCATTTGTTGCCTCTTGTATGATTAGCCCCCTTCAGCTTGATGCACGAGTAGCCGGGATTGCGGAGGTAGCCATAAGGAATGGTATCCCTATTGCTTTATCCTGCGCTCCGGTGACCGGATTGACGGCTCCAGCTACCCTGGCTGGATTATTGAGCCTTGCTCACGCTGAGCAGCTGTTTGCGATCGCCCTCTCCCAGATTATCGCTCCTGGCACCCGGGTTCTGTACGGGATCGTTCCTGGCATTGCCGATATGTGGAACATGGGTTTCCTTGGGGGAGCGGTCGAGGCAGGGATGTTGAACGCAGCGGCGGTGTTGCTTGCCAAACATATTAAGGTTCCCATCTACGCGGACGCTGGAGCAGCAGATGCAAAACTCCCGGATATTCAGGCCGGCTATGAAAAAGCACAGAATATTCTTCAGGTTTCGTTATCGGGCGGCGACTACGTTCATCATTCTGCCGGTGTCCTTGACTCGTTGATGACGGTTGCCTATGAGCAGTTTATCATCGACAATGATATTAACGGCATGGCTATGCGCGTGCTTCAGGGGATTAAGGTGAATGATGATACCCTGGCCTTTGATGTTATCAAGGAAGTTGGACCAGGTGGGCGTTTCCTTACGCAGAAACACACAATAAAGTACGCTCGTAGTGATGAATTCTATGTACCGACACGTCTCACTCGAAAACATCTCCAGGCCCGAAATGGCGAAACAGACGACGTTCGAGAAGGAGCCCGACAAATTGCGCGTGAGATTCTGGGTAAGGAGCGCACTGCACTCATCCCCGAGAACATCGATAGGAAGATTCGCCGCCGGTTCGATATTCGCCTTCCTTTGCCGTACAGGAGCACAACGACCGCCAAACAGAAGGCAGCAGTGGAACCTGCTGTTTAAACGTCTAGATACTGCTGCCTTTCCCAGTCTGTAACTGACTGGTTAAATGCGGCGATCTCCTTCCATTTTTCCTGGATAAGATATGCGCTTGCCTCCGGCCCGATGGCCTCTGTGATGGCACTGTCTGACTCCAGGGCCCTTAGCGTCTGCTCAAGGAAATGGGGTAGCGGTGCTATTTTTTCCTCTTTTTTCTCTTCATCGCTCATCTGGTAAATGTTCTTCTCTACAGCCTGTGGGGGATTGATAGAACGCTCGATCCCATCCATCCCTGCAGCGAGGATCGCGGTGAAAGCGAGGTACGGGTTAGCAGAGGGGTCAGGGGAGCGCAGCTCAATTCGAGTCGCTTTCTCAGGGTTGGGGGTCGCCGGAATACGGATGAGGGTCGAGCGGTTCTTACAGCCCCAGGCAATATTCACCGGTGCCTCAAAGCCGGGGACGAGCCGCTTGTAAGAGTTGACCGTGGGATTGGTCAGCGCTGTGACGGCCTTTATGTGCTCGATCAGTCCACCGATAAAGAAGCGAGCGCACTGTGAGAGCCCCAGCGCGTCTTGGGGATCGTAAAAGGCGTTATCCCCATCGGTAAAGAGCGAGATGTGAGCATGCATCCCGCAGGCAGCAAACCGAGCGATAGGCTTTGGCATAAACACGGCCTTAAATCCGTGTTGGGCGGCGACGCTCTTGGCAACGAACTTGATGATCATGAGACGATCGGCAGTCGTCACTGGGTCAGCATACTCAAACGACAGCTCGTTAATGTACGGTTCGATCTCGTGGTGAGACTTCTCGATTGGGATCCCCATTTTGAGGAGACTGACAACGATCTCCTTGCGTACCGCCTCTTCCGTATCACCAGGGACGAGGGCAAAGTAGCCCGATTTACTGGTAACCTCACTGCGGTTTGTCGGTATCTTCCCTTGCGGGAACAGGAAAAACTCCGGCTCAACGCCCACAAAGAACGTGAGCCCTTGCTTGGCAGCCCTCTGTAAGAAGCGTTTCAAGATGTAGCGAGGACTGTGGATAGAGGGAGCCCCCTCGGTGGTGTAGGGATCAGCGATAACGCCAGCGGTGCTGTATTTCCCCTCTTGAGACTCCATCAGTGTTGGCCATGGATAGATCTTAAGGGTAGCAAGATCCGGCTTTAAGCACATGTCCGCATTAGCGATATCGGCATAGCCTCGTATTGAGGAGCCATCGAAGCTGATACCGGTGCCTAGCGCGCCTTTGAATTGCATAACGGGAATCTCAACACTCTTTAGCTCACCTAATGTATCTGTAAACAGAATATTGATGAATAAGACGTCGTGCTCTTCGAGTTGCTGGAATACGTCGCTGTGGTCTGGTTCACCTGTTCTCATGGCCATCCCCTTCTGAGAAGATTTCTATCAGAGAAATAATTGATGCAAATCTTCTCATTATGAAGGGGATCCTACCTCATAGAGGGGGATCGGTCAAGAGGAGCGCTAGAAAAAGACCTCATGTTCTTCCCACATCTCTTCCAGCTCCTCGAGGCGCGGAAGGGTTTCAGATTCTGCTTTGATACTAACTCCGGTTGCAATCGCGCATAGCAGGGACATCGCTGCGGCAAACGAATCGACATACGATACGAAATCACACCTGGCTAATAGGTAATCGGTAGCGTGATCGACCAGTGGGGAGAGCTCTGAGTCGGTGATGGCAATGGTTGTAACACCCTTTTGTTCAGCAATTTGGAAATCCCGGACAATCGCGTTAGTGTAGCGAGGGAAGGAGATTGCAATGACTACCGATTTCTCTGTCGCAAAGACTAACTCTTCGTGAAACAGGCCGGTGCTTGTCGTTACGGCGACTGTGTTGTCGATCGACTTCTTGAGGGCCATCTGCAGGAATTGTGCCAAGCAGCTTGACATCTTGTATCCGAGAATGATCACCTTGTCCGCTTGTGTAATCCGATTGACCACGAGGTTCAGTGCCCGCGCATTGATATTGTGCAACGTGTCTTCCAAATTCCTCATGTCGGTGAGCAGGGATTGGATAGCGGGATTCTTGCTTGCTTTGAAGCGATGGCTTTCCTTAAGGCGGCTGAGTGTAGTAAGCTTGCCCTGCACCTTGTCCTGCAGAGAGTTCCTCATCTCCGGGAATCCTGCGTACCCGAGATCGACGGCGAGTCTTATTACCGTTGGTTCACTGACAGAAGAACGGCGCGCAAGTTCGGCAGCTGTAAGAAACGCTGCCTCAACATAATTATCGACAATATACTTCGCGACTTGTTTCTTCTTGCTCGATAGCTGTGTCGACTTGATCAATTCCAAAAGATCCTTTCGTCTCTTTGCCATAATGTCATTCTACTCCCTGAGGAGTGGATCTGCCAAGGACTTGCGCCATCCGAATGCTAAGCAATACGGTCTGGCGTCGAAAAGCATTCCTGCTGCTAGCGGACTATCCTTCGGTCATCCATACGGCTCCATACTTGGATGACAATATCGCCCCGATGCAGTGACTGCTTACTCTTAGGATGGCTGCAATCGCCGATTCACGCTGCCATTCCTGTCGTGATACCTTGCGATGAGCCCCTTCCTTAGTTCCCTCACTCCCCCCACCGGAATGGCGCCAGATTCCACAAGTAAATGGATCAGTTTCGTCGCTTGTCCCCCTGTATAATCCCTCTCTTCGATCCCTTCCGGGTGGAGAACGTAGATACTGGTCCTGCTCTCTAGCTCCAAGGCGGCGCTCAAGTTCAGCAGATTCCCCGGGCCAAACGGTGTCTCGCAGATGACCACACCATCACTTGACCGCATCGTGGCGAGGTTCGCCTCGTACGCTCTTGTGGAGATGGGAGCAAATGGAGCCTCCATCACGAGCTTGGCGCCTAGGTGTTGCGCTGCCTGAAAGTCGGAGTCCAATGGAGAAACGACCCCCACGCTTAAGAAAAAGCTATCAGCAAGTGCGTGAAGTACGGTTACGCCGCTTCCTCCCCCGCAGATGATATGCAATTTGCCCAACAATGTCGGGGCTTTTAACTTTGGGGGGACTGTGTTGATGTAGATGGAATTCGTTACGGGGTTTTTCCCCACGACCACATCGGTCTGGAATGCTTGCTTGATATTGGTCTCTGTCAAAACATCCGCCGGTCTACCGACGGCCAACACCTGCCCTTCGTGCAGTATAGCCACCCGATCTGCGTACTGGGCAGCTAGATTGAGGTCGTGAATGGCCATCAGTACGGTTAAACCGGCTGTGGCCTGTTGACGGACGATCTCCATAATCTGGAGCTGATGGTTGATATCAAGGTAGGTCGTCGGCTCGTCTAACAAGAGTACACGCGGGTTCTGTGCCAGGGCCATCGCCAGGAAGACGCGCTGTTTCTCCCCTCCTGACAGCTCACGGATGGAGCGTTCAGTAAAGGGAGCCACGTTGGTAAGCTCCATCGCTCTCCCGATCCACTCCTTGTCGGTCCTGGTCTCTCTTGCGAATCGTCCCCGATGAGGGATTCGTCCCAGTGCGACGACCTCGCGTACGGTGAAATCGAAACCGATCTCTCGCTCCTGCTCCACCACCGCTAGGTGGCGGGCAAGCTCTGTGATCGAGAGCTCAGGCAGCCGCGTCATATCGAGGTAGATCGTGCCTGCCTGTGGGGAGAGGATACCAGAGATGTTCTTAAGGAGCGTTGTCTTTCCCGATCCATTCGGGCCCACAATGGCGAGGACCTCCCCTTTAGGAACGCTCAGATCGATTCCATCGAGTAGAGGGGAGCCGTTATAGGAGAATTTCAAGCCATCAACTGTGATCTCCATCACATACGCGCCCCCTTCTTTTTCAAGAGATACAGGAAGAAGGGAGCCCCAAGGAATGCGGTGATGATCCCCACCGGCATCTCAGCGGGGCTGGCGACTGTGCGCGCTGCCATATCGGCCCAAACGAGGAATATCGCCCCGGCGATCGCCGTTGTTGGCAGGAGGAACCGGTGGTCCGGTCCGATGATCAACCGCATGATATGCGGGATAATCAGCCCGACGAATCCGATCGTACCAGCGAAGGCTACCGCAGATGAGGTAAGGAGAGTGGCCACTCCCAGCATGATACGCTTGCTCGTCTCCGGGTTGATCCCCAGGTGGAACGCCCCCTCCTCCCCCATGGAGAGCGCGTTTAGGTCACGTGAAAAGGCAATCAATATTATGCTTCCGAGTGCAACGATCGGCGTTAATATATGCAAGTAGGCCCAATTTGCTCGTCCTAACCCTCCCATGGTCCAGAAGATGACATCGGTGATCTTTTCGCTCCCTGAGTATAGGAAGATGGTGAAGCTCGTCACGGCCGAAAAGAGCGCGCCTACGGCCACCCCAGCGAGGATTAACGTGTAGACCGAGGTCTTCTTGCTCCGTTCCTGTGCCAACCGGTAGACGATCCCTGCCGCTAGAAGACCTCCGATGAAGGCCCCCAACGGGAGGAAGAGAGCCCCACGTAGATTTAATAGGATCACTAAAGAGGCACCGGTAGAGGCACCACTGGCGATCCCGAGGACGTACGGACTCGCCAGCGGGTTGCGAAACAACCCCTGCATAGTCCCTCCGGAAATGGCCAGTGCACAACCGACCAGCAGGCCCAACAGCACCCGCGGGAGCCTGATCTGGGAGATGATCAGGCGAGAGACGGACGAAAAATTATCAACGGAAACTCCCCGTCCTATCAGGTAAGAAAGTGTATCTGAGATGGGGATGTGAACCGGACCAACGGCTACTCCAGCAAGGAGGGTGGGCACTGTCAAGACGAGCAGTACCGCGAAAACCAACCTTCTGGAATAAGTTCTATTCCGGTTCAACCATCCCTCCTCTCGTTACCGATCGCTATTCTCCCGGATGAAGGAATTCGCCCATCTGCTTGAGAGCCTCTGCAACCTTGGTGGAGGTGATCCACGCAACGTTGATCCCGTAAACCCGGCCGTTTTTTACCGCTGACACGGTCTTAAGCAGCGTGTTAGACGTGATGTTCTCGATCTGGGAGGGAGCGGTGAAGATCACCTCGGGATCGCGAGAGACGATCTCCTCGAGGCTCACCTGAGGGAACCCTTGGACATCGAAGAATATGTTCTCGCCGCCGGCGCGGAGAATCAGTTCATTCTCAATCGCGCCGCTGCCAGCAGCATAGGGGGGTGTATCCGGCACCGAAGCATAGAGGAAGGTCGCTCTTAGCGGTTCTTCGGCAAGGCTTGAGGCCTCGATCGTGATGATATCCTCCGCGATCTGCCCGATCAGCATTTCTGCACCCTCCTTCAGTCCCAGTGCCATCCCCACCGTTCGGATTGTGGAGAAGATATCGGGAATACCACTGATAAGCGGGGTGGTGAGGACGGTGATCCCTGCTAACTCAAGTTTGCCCCTCTCTCCCCCCCAATCCCCGGGGCCGAGCACAAGATCTGGCTCCATAGAGAGGATAATCTCCACATTCGGCGAGAAACTCTGGCCGACCCTCGGGAGGTCAACCACCTCCGGTGGGTTATCCGGTGATCCCGCCACCGCGATCAGTCGGTCGAGAGCTTCGAGATCGATCACAATCTCCGTGTACAGAGGAATCCCGGCCACAACGATCCGAATTGGTTGCTGTTCGATCCTGATCTCAAACCCTCTGTCGTCAATCACTGTAACCGGATACTGCTGCGCTGCGGCAACCAACCCAACCAATGCTAGTGCCACTAGTAGAACCCATACTCCTTTCCATGCCGTCTTTGTCACCAGTGAACCTCCCGTTTGTTTTGTGGGATGTAATATCCCGCATTGGTAAGACCGTAGTCTAACATACTCGGACCCAGGAATCAACCGGAGGAAGGATCATGACGTCTCGCAAAGCATTTCGTCGATTACCTGCCACAGACCGAGGCCTGCACGCTTACGATCTGGGGCGGTCACAATGATGAGCAGATCTCCTTCGCGTCTGAAGGGGAATGCTTCTTTGATCACCTGTTCATCGTGGGGATTGTGTGTGCCGATTTGCTCTTTGCTGTGAGAGAAACATAAATCCTCAACGCAGCAGCGGATCAGGATCATGGCGCTTGCTCCCTTCCTTACCGCATGATCGCGATACCACCACGGCGGCCTCGTCGTTGGGGACGATAACAGGGCAGCCAGGGTGACAGCATCTTGCGCAAGGGAGTACAAGGCAATCTCGCGGACTCGTTTGACATGGCTCAACAACGGAGCAAACCGCT
>Ga0307428_1001675_pt1 | contig 10883 bp, 8 predicted proteins | sample SalMarWE160240MG_FD_202161 | JGI IMG/M metagenome (GOLD analysis project Ga0307428, IMG submission 202161) | Salt marsh sediment microbial communities from the Plum Island Ecosystem LTER, Massachusetts, United States - WE1603-240 | ecosystem: Environmental > Aquatic > Marine > Intertidal zone >...
ATTTGAGAGTTGATGAGATGAGTCGTGAGTTTGTGAAGACCTCGGGTGTCTATGATATCAATGACAGGACCCCAGAGAGGGGAGTTTGTCTGACCCCGGAGTGCACCATTGCGGTGGCCGCTAAGTGGGCTACCGAATCTATCGTTCATGAATTTGAACAGGGGAATCTAAAAGGAACCTATCGCGTAGTATAGATGGTCAGGCAAAGGACCCATTCTGGCTCCAAGTTTAAGAGAGGGATTGTGTTTTACCATTAGGCCCTTTCAAGAGTGAAGATTCGAGTGATACTTCTGTAAGGAGCGCAGTGGAAATGATTAAGGATTATAATGTGCATTTTCCACCGGTTTTGGTTTCGGAAGATGAGAAGTTGATCCATCTTGCGGTCCATGATTTCGTTGAGAAGCAGATCATGCCTTTCCGGGAAAAACTTGAGGAGGACATGGAACTGCAGGGCAAGATCCGCCAGAGTTTGGTGGATATGGGGCTCCAAAAGCTGTCGATGCCCAAGGAATATGGCGGAGAAGGGGTGCGGGGCTCCCTGCTTAATGCACTTATAAGTGAAGAGTTGTCCCGGGGAGATGTCGGCATAGCTGTTTCCCATATGTGTACCTTGTGGGCCTGGAAGCCGGCAATGATGGCAGGGATGAACAAGATTCTGGATACCTTCATGCCGGATTTTTGTGGAGACAAGGTGAGGATTGGCTGTTTTACTATTACAGAACCGGGAGGTCCTCATGGGGGAGGCGGGTGCGACCTTGAGAATTACACGTACAAAGGGACGAAACTGAGGACTATAGCCAAGTTTGATGGTAACGAGTGCATTATTAATGGGAGTAAGCTGTGGGCGACAAACAGCGGGGTAGCCGATCTCTATTGCGTTGTTTGCACCACAGACCCTAAGCTGGGTGAGGATGGCATCGTCCTGGCGTATGTACCGAAGGGATGGCCGGGTCTCACGGTAGGGCCGGATGAAGACAAATGCGGGCTCAGAACGGACCATAATTGCCCGATCTATTTTGACGATGTAAGGATCGCCAAGGAATGGACCATCGGCCCGGGCGGCAAGGCGGCAGAGGCATTCTGGGCGCAGTTACCCGGCGTTTCAAGCGGTGCGATGGCGACGGGAGTCATGCAAGGGGTGCTGGAGACGGTTCTTGAGTACACAGGGCAGAGAATTGTTGCAGATAAACCGATCAGGCAGCACAGCGGGCCTGCAGAGGTGCTGGCAGATATAGCAATGGCAACCGAGATGACAAGGACTTGGTATTTGACCACCGCCTATATGGTGGACCACCCGGATATTTACGGCCCCAGGAAAGGAATGCTGGCAGCCAGGATGAATATGGCAAGAATAACGAGCGAGAGTGCGGTGAGGAGTGCTGAAAAGGCCATACAATTAATGGGGAGTTACGGCTATGTACGAGAGTATCATGTAGAGAAATACTGGCGCGATTCTCTCATGATAACACTGTGGAAAGGGGGTACGCATTTGAGCAGACATAATGTGTGCCGAGGCTATTACGATTTGGAGATATAAAGACTTGAAGAAGGGGGAACAGATGCTTCCAGGGGAAAGGAGGTGATAGGGAACGCGGATTTTGAGTCAAGGAGGCCGAGCTGAAGGAGGAAGTAACAACAAGAGAAGACATCTTTGGCATGGTGAAAGGAGGTGAGAGCAGAAATTGCAGGAAGGGAAGATGTTTTTTGGAACTCACCTAAATCCTTAAGCGCTAAGGAGGAAGAGATGGGAGAAAAAGAGAAAGAAAAGACAAATATATGGGATGCTACCCCTGGCTTTGAATTCAATGAAGAGGTTGATCTTGCCGAGAGGCATTCCTGGTTCCTTGATGGGACGCATAGCGTCCCGCCCTGGACACCGTTATACGGATGGTACTGGGTGAACTATTGTCCCCATGGGACAAAGGCCATTTCCGAAAAACTGAGCCTCCCCAAATCCAAAGGTTGGGAAATGAGATATATGGACGGAGGTTCCTATAATGCCTGGCATATAGTCCGGGACGAGAAGGAGATTGCAGAGCGCGCGGTCAAATTCCAAAAGGCCCTGGTTCCTTACCTTGAGGATTTTGACGGTGTCTGGCAAGGAGGCAAGAAGGAGCTTTTGAGTATTTATGCAAAGCTTAAGGAGCTGGATGTTGACAAGGCCACAAATCTCGAATTGTTCCACCACCACTATGACCTGAAGATGATGTATATGAGGATGTGGGAGATCCACCATGAAGGACTATTCTCTTCTCATGCTGCTTATTTATTCCTTACCCAAAAATGTCAAGAGGACCTTGGGATCAGTGATCAGGATTCTGAGTTTCAGGATATGCTCGTGGGTTTCCCTAATAAGGTCTATGATACGGATAAGCAGATGTGGCAATTTGGGAAGGTTGCTACCGAAATGGGCCTTGGCGATATGTTCAAGGAAAACAAACCGAAGGACATCCTTTCAAAGTTGCAGGAGACGGATAAAGGGAAGGAATGGTTCAAGAAATTCATGGACTATCTGGAGACTGATGAGGTTGGAGGCTGGCGGATGAGGCGCGGCAATGACTTCACAGAACCTTACTGGCTGGAGGACCCTGCTACGCCTATTGGAGTAGTGCGGGATTATATTATGGGGGGCGCCGATTATGACCTTGAAGCTACCAGGGCAGAGCATGCGAAAAGGAGGGAAGAGGCCATCGCCGCCTTCCTCGCTAAGGTGTCTGCGGATAAAAAAGAAACGTATGAATCCTTTATACGATTGGCAGGCAAGATAAGCGCATTTAGCGAGGAACATGCCCTTTATTGCGAGCTTATGTCCCAGGCCCTCATGCGCCGGGGTTATCTGGCTATGGGGAGAAGAGTTGCCGAGAAGGGCGCCATAGATCAACCCGAGGATATCTTTATGCTGTGCCCGGATGAGATAGACCGGGTCCTGATGGTCCCTGAGTCCTATGACATGCGCTGGATAACAAGGAGACGGCGTGCAGAGTGGGAAGAGTGGTGTACCAGGCCGAATCCCCCCTTCGTTACTGATCGGAGCAGCTTTGAGGAAGCCGCAATGAAAGATTTGCTTGCTTCAGAAGATCCCATCGGCATTAAGGTTGTCATAGGAGATCTACCCGAGGTGAAGCCCGAACTGGGGGCGGATTTATTCGGCCTGTGCGGTTGTTCAGGCGAGGTTGAAGGTGTAGCTCGGCTAGCAATCAGCTATTCGGATCTGGCTGATGTCGAACCGGGGGAAATCTTGGTTTGCCCCAACACAAATTCTGCATGGACACCGGTGTTTGGTATAATCAAGGGCGTCATAGCAGATAGCGGCGGAACACTCGCCCACACCGCTATCATCGGGCGGGAATATGGAATACCAACAATAGTAAATACCCGTGAGGGTACGGCCAAGATCAAGACCGGCATGCGCATCAGAATGGATGCAAAGAACGGGGCTGTCTATATTCTCGATAAATAAGAGGTGCCTGGATCAGCATCTGTCTTGATAGGTGCAGAACAAGTGTTTTTTTGTGAGATGTTATTCTAATAGGGCCCCCTCCAAGGCGTGGGCCCAAAAAAAAGGAGGAAATACCATGAACGAAATGACACCAACAGCACGGTGGACCGTAACCCAGCCGTGGCGGGGAATATTCGGGCTTATCGTCACCCTGGGCGCCATGATGATTGTTACCTCTTGTTTTAATATTGAGGCCTATCTGGGATTTTTTTCACTCCTTATCATGTCCTTTGTGCCCACAGTGGGCATCCTTGCAGCAGGATGGCAGGCCCAGTATCCTTCCACCGAAGGGCTGCCCCAGCCGTGGAAGGGATTCCTTTTGACCGGATTCGTGGTGCTTATCGGCATTTTTTCCTATTCCGGGTTGCTCCACTTCGTTGCTGAAGGAGCACCCACCCCGTTCATTACCCTGCAGGTGGTGTTTACGGTGTGCGTCACCTTCGCCCTGATTCTCGCATTCGGGATGTGGCCCTTTGGCAAACTCTCCCTTCCCGGCAAGGGATGGCTTACCTTGATCCTGGCCTATATCTTAGGGTGGCTGGTAGCAATGCTGGGCAATTGGAGCTTTCTGACCCATGCAAAGGGCTTTATGGAATCTCCTGTCTTTAAGGTTCCCTTTTATGCCCAGGGAGGCCCGTTCGAGGCCTTTGCCGGGATAGCTCCCATGGGCCCCATAGCGTGGGAATCCCTGTTTTCGTTTATTATATGCAGCCTGGTCTTTCTCTTCTGCTTCCTGGCCCTTCAATTCTGGCCCTTCAACAAATCACCGGGCCTCATGAAGCAGCCGGTGATGGGCATTGTGGTAATCGTTAGCTCCGGAATACTGGGCTATATTCTTCACGTTATCGGGGTGGCAGGACTCAAGATAGTGCCGCTCAACATGGTGCTCTATGATGTCTCTTTCCTCTTCGGACTGCTCATGATCATGTTCATGTTTCAGATGTGGCCGGGCCGAACCCTGAAGAGTCCGGTCGGCGGCGGGTTCTTGAACATCATCATCGCTATCATAGTGGGCATTATCGCATACTATGGCCTTAAGGCGTTTTGCATCTCACACTTTGGCACTGAGGGGATGCAGTATCCCAACAATGTATTTGCAATGGCTAATCTTATGCTGGGCCTGACATTTCCTGCCTGGGCCATCTATGCAACATGCTGGGATTTCTGGCCTCTGCCCCCAACGCCTCCCCCGCCCGAAGCGCCTGCTCATGAGTAGATCAACAACGAGGCATCCCTTGGAAGGGATGCCTCGTCAGCCTAACTGATGCCGATAGAGCCAAAGCTTTTTTAAAAGCATGGCATAAGGGTCAATCAGTTTTTCTGCAAAACTAATACATGGTGTAAAAGAGAATCGAAGTTCCAAGGAATGAGCTGGAAGGGACTGATATTCAAAAAGTAACATTTAATTGCGGATAAAGAGGCAACCAGGAATTTCACATTGGGAAAGGAGAGGATAAAATGGCAAAAGAAAAAACATTTGGTGATCCTCATGATTTTATGGATTTGCCAGGTACTGAAGGCTGGCGGGAAATGTACCCATACGATGTGTAGTTCCATAGTGAAGAAACAGCAAGATCTTACGAAAGTTCTACATTTTGGTTTATCGACTCTCTTCATAATCCAACTCCAATGACACCCCTGGAAGCGTTACCCTGGGTTGCCATGGCAGGTGAGTATCCAAATGCTAGAGCTTTGTGTACACCGACCTCTTACAGCTTGGATCGACGAATACTCAATGGGTATAATTATTGTGCGGGTTCTCCTGTAACTGATCCTGGACTAGTAGAGAAAAGGGCTAAGATTTTTGGTGAGAGGATCTCTTTTATCTTAAGTAATTGGGATGTATTGTACGGTGTCATTTGGCACAAAAGAATGACTGACCTGATTAATGAACTAAAGGGAATACAAATTCCAGAACATTTGTCAGAGGTTGAGGATATATCAGCAATCAAGGAAGGGAGGGGAGACTCCGAGGGTCTAAAACTTGCTGAAGCATACGGTAGACTGATAGACCTTTATTATCAGATGTGGTCTTACCACCACTGGTTTAATACGGTTGCATACTTTGTATATATTAGTCGCAGCCAAGCGATAAGAAAACTATTTCCCGATATAGGAGATAAGTCATTAACCAAGATGTTTCAGGGTTTTGACGCCGCCTTATTCCAATCGCCCAAGGAGCTAAACTAACTAGTGCCCATCCATAAATGGGCTAAATTTTCAATTTGAGGATTACAAAACGACCTCTACCATTGTGCTGCTCCTTAACACAAGGAGATTAGGACAACCAAACTCCCCGTTTTGGTAGGAAACGGGCACATGTAGACACACCGGCACCGTGTGTACCCGTACATTGTATAGGATGCTCACGATGCCCTCGGTCATGCCATCTGCTTTCTCGCAAGGGTCACAAGGTTCGCTGATACAATTGAAACCCAAACATAGCTTTCAAAGGATTGAAATCCTCTCCAGGTGTAGCGGCATAACCCAAAGCAGCGTTTAAGCCAGGAGATACCGGACTCCACGCTGGCGCGAAACCTCCGGAGCCATTTGTATACCCAGAGACTCCGGCATATCTCCTTCTCCTCTATTTGAATGCCCCGCTTTTTTGAAAAACACACCTACTTGATGTGCTTGGACTTGGCTGAGGTGAGGTTCCCTTTGCTCGCAAACCCACAGTCTAAGGCAACCTTGAGGGGGTAGCGAGCATGAAGCTCACGCTGACGATCGAGCATCTGATCGGTGAGGGCCGTATCAGCAAGGTTGCCCTTACAGATGAGACAATCGGTGATGAGATTAGAGGCACCACCGGTGAGACAGAGTTTATGGCCGTAGAAGGTTTCCCGATGGTTCTTCACAATGATGTCGGTATGGAGTTCAAACAGGGAGACAATCTTCTCAGAGGCGGGCACCGATTCCCCGTGCAAGACCCTCCTCTCGGTCTGATCGATCGCCCGATGGGCGAGCTCACTATAGGTGTGCAAGGCGTGAGACATCCTTTGAGCCAGGAGTATCTGAGCGGGATCGGGGGACAGATACCCATTGAGGAATGACCCTGCCCGCTCGGCATAGGCAAGACTCTTTTTGGTGACGTGGAGAAGATCGAGGTAGTGCCGCTTTCGGGTCTTTTTATCCTTGGCATTCATGACACCCATCATCCTTCGCTTGGCCCGCTTTCTATGATCCCTGAAAGGGATATCAAAGCCCTGTACCTGTTCCTTGGCTAAGGAGTCGTGTGAGCACGCGAACTGCGTCCCACAGAAGGCGTGAATCCGAGGGAGTATGGATATGCAGGAGACTACGGTGGAGTCGATTCTTACCTCTTGGTCCTTTTCGATCTTTGTCTCTTTCGCATAGGCCACAAGAATGCGGTTTATGGCCTCCCAGGTGGTCGCAGAGAGTGCCTTGATATATTGCAAAGGGCTGATTTCTTGAATCCTTTATGGGCAATGCCAATACGACAGAAGCTCCGATAGCAGGAGGAGTCAACGATATGGAATGCAAGCTCATCATAGATGAACTCTTCCATCTGGTTGACAATCGCACAGCGGACTACCTGCTCTACTCTGCGCTCATTCCTTCGGCTCCGGTCCCACATGCTGGGTGAGCTCTTGCCACGCCACCTCGTTTATGGTAGGGATACGGTCAAGAATTCGGCTGATGCGATTCAACCCCATGGCATGGGGATGGTCAACGGTCCTTGGGGTAAAGGGCATCTGTTTTTAATTCCTTTTGGGTATTTTTTGTGGCTCTTTTCTTCGTTCCACGTTTAATAGTAGTTGATTATACTTTATTTATTACTCCGGAATGAACAATTGGTTCACGTTAAAATGTGCTTTTTAATTTCTTCTTGTAATTACTTACTTTATATGGATAGACGCTAATGAGCAGCTTTCTCTCACCATTATATGCAGCGAATTTGTTATTACTCATGAAAAGCCATGAACTATTGCGGGTAATTATAGTATTTTCTCTTTTACTATTGTGCAGTAGGACGCATACACATCAGATGAATCAAAAAATTCTTAGGTAAAACCTTTGCATTTCCGGGCCTGAACTATTTCACTTTGTGCGAATCTTATCAGGGTTACACGCCAAATGATTTGGAGGGTTTGCTCATCTGCAGAGCGAAAAGATTTTGTTCCCCAAATATTTTTATAAGGCCAGGTATGAGAAAACAAAATAGGAAAATCGGTTCAGGGGAAGTCGGACGATTTGATCAAAGAAAGACCATGTTCAGTAGACCTAGGGATACGGAAAGATCCAGTCCTGAAATACTTGAGATGGGCAAAAAGCATTACGGGGTGCATGATTTCACAGACAAAGAAGGTTACACTTTACTTGACTGGGCTTTCGCCATGGGTTCATGGTATTTAGAGCGGTGGTGGGGATTTGGAAACATGGCAGGTAATGAGGGCCTCTATGAGTGGTTTCCGGATCGATTCATGATTGCCCAGAGAGACCGTATCCCATTGAAAGGAAAGTGGGATGTTTCCGAACCGGGTGAGATGACCCGGATAGTCAAAAAGGCTGCAAGATACATGGGGGCATCAGAGGTGGGGGTTTGTGAGGTGGATAGACGCTGGGTGTACTCTCATCGATTTGATCCCCGAAATCTCAAACATGCCGCAATAGATGATATTTCCGATGATTTTAGATATGCCATCGTCATGATTCACGAGATGGATTATACATTGATGAAAACAGCTCCTGCCTACGGTGAGTTTGCAGCAGGCGGCTTAGGCTACTCAATGATGGCTCATGTGGCCTCATCAGTGGCCCACTTTATTCGTGATTTAGGTTACAAGGCTATCCCATGTGGCAATGACACTGCTCTGAGCATCCCCATGGCTATTGATGCAGGGCTCGGCGAGATTGGCCGCAACGGCCTTTTGATTACACCCTGGTTTGGCCCCCGAGTGCGGATAAGCAAAGTGATCACTACTCTGCCTCTGGTCTCGGATAAACCTATTGAATTTGGTGTCAGGAAGATGTGTGAAGTTTGCAGAAGGTGTGCTAAAACATGTCCTGGAAAGGCGATAAGCTTCAGCCAACCTACCACTGAGGGCCCTACACTATCCAATAACCACGGGATCTATAAATGGTATATTAATCCTGAAAGGTGTTTTCAGTTCTGGGTCAAAAATAATGGTGATTGTGCAAACTGTATCAGGGTTTGCGTGTTCAACAAACCAAACACCTGGTTTCACAGATTTGTCAGATGGTTTGTGAAAAATCTACCACAGTTTGATAGATTTTATCTATGGATGGACAAGCTGTTTGGTTATGGCAAAAGGATGGGAATGCTGGATGTATGGAAATAAAAGATTCTATCTTATTCACTAAATAAAGGACAAGGGGCTGGTAGGGATGGATAGACTCTTTTGCAATGGGAGAGGCAGAATAACGGAGAATGCATGGCAATAGATTCTTTTTATGCTAGAATACTATAATTGGAAAAAGGAGTAAGAGATATGGTTAGTAATTTGAAAGAGAATGAGGTGATAAAGAAGACTGTCTGTAATATGTGCAATGTTCGCTGCGGATTAGATGTGCACGTACAAGACGGCAGGATAACAAAGATTGAGTCTATGCCGGAGCACCCACTGAAACCTTTATGTGTTAAGGCCGAGGGCATCATAGAGTGGGTTTATTCACCGAAAAGGGTTACCAGCCCTATGAAGAAAGTCAATGGTAAGTGGAGGGAGGTCTCTTGGGATGAGGCCCTCGATTTTTTTTCGGAGAAGTTATTTTCAATAAGGGAAGAATATGGGGCGAAATCTGTCGTTGTCTTCTCCGGCATTACCTTCTCCGGGCTTCACGATTTAAGAGCATTAATAAGGCAGTGGTGCGATATATATGGCACTCCGAACCTGACAACGGGAGGTTCTTATTGCCACCGTGCTCACGTGATAGCTCACGGCCTCACCCTGGATTATGGTAAACCTGAATTGATGCCCGATTTCCCTGATTCAAGATGTATAATCAATTGGGGAAGAGATCCTGAGGAAACAAACCACATCGCAGGTATAAGGATAGACCAGGCAAAAAAGAGAGGAGCAAAGCTCATAGTCATTGATCCAAGAAGGACGAAAACAGCGAAAAAGGCGGACATCCATGCCCAGATAAGGCCGGATACAGACTGTGCCTTAGCCCTTGCCATGCTCAATGTGATCATAGCTGAGGGATTGTATGAGAAGGATTTTGTGGATCAGTGGACCGTTGGCTTTGAGCGGTTGGTTGAGCATGTGAAAGAATATACCCCGGAGAAGGTGGCGGAAATCACCTGGATTCCTTCGGATATGATAAAGGAGATGGCACGGACGTATGCCACTACAAAGCCGGCAGCCATATTCCAATACATCTCGGTAGATCACTCCATTAACGGTGTCCAAACAGGCCGAGCCATTGCTACCCTTATAGCTATTACCGGGAATTTGGATGTGAGCGGCGGGAACCGCATTTGCCCGCCGCCGAAGTTTGCCAGGCTTAGCGTTGAAGGGCTGGCACAGCCATCTGAAGCAGACTCAATCTCTGCGAACTATCCTCTATACGATAGGTTCGTAGGTTATCCGTCCGCTACGACGGTTACCGATGCTATCATTACAGGGAACCCATATCCTGTAAAAGCCTTGATTGTTCAGGGCGGAAATCCGGCCGTAACCTGGCCTAATTCGAAAAAGGTCGATGAGGCATTGTCTCATCTTGATCTCCTCGTGGTTATTGATATGTTCATGACCGATACTGCTGAGAGGGCTGATTTGTTTCTGCCCATATCCACGTTCCTGGAAAGGAAATTGCTTGTTGATTACCACGTTGCAGCTCAGATACCAAGGATTCTAAAGACCGAGCCTGTTATTGAACCGATTGGCGAGGCAAAGGAGGACTGGAGAATATGGAGTGAGCTGGGGATAAAGATGTTCGGAAATCAGTATTTTCCTTGGAAAGACGCTGACGACATATATGAGGCCTATCTTAAACCATCAGGGATTACAATAGATGAATTAAAACAAAAACCCTGGGGGATTGAATACGCCAGGTTTGAGGATAAACCTTATTTAAGCAAAGGGTTCAATACCCCATCGGGTAAGGTAGAGATATATTCGAGGCTTTTAGAGGATTATGGCTATGATCCTTTACCCACTTACCATGAGCCGCCTGAGGGTCCGATCACTACACCACAATTGGCAAAGCAGTATCCGTTAATTGCAATGACCGGACCGCGAAAGGCCATGTTTACCCATTCACAGTTCCGAAATATACCGGCCTTGCGAAAGAAGATGCCGGAACCTTTGATTGAGATTAACACTGAAACAGCCCGAGAGTTAAAGATAAAGGATGGCGATATGGTAAGGGTAAAGTCGGTCAGGGGAGAGATTCAAAT
>Ga0307428_1001678_pt1 | contig 10875 bp, 11 predicted proteins | sample SalMarWE160240MG_FD_202161 | JGI IMG/M metagenome (GOLD analysis project Ga0307428, IMG submission 202161) | Salt marsh sediment microbial communities from the Plum Island Ecosystem LTER, Massachusetts, United States - WE1603-240 | ecosystem: Environmental > Aquatic > Marine > Intertidal zone >...
ATCTTGGCATGGCATCAAAATGGCTCATTACAAAGATATTGCGGCAGAGAAGATAAAGACCATATCACAACGAGGTTCAAAAAAAGATTTCATCGATCTTTATGCTGTTCTGAAAATGAAGCATTCCGTGCTAGAGGTATGCGACTTCTTTAAGAGGCGATTTGAGGCTTCTAACATTAATTTTTATCATGTGTTGCGGAGTTTGATTTTCTTTGAGGATGCCGAACAAGAGCCTCTTCCGCCTATGGTTTTGTCTGGGGATGATTGGAAGTGGGAGAATATCAAATCTTTTCTTATTAATAATATCAGCTTGTTTGAGCGTGGGTTGGGATCGTAATTCTAGAGTCCCATTCACAATCACTGACCAGTGAGAATAGGCAAGCGGTGTCAATTGATTTTTAGCTAGCAAGAGAACTGATGAATAATCGGGAAAACTCATGGCGTTCGAAACAGGTGTGAATACAACGTATGCTAATGACATTGAGGATTACAGGGATGGCTTTTCCATCACGGCCTCGGATATCCTCGAATACCTGTTTTGTCCCCGGTTCATTTATTTCGAAAATTACCTGGATATTCCTCAGCATGAAGAGAAGCGCTTCAAGGTTCAAAAAGGGCGTACGATTCATGAAGATAAAATAAAACTGAATCAGCAATACCTGAGAAAGAAGCTGGGGTGTTTAGAAAGGAAAACGTCGGTATATCTCTCATCTACCTCAAAGGGAATAAGGGGTATTGTAGATGAAATTCTCTTTCTGGATGACGGCACAGCCGCACCGCTTGATTATAAATATGCGGAGTATAAGGATGTAACCTTTAAAAATCACAAATACCAGTTAACGTTTTATGGCCAGTTGATCAGAGGGAATTTTAACGTACCGGTTAATCGTGGATTTATTGTATACACGAGAAGCAGGAATAAATTGATTGAAGTTTCAATCACGGACCAAATGTATTCTGAATTGGACAATATTATAAGCGGCCTTCGGAATATCATACAGAAAGGGGAATATCCGAAACCCACTAAATACAGGGCGAAGTGCCCTGATTGTTGCTACCGAAATATTTGTGAAAAGGTAATTTAAAAGTGAAATTGAAGAGAAATCATAAGGTTAACTTTACTCTGATGAGTTCAAAATTAGCAGTTTTTGGATTGTTGAAGGTGTTTTCGACATTATTTAAAAGGCATGAAAATGATTGTAATTGCCTGTTTTTGAATAACAATTAGCCCAAATAAGATGAGAGAAGCGAATCCACTAAAACAAGGATTGAAACTACTATCAAACCTCTGTACGGTATTAGATACCGGGATGAGAGAAGCGAATCCACTAAAACAAGGATTGAAACCCTACAGGGCATCGCCTTTTTATCGCATTCGCCACGATGAGAGAAGCGAATCCACTAAAACAAGGATTGAAACAAAAAGGCTGGGGATCTCAGGTTCAGTGGTTTCAAAATGAGAGAAGCGAATCCACTAAAACAAGGATTGAAACTCTTTCTATCGCGCATAGGAGAAAAAGTGAAATGAATATGAGAGAAGCGAATCCACTAAAACAAGGATTGAAACCATAATATATGTCGTAATTCGACGCACGGCGGGAAAATGAGAGAAGCGAATCCACTAAAACAAGGATTGAAACGTAGTATTAGAGGGCAATTGCGGCAATGAGGGCCAATGAGAGAAGCGAATCCACTAAAACAAGGATTGAAACAGAAATAGGGGGGACATTATGAGCTTTGACCCGTTATGAGAGAAGCGAATCCACTAAAACAAGGATTGAAACTATTCATGGTTGAATCTCAACAACGGCTGCACGGTCTATGAGAGAAGCGAATCCACTAAAACAAGGATTGAAACCCCTGGCCAGGAGGGAAGGATCACAGGGGTTCAACGATGAGAGAAGCGAATCCACTAAAACAAGGATTGAAACAAAGCGCTAAGCTCTTTTGCCAGGTCCGAGTACTCGAATGAGAGAAGCGAATCCACTAAAACAAGGATTGAAACTACATAGGCAAGAGCATGTCTTGCGTCTTGGTGAATTTGATGAGAGAAGCGAATCCACTAAAACAAGGATTGAAACTTGTACCGCGATAACGGTTTTCCGCAGATCACACAATGAGAGAAGCGAATCCACTAAAACAAGGATTGAAACTCTGTCATAATCTTGGCTATGCCGGCGTCTATCTTGAATGAGAGAAGCGAATCCACTAAAACAAGGATTGAAACCGATATGATGCGGATCATAATGTATCTCCTTATCTTATGAGAGAAGCGAATCCACTAAAACAAGGATTGAAACTCAGTATGAGATACACCAGCGTTCATTAGTTGCCATATGAGAGAAGCGAATCCACTAAAACAAGGATTGAAACTTATCTGCACCTGACATCATTACTCTGTTCAACGGGATGAGAGAAGCGAATCCACTAAAACAAGGATTGAAACCCGATCAGGAGTCAAGGACAAGGGAGGAAACCAGGATGAGAGAAGCGAATCCACTAAAACAAGGATTGAAACCTTCAAACGGGAAGGAGACGGAGCGCAAGGCACATCAATGAGAGAAGCGAATCCACTAAAACAAGGATTGAAACCGCAACATAAGCGGGACGAAAACCGACGGTCGTGTTCGATGAGAGAAGCGAATCCACTAAAACAAGGATTGAAACAATCACGATCAATTCTATGCGACGCCGGCGTTGATATGAGAGAAGCGAATCCACTAAAACAAGGATTGAAACTCCAGTCATCAATAATGGCCCTGCGCTTCAACTCGATGAGAGAAGCGAATCCACTAAAACAAGGATTGAAACACAAAGAAAAACAAATAAAATATTTTCACTCTATTTGACCGTCGCTATGGGCATCCGCTCAAAATGGTCGGCTAAGAAACAGCTGAATTTTTACGAGACCGTCAAGATTGGTTATAATTATTGGCTCAATGTCCTCATTCGAGAACTTCCAGGTCGCGTGCCGCCTCCTGCCATGCGACTCTCTCGCGTAATTCATAGAGCAGGTCTCTATGATGACGGCAATTACGCAAGCGCTCTCCAGAATTGCAAGGGCAAAGCTCGTGACCTTTGGGTCGATTTTTTCTTGCCAAAAGCCGCATGAAGCCGATTACGGAAGAATCGGCCGGCCTGCCAAGTATTTCACCATAAAATTCAAGGATCCCCTGTGCAAAGTGCGAGCGTTCGCCCCAGGGCGGCGCCTTTTGGCAGGCATCGTAGTAAGCTTGCCAGGCCAGGAAAGGAGCAACGAAGCTTTTTAGAAAACCAACGATTGTCGAACTAAGCAGCCAACGCATACTTATCTCGCCATGAACTCCCAAGCAGGCCCTGCCGTCTGTCATGATATGACGATCAATATTGCCTATAGGTAGCTTTGGGTCATTGCAAAACATGGCGGGTGGGCGCTTTGCGTAATTGCTCGGAAGTACGAGGACTACCCCATATTCGATTTGACGGCAGGAATCCGGGATATCAAGGTTGTATATGCCATGAACAATAGCGCTTTCATGTTTCAGCTTGCATACGTTATTAATCTTAAATCCTGGTCCAACAACAACCAGTCTTAAAAGCGGGAAGGCCGAGGCCAATGCTTTCCTTTCCTCACGGAATAGCTTGCGGTTGCCCTCATACCATTGTGCCATTATAAGTACGCCCAGGGTTTGGCTGGATCTTTTGCTCTGTAAACTGCGGCCAGCTTGGCAGCATCTTTCTGTTTCTGGCCAATATTGATAGTCTTTTCCATATTGGGAAAACGGTCACCGAGTTGGCTTCTCCAAAGCTTGGATGATTCTTCCCGATCATCGGCATCAATGGCTTTAGCACCACGAATGGCCAAATCCAAAACCGCATCTTGGAAGCGTGCCTTTTGCTCGTCTGTCAGGCGCGTAGTGAGTTCCTCGGTGGGATCTACAGGATTGTTGACACAAAAAATAGGATAAACGGCATAGAAAATGGTAGTTGCGGTACCTGATAGAGAAACATCATCCCGCTCATCAGCTTTGAATTTCTGGACGGCTAGCACTGTCAGGATCAGCCCGCTGGGCATCTTGCTTCTTCTTCCAGATTGGAAATCAGCCCATGCCTTCAGGTATCGCACTACTCTGCGTAGTTGCTCGCCCTGCTCCTTGATGTGCTCCCTAAACCACACAGTAAGGGATAATGGGTCACTGCGATGCCACCCCTTTACGCCCTTTTCAGCCAGCAGATACTCACCATTGAGTTGCCCATATGAAGGAAGGTCCACATGATATTGACCGGCATACCTCAAACGCACACAAGTGCGTTTGTCTAAAGGATTTTCATTTGTATGGCCTACTGTTGCCTGCACGAGCCACCGATGAATTGTGTCGGGAGTTGGCCATTCACTATCGTCATTCTCATCCAGGTGTTGCAGGTAGACACCGTCATCGATATCGAATTCTCCATCAAGCGGATTGACCGTGGTCCCCATTGAATAGGAGCCCTGCCCCAGAAACTTGGGTATTGTCACTTTGAGATTCTCGCGGAAATACTTGCGAATGAGCTCTCGAATAGCATTCCGCGCCGTTCTAAGAGATTCCTTTTTCGCTGAAGTAAACGCGACTCGATCATGAAACGTAATGAATTCACTGTGTAAGTTTGCCATTTTATTTCCCTCCTTTAATCTGTTCGGTTTTAATGGCGGTTGAAAGGTCCCTTTTCTGCTCGGGGCATGTCCATGTGAGGATCAGCAATGACACTGCCACTAAGAGCAACCACACATATAATGTGTGAAAATGATCGCTCCACTTACGATTCATCCGGCTGTATTCAAAGGGTAAAAGTGATTCTTCTACCAAATAGACGCCAGAATCGTGCATACCTAAGGCACGTTCGCAATTGATCATGGCTTCACAATTTTTGCGAAAACCCCTTCTAAGCCCCATCAAGAAATAGATTGTGCCCGCGAAAAGGGCCATAACGAGGAGCGTCAGCGCGACACGGTGAGGAAGGACAAGCTCTTTCTGGCTTATGAGCAGCCACCCAAGACCGATCGCCATGCCTGAAATCCATAGCGTAAACTGTATGCTTCGTTCCCGTATCTTGTGAGAGGCGTTGTACCGCTCTTTGATGTCGGCTAGTAGAATTCGTAGCCTTTGATCTTCATTTAAACGCATCATGGCGACTTCTGATTGAATTATTATACAAGATATTTTATACTACAAAATATTTAGACCATTGTCAAGCAATTATTATGCGGTATTTAATATACTGCATTTAATTTATTCTCCTTTGAACATAATTTAATTGCGGTATCTTTTATACTGTGATACTCATTTGTTATTATGCTGCTTCACAGGTTAGCCAACATTCAAAGCGGCCACCACAGTCGCGGAAAAATTGAGCCTCTGGCAGACGGTTCTCATTTCCTTTTTCAGGCCAGGGACGTAGACGTTCATAGCCTCACCTATCGAATAGATTCGTTGATTCGCTTCTGCCCTGAGATGTCTCGCAGAGACGCGATACTGGAGAAAGATGACATACTGTTCATGGCCAGGGGGATCCGGAATTATTCAGTGCTTTTGCAAGCTATACCTGACCCTACACTGGCTGCAGCCTGCTTTTTCATCGTGAGGGTGTCGAACAAGGTGATTCTACCCGGTTATCTATGCTGGTATCTCAACCAATACCCTGTTGAACACTATCTGAGCTGCCACAGCGGCAGGGGCGTGCATATGCCGGTTGTCCGGCGGTCTGTGTTGGAGAATATCGAGGCGCCTGTACCCGCCCTGGAAATTCAGAAAAAGATTGTGGACATGGAAAAACTTATGCAGAAGGAGCAGGAGTTGCTCAATAAACTGGCTGAAAAACGCAAAGAATTGGTAACGGAAGCCTGCCTCCAGGCAGTTAAATAAAGCCTATACATGAGGATAGCGACATGAATGACAAACAAAAACGTGATGCAATCTTTAACAAGGTCTGGCAGGCCTGCGACACGTTTCGCGGCGTCATTGATCCAGCTCAATACAAGGATTACATCTTAACCATGCTCTTCGTGAAATATCTGAGCGATATCCACAAATCCAAGGCGGCCGAGTATGAGGAGAAGTACCAAGGGGACAAGGCCCGAATCCGGCGGGCCTTAAGCTATGAACGTTTTGTTATCCCGGAGATTGAGATCAGGGATAGCAGCGGAAACGTGGAGGAGGAATTCCCGGGGACCTTTGACAGCCTCTTTGTGCGTAAGGACAGATCCAATATCGGTGACCTGATAAATGTCCTCCTGGAGCATCTAGAGGATGCCAACAAGGGCAAGCTCCACAATGTGTTCCGCAATATAGATTTTAACAGCGAGGCCAACCTGGGACAAACGCGCCAGCGAAACACACGCCTCAAACACTTGCTCGAAGATCTCGTTGATCTGGATCTCAGGCCCGAGTCCATCGGCCACATGGACGTTATCGGTGACGTGTACGAATACCTTATCGCACGTTTCGCTGCAACGGCAGGGAAAAAGGCCGGGGAATTTTATACCCCCGCGGGCGTATCCGAAACCCTGGCCCGGCTTGTTGCTCCAAGACCGGGGGAGCGCATCTGCGATCCTGCCTGCGGTTCCGGTTCCCTGCTCATCCGGGCCGCCAGACAGGTTGGCTCGGATGACTTTTCCCTCTACGGTCAGGAGATGAACGGCAGCACCTGGGCGCTCTGCAAGATGAACATGTTCCTCCATGGAATGGACGCATCACGAATCGAGTGGGAGGACACCATCAGGCGCCCGCAATTTGTTGGAGACGATGCGCTCATGAAATTTGACGTGGTCATCGCCAATCCTCCCTTCAGCCTGGACAAGTGGGGCCAGGAAATCGCAGCCGAAGATCGTTATGGACGTTTCCGTCGCGGCATACCCCCGAAAAGCAAGGGAGATTGGGCCTTTATCTCACACATGCTGGCAACGGCCTTAGAAGGCAAGGGCCGTGTAGGTGTGGTTGTGCCGCATGGCGTGCTCTTCCGGGGCGGGCAGGAGGGTAAGATACGGGAAGCCGTGATTAAAGAAAACATCCTTGACGCGGTGATCGGCCTCCCGACAAACCTGTTTTACGGCACAGGTATCCCTGCGGCACTCATGGTTTTCGATAAGTCCCGAAGGCCCAATGGCAGGGAAAAGGTGCTTTTTATCGATGCCAGCAGGGAGTTTGAGCAGGGCACAAATCAGAACAGGCTCAGAGAACAGGATATCGAAAAAATCGTCGATGCCTTTCGAAACAAAAAGACCATCGAAAAATATTCCCGCCTCGCCAGTTACGCGGAGATAGAGGAAAACGAGTTCAACCTGAATATCCCCCGCTATGTGGACACTTTTGAGGAGGAAGAAGAGATCGACATCGCCGCCGTTCAGGAGGAGATCGAAAAGATCGAGGCAGACCTGGCAAAAACGCAGGCCAAAATGGAGGGTTATCTGAAGGAGCTGGGCTTCTAACCCACGAAATACACGAAACACACCAAAAAAAGCGCTAGCACTAAAAACACTTCGCACGCGAAATGACAAAGTTACTCTATAAAGAAGAGGTCTATGCTATCCAGGGGGCTGTGTTCGAGGTTTACAAGGAGATGGGGTGTGGCTTTCTTGAATCAGTCTACCAGGAATCCATGGAAAAGGAATTTATAGCGCGTGGAATTCCCTTTGAAACTCAGAAAGAGCTCCACCTGACTTATAAAGGAGAAACATTAAAACAGACCTATAAGCCGGATTTTATATGCTATGACAGCATCATCGTTGAATTAAAGGCAGTGAGAGACATTTCAGATGAACATAGAGCGCAAATATTCAATTATCTCAGGGCAACGGGGCTCCATCTTGGATTATTGGTCAACTTTGGGCACTACCCCAAAGCGACTGTAGAAAGAATTATTTTGTAAGCCCCTAAATTCACAACCAAAAGCGGAAAAGTAGTCTGTGTATTTCGTGTATTTCGTGGTTGGGAAAGGAGGGTTTATGGCGCAGGATCATCTTCCGCAGCAAGCCGCCCCAAGCAAGCTTCTCGATGGTATCCGCCGGATGATCGAGGAGACCCGTTCTGCGGTGGCTGTGACGGTCAACGCCGGCCTGACTCTGCTCCACTGGCGTATCGGTCGGCGTATCGCACAGGAGATTCTAAAAGGAAAACGGGCTGAATATGGGAAGGAAATTGTGCCGACAGTGTCGGCACAATTGGTTCCTGAATTCGGCACAGGTCTTGGCGTGAGGAATCTTTTCCGTATGATCAAATTTGCCGAGGGAAGAAGATCAGCTGAGTCCCGATCTTGTTTTCCGTGATCCATACCTATTGGACTTTTTGAATCTTAAAGACACTTACAGTGAGCATGATTTGGAGGCCGCCATTCTTCGCGAGATCGAGAGTTTTTTACTGGAACTCGGTTACGGTTTCACATTTGTGGCCCGGCAAAAGCGTATGGTGATCGATAATCAGGATTTCTACCTGGACCTGCTCTTTTTTCATCGCAAGCTGAAGCGGCTTGTAGCGGTTGAACTCAAGTTGGATCGTTTCAAGGCGGCATTTAAAGGCCAGATGGAGCTCTATCTGCGCTGGCTGGAAAAACATGAGATGGAACCCGGTGAGGCATCACCACTGGGCCTGATCCTCTGTGCAGAGGGAAACAGGGAAACCATAGAGCTACTCCGCCTCGATGCGGCTGGTATCCATGTTGCCGAATACATGACCGAGCTTCCCCCGCGAGAGGATCTGAAGAAAAAACTCCATTCAGCCATTCAACTTGCAAGAAGCCAAACAGGAAGAAGAGCGGAGATTGAGGAAGTCTGAATGACAATGTATGAGTGAAAGGGTGAGCAAGAGAAACGAAAACAGACCGGGGTATAAGAAGACGAAAGTGGGGTGGATTCCTATTGATTGGGCAACTGTAACATTGCGTGATGTTGCAGACATATTTTTCAGCAATGTTGATAAAAAAATAAATAGCAACGAGAATGATGTGCTTTTATGCAATTATAAAGATGTCTATTATAATGAATATATTACATCTGCTATAAATTTCATGAGAGCAACAGCATCAAACAAAGAAATTGAAAAATACAGATTACGAATTGGTGATGTTCTAATAACAAAAGACTCCGAAACAAAAGACGATATTGCAGTTTCTGCTATCGTGCGCGAAGAAGTTTCCAATCTCATTTGTGGCTATCACCTCGCAATTATCAGACCAAAAGATAATAAGTTTTTTGGCGAATATCTTAATAAACTACTCAACTTACAATTAATGCGGCATTACTTTAGTATTTTTGCAAATGGGGTAACAAGGTTCGGACTTGCATCAAAATCAGTCAATAATGCTTTGATTCCTTTACCATCGCTTTCAGAGCAGAGACAAATCGCCAAGGTTCTTTCCGCTTGGGATGAGGCCATCGAACAGACGCGAACGCTCATCGATGCGAAAAAACGTCGCAAGAAAGCCCTCATGCAGCAACTGCTTACAGGCAAGAGGCGTTTTCCAGGTTTTGAAAAAACGAAAGACAAAAGATGTTACCGCTTTTTTAATCTGCCTGAAGACTGGGAATGTCCTCAGATGAAGGAAATTGCCCAAGAATGCTCTGAGCGAAATACTATGCGAGGCGATTTTCCCGTACTAGCTTGTTCAAAGCATTTGGGCCTTATTGAATCATCAGAATATTTCGGGAAGCAGGTCTTCAGCGAGGATACATCCAATTATAAACTAATCCGGCGTTGTTGCTTTGGATTCCCGTCAAATCATATTGAGGAAGGATCAATTGGGCTCCTACTAAGCCATGATATGGGTTTGGTAAGCCCAATATATACTGTATTTAGATGTGATGAGAGTGTTATCCCAGAGTACCTTTATGCTGTATTTAAGACTGACACATTCAGGCATATTTTTAAGGTATCGACCAATGCATCAGTCGACCGTCGAGGAAGTTTGAGGTGGAGAGAGTTCTCAGTGATTTACGTTCCGAAACCTTCAAGGGAAGAACAACAAGCGATCGCAGATATTCTACAGTCGGCAGATGAGGAAATCAATAAACTTGAAATGAAGCTAAATGCCCTTGAAAAACAAAAACGCGGGCTCATGCAGAAATTGTTAACCGGGGAGGTGCGGGTGAAATTATGAAACTCCCTATTAATATAGACGACTTATTGACCGCCCGTACTGTCGAATGGGAGCGGCTGGAGTTTAAGGCCGGTTGGAACCCAAAAGCCGTGCTGCATACCATGTGCGCATTTGCAAATGATTTTCATAATCTGGGAGGCGGCTACATTATCATAGGCGTAGATGAGGACAACGGCCGGCCGATTCTTCCTCCTGCCGGCTTACCGGTTAGGAAAATTGATCCTATTCAAAAAGAAATCGTAGAGCTTGGGTATCGGATCGTTCCCAACTATCATCCCCTCATTGCTCCTTACGAAGTAAGTGGAAAACACATCCTTGTGCTCTGGGCTGCGGGCGGACAGACCAGACCCTACAAGGCCCCTGTGTCTCTGTCAAAAGGCGAACGGGAGTTTGCCTATTATATCCGGAAAGGCTCTGTCACGGTTCGGGCCGGGCACGGGGACGAAACTGAGTTGATGTCTTTGGCTGCCAGTGTTCCATTTGACGACCGCATGAATCAGAGGGCCTCTCTGGAAGAACTGGATCTTGGTCTGATGCGTGCTTACCTGAAGCAGATAAAAAGCGATCTTTTTCGGGAATCTAATGAAATGGATTTCACACAACTTTGTAGGCAAATGAATATTATAGATGGCCCGGATGAATTATTGCAGCCGAAAAATGTCGGCTTGATGTTCTTTAACGAAAAGCCATCACAGTTCTTTCCACAGACGCAGATCGATATTGTTCATTTTCCCGAGGGACCCGATGCAGATGCATTCACCGAAAAGA
>Ga0307428_1001681_pt1 | contig 10871 bp, 12 predicted proteins | sample SalMarWE160240MG_FD_202161 | JGI IMG/M metagenome (GOLD analysis project Ga0307428, IMG submission 202161) | Salt marsh sediment microbial communities from the Plum Island Ecosystem LTER, Massachusetts, United States - WE1603-240 | ecosystem: Environmental > Aquatic > Marine > Intertidal zone >...
ATGAGCATTTCTGCCTCATCAAAATCAAAAAGATCTATTTCTTTCATTCCAAAGGGGACGATGATCACATCTGCTCCTTCCAGGCTTTGGTCGGTAATCTTTGCTCCCATAATATCGGTGGATTGGTTGATTATTTCAAGGAGATTAGGACCTTCAAATTTTGATTTAAGCTGCTCTATTTTTCGTTTTAATTTACTTTTTTCTTCATCAGATAAAGTAGTAATCTCTTCTGTATCCTTTGTATCCTTAAACTTTGGGCTTTCCTCTTTATTTATTCTTAAATCCTCTAAATTTTCTACCTCTTTTAGAAGGCCAGTCTCTTTATCAACCATCAAGACAGCATTATAGGGGCTTATTTTAGCGAGATTGACGGCAATAATAATATCAGCTCCCATCATCTTTACTACATCCACCGGGACCGGGTCAACCACTCCTCCATCCACCAGATAATAATCCTGGTACTTTACCGGCGTAAATATGCCGGGAATGGAAATGCTTGCCCTGACCGCATCAATGACTTTCCCTTGATTCAAGATCACCTCTGCTCCGCTTTCTACATCTGTAGCTACAGCTGCGAAGGGAATCTTGAGGTCATCAAAGGTTTTATCTTTTATGCCAAATTGATTGAGCATTTTTTCTATACGGTCACCACTAATTAACCCAGAGTGGGGAAAGACAGGGTCTATCAGAAAAAGGGTTTTGCTCTTTTTAATGGAGAGTGCCACTTCTTCCAGTTGTCTAACAGTTGCTCCGCTGGCATAGAGGCTTCCAATGACCGAACCAATACTGGTGCCGGCGATTATATCGATAGGAATATTATAAGCTTCAAGTGCCATAATAACACCCACATGGGCCAGCCCTCGTGCCGAGCCGCTCCCTAAAGCCAGGCCAATTTTCAATCCCCTTTTTTTATATTCAGTCAACAAATCTTCTAACTCCAAATCCTTTTCTACAATGACTTTAAATTCATTATCTTTAGTGATAAATACATTATTGGCAAATTGAGCTTCCATATCAGTATAAGTGAGATCAATAGCAGTATTTTTATCCGCAGAGACAAAGAAGGTAGAAGCTGACAGGCAGCATAATAAGATAGAAATAAATATAATTTTTAAAATATTTTTAGACATTTTTTCTCCTCCAATTTCTTTTTGATTCACTAAAAACAAAAGGGGACTTTTTTATATTCCTGCTTATAATGCCCAATAAGAAGTAATGCGTGTCCTCCTTTGCTTTATAAATCTAATATTGCTCATATAATTATAATTCGCCATTTAAATCAAAAAATCCTTTTTACTATCTTTACTATTTACAATTTTCTGTAATTTTGTTTTGATCGCCGCCTTAATCTCAGGTATTTTAATTAGTGTAGAAGTGATACCCCCTCTAATCAGCTCTTCTGCTTTATCAAAATCAAAGTCATGGATACCTTTAAGGCCAAAAGGAACAATGACGATATCAGCTCCTTCCAGTGATCTTTCTATAATTTTTGATTCCATAATATCAATCGTTTGGGTAATGATATAAAAGATATTAGGAGCTTTGAAGGATGATTTTGCCTCTGCAATTTTCTGCTGTATGATTGATTTTAATTCTTCTTTCGGATCTTTCGATTTAATTTTTACCTCTTTTTTATTTTCTGTTGTGTTATTCATATCCAGGGTAATGGTTCGGGATTTTATTTTTGCTAAGCTGACTGCAATAATGATATCTGCACCCATGTTCTTTGTCACGTCCACCGGAACCGGATTCACCAATCCTCCGTCTACCAGGTAATAATCCTGATACTTTACCGGAGTAAATATACCGGGAATGGAAATGCTTGCCCTTACCGCATCGATGACTTTTCCCCGGTTAATTATTGCTTCTGTTCCATTTTCAATAATCGTAGCTACAGCAGCAAATGGTATATTAAGGTCATCAAATGTCTTATCTTTTAAAGCAATATTTTTCAAAATTTCTTCTGCGCGATGACCTTTAATAAAACCTGAATGCGGTAGAGCAGGGTCCAGCAAAGACAAGGTCTTACTTATTCTCATCGACAAAGCTGCTTCTTCCAATTGTTCTATTGAAGCACCGGAAGCATATAAAGAACCAATGACCGAACCAATACTGGTACCCGCAATCATATCAATTGGAATATCGTATGCTTCTAAAACCTGAATGACTCCCACGTGTGCCAGACCACGGGCAGAACCACTACCCAAAGCCAATCCGAACTTTAATCCTTTTTTCTTACACTTCGCTAATAAATTTTCTAATTCCGGGTCTTTTTCTATTTTAAAATTTTTCATTTTATCACCTCATTTTTAAACCATCTATCAATTACCTGTCATTTCTGCGGAAGCAGAAATCAATCATAGTATTATCTTATATATTAATAATTCGCCGTTTAAATAAAAAACCCTTTTTATTGTAAACATTTTAATACAAATTTTTCCCTTCCCTCTGTCATTCCCATGAAAATGGGAATCCATTAATTGTCATTGCGAATATTGTTATTGCCGTGCTTCTTTTTGTCATTCCCGTACCTCCCCTCTGTCATTCCCATGAAAATGGGAATCCATCCTTTTCTTCTCTTTCTTTATTTCGTATTTATGTTTTTATTCTTAATACCAATGACTAAATTATCCCGTAACTCGTATTTTTAATCGGTTAATCGGTCAATTGGCAGAATTGGTCAATTGAATAAACTTTTTCTCCCAAAAAGAAGGATTTTATAAAACTTTGTCGAATTAATTATAATAGAAATCTAAATATAAAAAGGAAAAATAAAATGATAGTTTTTATTAGTGATCTACACTTTGTAGATGAAACTGCAGGAAAACAAAACATTCCAATATCTGCTTTTGAATTTTTTTTATCAAACATAAAAAACCAAGAATAAAGACAAAGAATTAAAAATCGTATTTTTAGGTGACATATTCGACTTTCTTAGAACTGAAGAATGGTTCAAGGAAAAAGAAGAAGATAGGCCCTGGGGCAATAATACTAAAAACATGGAAAAAAGGGCAAAAATCATATTAGATAAAATTGCTGAAAAAAACAAAGATACCTTTAATTTATTCTCCAAAAAAAATCTGGAAAATATATTTAAAAACACCCATGTTGAAACGATTTATATTCCCGGAAACCACGATAGGCTTTGCTGGATGATCGGTGAATTGAAAGAAAAAGTAATAGAACTTTTAGGTTTAAATGCGAGTAATGCTGAAAATTTTAAGCATTCTTTTTTTAGTATTGAACATGGCGTATATGCCACACATGGACATATATTTGACAAATTCAATTATGAGGGAGGCCCTTCCTATACCGATTTAGATTATGGATTAGTTCCCATTGGTGACCCCATTACAACAGAAATATTAGCCAAGATTCCTTATAAATTAATTAAAAATATAAAGTTAAAAAATGTACTGAGCAGTGAAGACATCATTCGATTAAAATATAATTTTCAAGAAATAGGAAATATTCGACCTTTTTATGCCACTTTAAAATGGCTTCTTTTTCAAATAAATGAGAATATGGCATTAAAAGATATCATTGAAGATACCATAGATGAAGTAATGGTTGAATTTAATGATTTGCAATTCGTAAAAAATTGGTACAAACATCATGACAAATGGTACAACCCTTTTGATAGAGCAGATATGATTCAAGCTTCTATTTTTTTTCTAGAGAAATTTAAAATATTATCCTTTGAAAAACTATCCGGGATTATAGAATATATGATGAGTAAGCTAAGCGGACACAATGATAGTGATGGGGCGATTAAACTTTTCAATACTGTGAGCCAGAAGATCCAATATGTCGTTATGGGACATACCCATTTTCCTTTACAACAGCCACTTTTTTTCGACAAGCAGGATAATGGAAAAATACGTGAATGCCTTTATCTGAATACGGGAACCTGGATAAAAAATTATTATGAATGCAGGGAAGGTAATGGTTTTATTGGGTGGAAAAATATAAATTATGTGATTGCTTACACACCGGAAGAAAAACCCAATAAATATAATTTACCGGTATTTGAAACCTGGCGGGGGGTTGAAAAGAGGGACGAGGGGTAGAGAGACGGCTCTCTACACGGATCTTTACAAAGAAATACTTATATAAAAAGTGTAGAGTTAGAAAGAATAATATGGAGGTCGACATGGTTATCTTTACTTTGGTAGTGGGTATAATTCTTATAATATTTAGTATGGTATCAATGTCTGGTTTCTTTTCAAAAAATGAATGGCGTGCTCCTCTTTTGGAGCTTAGTAGTGAGCTAAAAGGAGGAGTTTGGAAAAAGATACAACTTGGAGTGAGACGTCGTGGATTATCTCTTGTAATTTTCTTTTTGGTTTTATTTAGCATAGGGGGAGTTATTATTTTACGGTTATCTATTTTGCAAAATTATAAAAATATCATTTTAATTATATTAGGGATTTTCCTGCTTTGGTTGTTAAAAGGAGTATATGAATTGATAAGGACATTATATTCAAGGGGAACCCGACTTTTAAACTATCTATTCTCACCATATTTATTTGCATGGAGACGTGATCACCTGAGTGAATATTCTGACCAAGAAATTGCATCTGCTATTTGTAGAGTCTGCAATATTCGCGATAATTCTATATTACAAGAAAATATGAATTTGAAAGATTTTCTAATCGCTTTACACCACAAAACAAGACCGTCTAAGGAACATAACGAGTATCCAGAGATACTGAAAGAAAATATAGCGCAGGCAGAAAAAATGACTTGTATCTGAAGAGTTTTTGTAAAAAAAAGAAAGTTTGATCTTTAGAATTAAATATTTCAAATATAGACATAGAGACCCAATTTCTTACTTTATTAAAATGGAGCGGATGATAGCACATGACACTTTAAGGAGAAGAAAAATATAAAGGAGTTTGTATATTGATACCAAGTAAAAAAATTTTATCCAAGCTTAAAGAGAAAGTATATATTAACGCTATACGTCTTTTTTGTGATGGATGTAAATTATATAAAATACATTCCTATCCATCATCATTTGCATTTTCAATTTTATCTTTTGAAGAGCTTGGAAAACTAGAAATGATTGATCGCATTTGTGATGATATTAGTATCAATCCTGATTACGATCCGAAAGAATTTTTAAAGCATCTATTTTCTAGAGATATGTTTTTTTCCCATACAAATAAACAAATGTGGGCGTCAAACCCAATTCTCAATTTGACTTCGAAAAGATTAAAACAAATTGCTAATAGAGAACTAGAGAAAAATAAACAAAACGCGCTATATGTCGGTTATAAAAACAGAAGAATACAATCTCCTAAGCGATTTTCTGCAATAAAAGCTTATACGGAACTTACGATTACACTTGACAAGTTTAAAGATATAGCGGATTTAGGATTTAATGGTTTTGATTGCTGGTCTGATGCTCAATCAAGAGCAAAAGCAAAAAGATATCTAAAAAAAATTGAGGATTTATTTAGAATGCTAAAGAAGCCATATAAAGAGGAAATACAATAGAATAACTTTTTAGGGCTAATGCATTTTTGTGACAGGGTATACTTCTTTGACATGCTTTTCTTTCATTTATCAATTAAAAAATAATGGTAGAAATTCAAATAATCGACAGCAAATTCTACATATTGGGGATTTAGAATCATTAATTATATTGGGTGAAATTAAAAAGATTTATCCAGCAGCATGATTAAGTGTACTAGTGACGAATAATGTATGCAATCCTAAAAAACACGAAGAGCTTGAAAGGGGTAAATTCGAACTCGAAGATAACTTAAAGAAAAAATTTGCTGGAGGATATAGAGTTAATTTAAAGAATACGGAACTGATTAAAATTTATAATGACTATTAGAGACAAGGGGATGGCAGACTGTTTGAAAAATATGACATTTTAGCTTAATATAAATCCATAAACTGGTCTTAAAAACGTAAATTAGGTTTTACAACTTCACAAAGTATAAAACGAAAATCGAATAAGAAAATATGAAATTATGAAGACCCAAAATCTCCCAATTATGATATAAATACGATTTAAAGATTTAGAAGAATCTTTAATGATAAGAAAAATGTTTCCTAAAGATACTAATGAAAGCCTAAAAGCTATAGAAGAATTAGTTGAGTTGTATCTAATACTAATTATAAAAAATTATGGGTTAAAATATTAGATTTTTATTTAAGTCTTAGACAGTTAGAAGAAATTTTGTTATCTTAAACATAATAGAGGAATATAAAATGAAAAAAATTACATTTGAAGAAAGGGTAAAAATAGTTTATTTAAATAACATGCTTGATAAATCATTAAAATTAATTCACCTTGGTATTAAAGAATTAGAAAATGTTAAAAGTATAAATAATCAAGATTATTATTTTGTATTTTTATATTTATCTATAGGATTCGAACTTTTAATGAAAATCATGATATCTTTTAAAAGTTACAAGGATAATAAATCTTTTCCAACGGAGGAAGAGCTGAGAAGAATGAGTCATGATTTAGACAAACTGAGAAAAGGTATTATTAAGAATTATGATAAAATTCCAGAGGGTATTTTAGAAAAATATCGGGAGATAGAAAATGATAAAAAATTTATTTCAAAAGACTATATGCTGATTAAATTAATCAAACTTATTGCTCAATTTGCTATAAATGGTCGTTATTTTGAGTTAAATTTTATTACCAAAAAAGAAATATTTGAAAAAACAAATGGTGGTAAAAGAGGAATAAATTATTCCAATGCTCCAATAGTTAAAATGAATATATTAGTGCATAATTATATAATTAAGGATCATCCATTTTCAGCAGATGAAATTAATTTTGATGGTGCTGATAATCTGTGGGTAGAAGCAAATGAAAAGTATATAATTCCGCCTTTAAAAAAATTTATTGGTATTTTAACTCGTCAATTTGTTTTCGGAATTTTGGGAAATGAAGCTGTCAATTGCAGATCTATTAATACTATTAGGAGATATGCTTATTTAAAAGATTACAAAGTTGAAGATAAAGATTTGGAAAGGTAAAAAACATTATCTAAAGATAGAGACATAGAAAATAGGTAATGTCATTGTTTAAAAATTACTCAAGAAAATTAAATAAGGAAAAAAACATGCGGAAATTTACAGATTCACAAAAATCTAGCTGTCAGAAAAAAGTAGAAATTAAATTACTATCTCGAGAATTTTGTATTTACTCAAATCCAACAATACTTTTGTCGAAATTTAAAGGTGGCAAAAGAGCAGAAGCAGCTCAATGGTCGTTAGAAGTACAGAAAATGCACAGAGGAATTGTGGAAAGTGTTAGAGCTCTAGGAAATTTTATGAATCAAACAGCACAGAATAAAAAGCTATATTTAGAAAATCAAGAAATTACAATTTCGGATGAGAAGAGATATTGGACAATGATTTATTTAATAGATAATTCTATACTCAGAATCTATGCCTGTTTAGATAAAATTGCCCAAATGTGTAGATGTTACTTTGAGTATTCCGAGAACGGAGGAGAACTAGAAGTAATACGAAAATGTGGATGCAAAGAAATAATGACCGAAAAAAATTGTAATTTTGGTGCGTTACTGAATTATTTAGCTAGAGAAAATAAAAAAAGTCAAACTATAATTGAAGCTCTTAAAAAGCTTAACAGCGATAAAAGCATTCAAACTTTGAGAGAGTATAGAAACGCTTTCACCCATAAGAAAAACTTTCTGGATCAAACAGTTGGTTTAGATCCAACAGTCAAGGCAACTTATAAAGACGATGGAACAGTTTCAACCGTTTTTAACTTTGGTGAATACTTACCTTCAATTAATTGGTTTCGGGTCGCTATTGTAAATGCCAATAATACGCTTGTTGAGTGTACCGAACAGGTAGGTAGTATTATCTTTCCAAGGGACTTCAAGCAGATTCTTTAAAGCAAAATTCTCTAATATAGGAACTAATAGGGACGGAGACTTATTTATTTTACCCTTGTTGTGTAGTGTAAACTTTATATAAATATTTTTCAGGATAGGGTATATATTTAGAAAAAAACTTTTGCTATACTTAATTGAGATGAAAAGAGGGTTAATTGCCTAAAGAATTTTATAAAGGAGAAATATTATATGAATGATACGGTAATTCAAGTCATAGATTTTCGTAAGGTTTACGGTGATTTTGTTGCCGTGGATGGTATCAGTTTTGAAGTGCACCGAGGTGAAATATTTGGTCTTTTAGGGCCTAATGGAGCGGGAAAAACGAGTACGCTGGAGAGTTTGGAGGGACTACGTATCCCTGATGGCGGTTCATTGCGAATTATGGATGTTGACCCTGCTTACCAGTCGAGAAAACTGCATAACCTGATTGGTGTACAATTACAGACTTCAGGTTTGCCGGATAGCATTACTCTTGATGAAGCGATGAAGTTTTTCTGTTCTTATCATGCTGTGCTGCCACGCTATGATTTACTGGACCGTTTTGGTCTTAAAGAGAAAAGGAGAGAACAGTATTATCAGTTATCCGCCGGCCAACAGAGACGTCTGGGGCTTGCTCTGGCGGTTGCCCACAAACCTCCTGTAGTATTTTTGGATGAACCTACTGCCGGTCTTGATGTTGCCTCACGTATCGAATTACATAATCTAATGCGTGAACTGCAATCTTCCGGAACTACAATCATCCTCGCTACGCATGATATGGCAGAAGCGAACGAAATGGCAAACCGACTGGCAATTTTACTGCGCGGTAAAATTGCGACTACCGGTACCCCGCTGGAGCTAACCGCCACCGGAGCGGGTTTTACCAAGGTCTCTGTTCGTACAAAAGGTGATAGCCTTTCTGACCCTGAACTAAAATTTCCGGCAGTGAGTAAGCGTATATCCAAAGAAGAGTATGTTATTTACTATAGCACTGATATCGGGCCTACTGTTTCAGCTATTATAACCCACATAAAAACCCGGGAAGATTTGCTGGTCGATTTGCGTGTAGAACGACCTTCTCTGGAAGATCGCTTTTTGGAAATTACAACCACGGGAGGTATCCAATGAACGCTTTTATTAATCACTTTTTATTCGAGTTTCGTACCGGGATTCGAAATAAGACCTTGCTGTTAATGAACTATCTTTTCCCCCTGGGCTTTTATGCAATGATGGGTCTGATTATGGTTGGTATCAATCCTCTTTTTCGAGAGACAATGATCCCTGCCATGTCTATTTTTGCTGTCCTTGCTGCGACAATACTAGGATTGCCCGACCCATTAGTAACGGCCCGTGAGGCTGGTATTTTTCGCAACTATAAGATTAATGGTGTGCCGGCTTTATCGATTCTGGTCATTCCCGCAATAACTACTATCATACATTCTTCAGTAGTAACTATGATCATTGTCACTACAGCTCCCTTATTCTTTAATGCACCATTGCCTGTCAATTGGCTTTATTTTATCGTGACATTCATGGTGACTGCTTGTGCCTGTGCCGGATTAAGTGTGCTGATTGGAGTGATTTCCTCCAGTTCGCGTATGACAGTGTTGTGGTCGCAGTTGGTTTTTATCCCTTCGATGATTTTGGGTGGCATGATGGTGCCATTCAGCATGTTACCGGGAGCAATAGGTAAAATCGCTCTTCTCTTACCGGCTACCCATGCTATGAACGCTTTTCGAGGACTGGCTCAAAATCTGACTGCCGATTTTAATCCAATAGGGTCACTTATTATCCTGTTGGCGAGCGGAGTGTTGGCATTTGGATTGGCAATCTATCTATTTAACTGGGATAGACGCAATGCAGCTCAGCCCGGACATCCTCTCATGGCATTATTGATTTTACTGCCGTATGTCATTGGAATATTTATCTTATCGTAACCCAAAAAAAGAAAAGGAGATAAGTAATTTTATTTGCATTACCAGATCTTTTAGTTTTTTGTTACGAATAAAAGTTCAGGCCTCACAAATTCACATTTCTACATTATAGATTTTGTGAACTCGTGAAGCCTGAGCCCGGGAATTTACGCAAAAAAGAAGTGTTTTTAAATGTTGAGAGCCATCTCCTCTTTTCCTTTTTTATTTTTTATTAAAATATTTTTTTACTTTTGCGATAATTTGTGGTTCAGTCAACTTATCACTTGCTTCAATGCCGGAAATATTATTTATAAGAATATTATTTTTTTCTATCCTTTTCTTTAATTCAATTTTTGCTTCACCCGGACCAAAAATAAAAATATGTTTTGCTTCTTTAAGTACGTCAATGATATGTTGAAAATAGATTTTAAGATATTTACGATAACGAGAATCCATTTTACTTTCTATAGTATTACCTTGCAGGTTAGAAGGACTAATAGGTTGTGAGTCGTCTTTTAGTCGAAAGTGTCCTTCGATATCTGATTCTACATGAATAACCTGGTGGCTTCCATCTATTAAGCTAACAATAATAGCCTTTTCATGGTCAACCCATAAGCCATATAACTTTTCCATTTTCATTCCTCCTAATATATAATAAAGAAATTATTTATATTATGAACTCAGAAAATGTTCAGAAATAAAATATGACAGGGGAGGTTGTTAATACTCTGCAGTTAGGTAACCACTTTTATATAATTATACCACTAAAAGAGGTACTTAATTGTAAATTTGGACAACAAATGATAGTTAAAAGATGGAGACTTACTTCGAAAGAGTCCGAAAAGATAAAAAATAAGGTTCTCCATCCATATATAAAACAGTTTTTTGGGAATGATATTTAATTTGGGTAGCTCTGAGAAAATATTTTTCTTTAATAAGTTCAAAGATTTAAAAAGACAAAAAATATCGCTAGTGTAGTGCGTCATAAATAACTTGACATTTAAAAGGATATAGGTTATGCTTATTTCAAATGAACATATCAGAACGTATTATTTTAGATCCCCAAGAACAGGCAACCATC
>Ga0307428_1001682_pt1 | contig 10862 bp, 12 predicted proteins | sample SalMarWE160240MG_FD_202161 | JGI IMG/M metagenome (GOLD analysis project Ga0307428, IMG submission 202161) | Salt marsh sediment microbial communities from the Plum Island Ecosystem LTER, Massachusetts, United States - WE1603-240 | ecosystem: Environmental > Aquatic > Marine > Intertidal zone >...
CCCACCGGGCCGCTTTCTTTGGGGAAAGCTGGACTGAAGGATAGGCGTGATTGGGGGCAGTAAATGCCCATACAGTTAGGGCCGATAATCCTGATTCCCTTCCTGCGGGCGACTTCCGCCAGTTCAGATTCCAGCTTTATTCTCTGTTCCTCACCGGTCTCACTAAAGCCCGCTGTACAGAAGTGAATTGCTCGTACACCTTTTTCGGCACATTCTTCCACAAGCTTGGGAGCAATCTGGGCGTTAACCAGGCCGATTACGTAGTCGATGTTGCCGGGGACATCTTTGAGACTGGTGTAAACCTTATGACCTTTGATCTCCCCTCCCTTGGGATTAACGAGATAGAGGGGGCGGTCGAATTCAATTTCGATAAGGCCTTCCAGGAAAGTGCGCGTCCAGTGCCAAGTCGTGGCAGTTGTGATGCCAACAAGGGCGATCGAATTAGGGTGGAAGAGAAAGTCCAAGTTATGCTGAGGCGTGTTCTTCTTACTCATTACTCAGTAATACTTCGTTAGCTCAGGTGGATAGTGAGGCAGCTTCATGGTAAGGAAGCTGCATGGCTATAATGGCCTGTGACCGATAACTCTTAATATCAACCTTTTTGAGATTGCCATGCTACTTGGTGTTGTATGGGCGAAGATGCATGGCTACCTCCGCCGAAGTATAGCAAAGAGTTTATGGATTGTAAATGCTCTGTACTCGTTCATATGATTAGTGACACTTCTTTTTGTATCATTGCGAGGAACGAGATTACTCGCTTACGCTTCGGAACAGGCTCTGCGATCTTGTGGAGCTGCTGGGGATACAGATTGCCACGCCCCAACAAGTCGGGGCTCGCAATGACACAGGAGATTACTACCCAACGTTACAAACATATAAAGTGTCACCCATCTATCTGAACTAGATCAGAGGCATGTGAAAGGAATTTTTCTGGACTATTAGTTGGAAGGTAATATTATTCCCTATGGTGGGCGGTAGAGGACTTGAACCTCTGACCTCCTGTGTGTAAGACACTCTTGTTAAAAGGCGGAGGCCGCTTGCCTCTTTTCTGAGTGAGGTTCTAGCAACCAGAAACTGAAGAAACTAAGTTCCCTGTTTAGCTATCTGTCAGGCGTAACAGTCTAGGGTAACATTGTGACGGACTGTGACTCACTAACCAGAACAGGCTCCTGTTACCACTTTATTCATATCAATGACTTCCATCATTGGCTCAAATATTACATCTCTAGCCAATGTCCTTCCAAGAGCCATAACAGTAATCAGACCTGATCAGCTTTTTCTTTCAGCGATTCCCTTTTCTCCAAGATGATTTTGGTCGCCATTCTGGCTACTTCTCCCACAAGCGTTGAACATTTGTCCACCATGCCCGCCTTATAAGCTGCTTCCATCTCTTTCGGGTCGTAGAGATTGAAGAATCTGCCAACAAACTTGGTCTGGATGTCAGCACATCGGCAGGTGCCATATTTTTCAATGAACTGGTCATGCAGTTTTTTCGACAGCATGAGAGCAGGTACCTGTTTCATCATATCGCCGGAGTCTTTACCCTCTCTGCCGAAGAGATAACTTATTGCCATAACACCCCCGGAAAGTGCTCCGCAATGCCCATCTCCTGTTAAGCCTACTCCATCAGCAAACCCAGTGGCGGCTTTGAAAACATCATCGTTTTCAATGCCAAGTGCCTCGAAAATTCCAGCAATTGTGCATTGCGGGCAGCCGCTACTTTGCATCTCGTGCCGCTTGCCACTTTCGAATGCCTTGTTTAATACATTTTCATCAATTTCTCTCATTAGCCTGCTCCTTTAAAATATATTTAAGCCCATTCCCCCCTTGTGTTTCATAATAGTCTCTATGTCAAGGATTCTAACATTTTATTTCCAGATCGTTACTATGCCAAGTTTTTGTTTAACGAGATGAGTTATTGTTATTTGAGCCTTATAAGCTGGCCTAAACTGTGACCTTTTCCAGTCTCGATGGTGGGCGGTAGAGGACTTGAACCTCTGCCCTCCTGTGTGTAAGACAGGCGCTCTCACCACTGAGCTAACCGCCCATGGCACGCCTGGCGGGATTTGAACCCGCGACCTCAGCCTCCGCAGGGCTGCGCTCTATCCAGCTGAGCTACAGGCGTATATACACCCCATTTAATCAGGGACCCCACACAAATGGTGCCGAAGGAGGGATTTGAACCCTCACGCCCTTAAGGGCACTACGCCCTGAACGTAGCGCGTCTGCCATTCCGCCACTTCGGCATCTAATCCTCTGTCTAAAATTCTCTCTTTCCCAGGGAAACAAAAATAACTGCCAATAACCCCAATAGATTGACGGGAATAAGGGCACAAATAGCCCCGGCCAAGGACAGGCCAAATTTTTTCCTTCTTATGGCCGAGAAGCCACCTGCTATGGCTATTATACCCAGGACAAGAAGAAGTCCTCCCACAATAATCGACCAGATTGGGAAGTCAGCCATACTACAGGCACCTCCGAAGCGTGGAAGGCATGGAAGAAGCCATAGCCCGAGCGGCGTCCTGAGGCATACTAAAGCCACCATTACCCCTCCACCAATTACCTCAAATGCGCCAACTATGATGCTTAAGACTCCGCCAGCGCTAAGTAACCCGCCCCTGTCATTACCATTATATGCCATTTTCTTTTCCTTCTCATTTTATGGTGGGCAGTACTGGACTTGAACCAGTGACCTCTTGCGTGTGAAGCAAGCGCTCTTACCACTGAGCTAACCGCCCATACCTTCAAACCTATTATTTATATAAGATATATCAACTTTACCATACACGCAAGAGGCATCGCAATTAAATTAACCCCGATAGATTTGATTTTAGATTTGACCGTGTTCCCACGAAATCGGACTCTCCCTTTGCATCAAAATGCCCTCAAGGGCACCTCAGAGCCCCTACAAGCCTTATCAATCGCTCTGTCAATCTTCTTAACTAATCCATTCCGAAAACCTCGTTTTTCCTCATTCCCTGGGCTAAATGATCGTGGAGTAGCGCTTATCACGTCACCTTCTTAAAAATACATCGTGGCCGAGGTGTGCGAAACACGGTTTGAGGTACTTCACCGCAAGATTGTTGATTACTAATGTTGAGCCGTCCTCCCTGACGGCGTCAGTGGGAGCGTGGCTTTGGTGCCAAATAGATTATAATAACTGCCAGCAAAGTTATTATAATGCCGCTTAGAAAGGCCAAAGAATAACTTCCAGTGGTGTCAAATATCCACCCGCCATAGACTGGACCTATCATTAAACCCAACGTATTCACCATTCCCGAAGCTCCGTAGATAGCGGCGAAATGGTTTCTACCGAAGTAATCAGTGAGGAGCCCCGGTAGTATTGGCGTCAGACCACCCATGCCAACGCCTATTAGAGAAGAATAGATATACAGCATGGTCAAATTGGTAGTTTTTAGGAGAATGGCGAAAGCTACTACCTGCAGGCTGGCCGCCATCATCATTACGTATCTCTTGTCCATGATGTCGCCGAGCTTGCCAAACCCCAGACGGCCGGGGATGCTGAAGGCACAAAGCAGCCCTACAGCCCCAGCAGCTGCTACTCTGTCTATTCCTATGTCCACAGCAAACGCTACTTGATGAGTCAGCCCTATCAAATAGGCCCAGAGCCACAGCATTGCGCCTATGGATATTAACCAGAATGACTTTTGTCTTAGTGCCTGCCCGATGGTAGCATCTCCCGCCTCCAATCCTTTCCGTTGTGCTCGCTCAGGCGCGACCTTTCGCCCCCCCGGTGTCCGCATGATAATAACGCTTATGGGAATGCCAACCAATATCACTATTCCAGCCATGAAGGCAAAAGCAGTCTGCCAATCATACCTGGAGATGAGCCATCCAGCAAGCGGGGCCATAACTACTCCACCCACTCCCATCCCGGTTGTAGCTATACCTAAAGCTGTGCTTTTGCCGCGGTCAAACCAAGTCTCAACAGCTGTCATAGTAGGAACTGCCTCTATGCCCGCCATACCTGCTGACAGGACGAGGCCATAATAGAGATAGAATTGCCAGGGCTCAGTAACAGTTGTGAGCAGTAGGAAGCCGAGTCCAGCTATGAGAGTCCCGCACACCATTACTGGTCGCAAGCCAACCTTATGAATCAACCCCCCAACAAGTAAACCCATCGCACCAATGACAAAAGTCCCTACTGTCAGCGCAAGGGCTACCTGTGTCCGTGCCCATCCCATCTCCCTCACCATTACGTCAAAGAACACAGGAAAGGCATAAAAATGTGTTCCCATTGAACAAAATAGTAGAAGAAATGCTCCACCTACTACCCACCAGCCATAGTATATTTTCTTCATATACCTGCCTGTCGGACATGCGAACTCAAAGAGGATTGATAAGGAATGATAAGGTGTTACCTGAGTCGCTCCAGATCGGCACGCTGAAGGAGCTTCACTCTTTCCTTAACTTCTCTGATAGTGTCTTTAGCTATGGCTTCAGCTCTATCTGCTCCATCGGCAAGCACTTGAGCGACATAACCGGGCTTGGAGGCTAAACTGGCCCGCCTTTCCCGGAAAGGCTTCAGATTCGAATTGATGCTCTCGGCCAATGTCTTCTTGCAGTCCACACACCCAATGCGAGCGCTACGGCACTCCGAAGCAATTTCCTCTACGCGGGACTGGGTGAAAAAATTGTGGAGGCGAAAAACATTACACGCTTCAGGGTGCCCGGGGTCCGAGCGGTACCTGCGTGCCGGGTCTGTAAAGGCGGTCATCACTCGCTCCGAGATTTCCTCTGGAGAAGCAGCTATTTCAATATGGTTATTATAGCTTTTGCTCATCTTCTGAACCCCATCCAGACCCAGAACCAAAGGAACGTTGGTAAGCTTCGCCTGTGGCTCAGGAAATACAGACCCGAAAAGGGAGTTGAACCGACGAACTATCTCACGAGCCAATTCCAGATGAGGAAGCTGGTCTTCGCCCACAGGAACAACCTCTCCCTTATAAAGGGCAATATCGGCAGTCATGAGAACAGGATAACCCACCAGCCCATAATTGACGTTATGTGGCTGCATCTTAACCGTCTCCTTAAATGTCGGAACACGTAACAACCAGCTTAAAGGAGTCACCATGCCGAACAAAGTATGGAGCTCCACCACTTGAGGAACATGAGACTGAACGAAGATAATGCTTTTCTGTGGGTCAATGCCGGCCGCCAGCCAGTCAAGCACCATCTCGTAAATATCTTCCCGAAGGGATTCTGTGTTTTCCAGAGTTGTGAGAGCATGAATATCCACCACGCAGTAGACGCAGTCATATTCATCCTGAAGGGCAACGTAATTCAGTACTGCTCCCAGGTAGTTACCGATATGCTGTCGGCCTGTGGGGCGCGCGCCAGAGAAAACTCGTTTTCGCATTTGTTTGTGGCAAAGTTTAGCACATAGAACAAACGAGTAACAAGGCTAAAGCAAACTAGCTGAGATTGCTACTTGAGCAAGCTAGCCTAGCCGGGTTACAAAGGGATATTTGGTAGCCCATACCGGATAAAAGGCAAAACTTCTGAGAAGACTTTCGCTTCAGCCTATTTCACAAGCCAGATATCGAAGTTAGACCCTGTCCAATACCCGAAGGCTCCTGTTGACTTTTCAATATAATTAGAGTACTTTTCTCATCATTCCTGTGAGACAACTGTTCAAGCTCATAGACTAGATGAGCTCGAAGAAATCCCGGTGCGCGGCAGGAAAGCTGGTGGAGGGACTGAGTAAGACGACGAGGTTGGAACAATTCTTCACAGCTCTTCATGGCTACAGTGGTACCTGTAGGTTTGTATGGAGGTGATGCTAAATGGCTGAAATAAAGGTGGATTGCAAAGGTGAAACTTGCCCTGTTCCTTTAGTTGAGACTCGCAAGGCTTTGAGGAAAGCAAAAGAGGGCGATATTGTGGAGGTCATTGGAACACATCCTGCTTCCAGGAAAGAGATACCGATGGCGGTAAAGGCTTTAGGACTGGAGCTCATTGGTGTGCAGGAGGAAGGTGGGGTGTGGAAAATAAAAATACGTAAGTAGGAGGAAGAAAAGACTATGGCTGGCAAAGTTACTATAATAGTTCATAGCGGCGACATGGATAAGGTATATAGCGCCTTTATTGTAGCCAATGGGGCCCTTGCCATGGGGATGGAAGCATCACTTTTCTTCACCTTCTGGGGTCTCCAGCGCCTCAAGAAAGGTGAGCTGGAAAAGGGGCCTCTATCTAAAATGAACATGCTGGGCCTTGGTAAATGGATGGTGAAGCGGAGGATGAAGAAAGCCGGGGCGGCGTCTCTGGAGAGGTTGCTACAGGACTTCCACGAGCTTGGAGGGAAGATACTCGCCTGCGACATGACAATGCAGATAATGGGAATAAAGAAAGAAGACCTCCGTGATGATTTGATATCGGATTACTGTGCAGTTGGTACCTACATAGATGAGGCTAAGGAATCAACAATAACCCTCTTTATATGACTGGGGAGGAAATGGCAGGCAAACTTATTTACCTGGACAACGCAGCGGCTACCCGTTTGGATGAGCGGGTGCTGGAGGCGATGAGACCGTATTTCTTTGATACATACGCGGTTGCCACCTCAGAGTTTGGCTATTCTCAGGGAATAGAAGCTCGAGAGACGTTAGACGAAGCCAGAGAGGCTCTGGCCAATGCTTTAGGTGCTGCCCCCGAAGAGTTTATTTTCACTTCGGGAAGCACCGAGTCCTCTAACATTGCCCTCAAAGGAGTGGCACTGGCCCTCAGTAAGAAGAAAGGCAAACACATAATTGTATCAAAGATCGAGGATTTCCCTGTGCTTCACAGCGCACAAGCGCTGGAAAAACAGGGCTTTCAGGTGACCTATCTGGATGTGGATGGGGAGGGCTTTGTGGACCTTAACCGCCTCAGAGATTCCATAACCAATGAGACCATTCTGGTTTCCATCCAGCATGCCAACCAGGAAATAGGTACCATCCAGGATATCGAAGCTGTCGGTCGTATCTGCCGTGAAAAAGAGGTACTTTTCCACACTGATGCTACTCATACCTTTACGCGGGTCCCCCTGGACATGAAGAAGATGGCTGTGGACCTGGTCACTGTATCGGCACACACCATCCACGGCCCCAAGGGCACAGGAGGCCTGTGCATCCGCCAAGGAACACAAATATCCAAGTGGGTGGACGGCGGATTTCAGGAATTCAATCTCCGGGCGGGGCTGGAAAATATACCTGGGGCGGTGGGATTTGCCAAAGCGGTGGAACTGGTCACCCCCGAAGAGACCAAGCGCCTGCAAGAAATGCGTGATCACCTTATTGACCGCATGCTTGCCGAGATACCACACAGCACCCTGAATGGCCCTCGCCGTAAGAGGCTCCCACACAATGCCAATATCACCTTCCACTTTGTGGAGGGCGAGTCCATGACCCTGCATCTCGATATGCGTGGTTTTGCCGTGAGCACTGGCTCCGCCTGTTTCAGCCGCTCTCTGGAGGCCAGCCACGTTATCTCTGGGATAGGCGGCGACCACGAAAGGGCACACGGGTCAATACGCTTTACCCTGGGGCGTTATAACACCATGGAAGATGTGGATGCTGTGGTCCGGGCATTAGCTGAGATAGTGGAAGAACTGAGAAGCATCAGTCCCTTGGGAAAAAACGAAGAAAAGGAGGAGGCTTAGAGATGAAATTTCCATATACCGACATAGTACTGGAACACTTTCGACACCCGCGCAACGTGGGTAAGATTGAGAATCCTGATGGCAAGGCAACCGAAGGCAGCCCAGCCTGTGGGGACATGGTTGCTGTCTACATAAAGGTTGACCCCAAGACGAATACTATCGCGGACGTCAAGTTTGAGTCTTACGGATGTGCTTCCAACATAGCTACCGGCTCTATAATTACGGAGCTAGCTAAGGGAAAGACATTGGATGAAGCAAAGAACATTACCTGGAAAGAAGCTTCAGAAGCTCTGGGAGGTCTTCCCAAAATTAAAGCCCATTGTTCGGTGCTCGCTGTAGAAGGCTTACGCTCGGCTATACAAAACTATGAAGAGCGCCACGGCCTGGTCAAAGAAAAGAAGCCGACCACGGTAGAGGTAGTTCGTCAGCGCCTCAGGAAAGTCATAAACCCTCTGACTGGGTTAAACGTGGTGCGCACAAACTTGGTGCAAGATATTAAGGTAAAGGACGGAATTGTCCGGGTGCTCGTTGATTTACCTCGAGATCACCAGTTTGCTCACAACATAAAGGACGAAATACTAGAGAAGATAGAGCCCCTATGGGACGTCAAAGAGGTAGTGGTCGAATTCACAGAATAGCATATCGGCTAAAAGAGGTATTTGGTAGCGCATACCGGATTCGAACCGGTGATCTCCTCCTCAAAACCAAAAAATAAGCATAGAAAAACGCCGCTGCATTGCCAACCCGGGTTCGATTTCCAGCACACGCCCACTAAGACGACATAGAAATTCAGCCTTCGATGAATTCTCTGATATAGGAATTAACCAGTCCCGGCTTTTCATGAATGATCCAGTGCGAGCCCTCGGGAATGCGCTTGATGGTCAGGTCTGGTACGTATTTTTCCAGACCTTCCAGATTTCCTGTAAGCAGCCATTTGTCTTTCTCTCCCCAGATAACCAGCGTCTGCACCGCGACCGTGAACAAGGAAGGGTCTGCGGACAAGTCATCGTCGCTTTCACCTGTAAAAGAGCCGAGATGGGCGGCTCGATAATAGTTTAAGCCACCGGTGAGCGCTCCAGGCTGCGACCAGGCTGCAATATATGCTTTCCTCTCTTCTTCTGTGAAATAGCCTTGTTTCATACCGTCCTCTAAAAGGCTACTGACAAGTATTGCATAGTTGTTTCTTGCCAGTATGTCCTCAGCCTCAGGAGTCCGATACACCAGAATATACTGACTGGCTTTCCGTTGCGCCGGATTATCACGGAGCTCGCGCATAAAGGTAATAGGATGTACAGCATTTATTATTATGAGCTTATCCAGATATTCAGGATGACGTATTGCGAACGGCCAAGCCACGCCACCACCCCAATCATGAGCCACGAGGATGAACTTCTTATACCCAAGGTGTTCGGCAAGGGCACGAATATCATTGATGAGATACTTCATTCGATATTGCTCGACTTCCGCAGGTTTCGATGATAAGTTGTAGCCACGCATGTCTGGAGCTACAGCCTGGTAATCTCGTCCGAATTCAGCAAGCTGATTTTTCCACTCGTACCAGAACTCAGGAAAACCGTGGAGGAACATTATCAATTTCCCATTGCCCGCCGTTACATAGTGGAGGCGTATGTTATTGACATCAGCATATTTATGTTCGAACATATTTTTTCTTAGCGGCATGGTATCCTCCTTAATCACACATTATACTCAAATCGATACCACAGTGAATTCAGATCCATTATCAGAGCGAATTTGTGTGGTACTCCCCTTGCCAGTACCTCTGGATGAAGATAGGACTTCCTCAAAAGAAGTCCTATATATCAACATAATTGGTAGCGCATACCGGATTTGAACCGGTGATCTCCTCCTTGAGAGGGAGGTGTCCTAGGCCTCTAGACGAATGCGCCACATTGGCTGGGCACTCGGGACACATATCAAACTTCCTAAGACCAGACTTGCCACAAGATTATGCCAGCTACTTAGGAAGTCGGGCTCCTTATCGCCGCAGCCGTAACTATTATACAACAGAAATACAACGGGCACTACAGGGCGTAGATTCGTTTACGGGAACTTTTTGGGACAATCCCTGTGTGGCTTCATAGTTGAAACCGCGTGCATTTTGTTATAGCCTGAACTTTTCCTTGAAATACGTATGCTTCACATCTTTGGCTTTTGCTTTTGCCCATGATTCCAAGCCCATTTTCTTTATTAAACACAGATTAAAAACTTTGGTATTGTGAGGCACTTCGGATGCTCTGTCGGCATACGGGTGAAGAGCGTCACATGGAAAGTCAGAACACTGATAACAAAAGTCAAGGTTTCTTTTCGTGATGCACCTGTAAACATTACAGGGTTCAGTCCAGTTAAGAAAATCAGGTTTCCCTGCCTCTTCACGACACCCTTTACATACCGCCTGCTCAAATGGGATGCCCATGTTCTTGGAAATTTTGGCTCTCAGCTCCTCGTTCTCATTCGCTAGGTACATTAAACAGTTAAAACAATCTAATCCGCAGGGTGCCGTCATCCATTCATAGTTCATGATTGTGCCTCCTTGTCATTTCTATTTTTTACACCAATTAGAAGATAGTTTGAGGTGATTTTATTACCTTTCATGGCTGGGGATCCAGGATTCGAACCTGGCCTAACTGATCCAGAGTCAGTCGTCCTACCGCTAGACTAATCCCCAGCAGGTTAATATTATAGCTGTTCCTCTCATCTGGAGCAATAGCACGACGTCTGAGAGCATCTAGTAATGTCATTCTGAGGAGTCCAAATTCGTTTGGACGACGAAGAATCTAAGAGATTCTTCGCGGAGTTTACCCTGAGTGGAGATCGTCGATGTCTGACGGATTTATCGTCGCTTAGCTACGAAACCGTCAAAGTTGGGTTTAAAGAAAATCCCCAAAAACAGCCACACGCTGCCAACCAATAAGTCGGAGCACAGTTAGCGCTTGGTATATTGTGGTGCCTTGCGAGCTCGCTTGAGTCCGTATTTTTTACGTTCCTTGATTCTAGCGTCCCGAGTAAGCAAGCCTTCTTTACGTAATATGGGCTTAAATAGCTCGTTTTCTTTAGCAAGAGCTCGAGCAATCCCATGGCGAATGGCTCCAGCCTGACCACTGAGGCCACCGCCATTCACTTTTACCATGACACAAAATTTGCCCATAGTATTGGTAGCCTGCAAAGGATGTTCAATCATACG
>Ga0307428_1001685_pt1 | contig 10857 bp, 10 predicted proteins | sample SalMarWE160240MG_FD_202161 | JGI IMG/M metagenome (GOLD analysis project Ga0307428, IMG submission 202161) | Salt marsh sediment microbial communities from the Plum Island Ecosystem LTER, Massachusetts, United States - WE1603-240 | ecosystem: Environmental > Aquatic > Marine > Intertidal zone >...
TCCCCTGCCGGGCCGCCACAGGCCAGATCGCTATGACCTCTTTTGTCTTGTGCAGCAGGTCGATCCCCTGGGCGCAGTCTCCTGCCGCGTACAGGTCATCGACGTTTGTTCTCATATGCCGATCGACGAGGATGCCCCTGTCTGTTTCTACAGGGGTCCCTCTCGCCAGTTCCAGGTTCGGCCTTACGCCGACCGCCATGATGAGAAGCGAGGTATCCAGCGCTGCATTGCCGTTTCTGAGAATGATCCCGGTGAGCCTCCCCTTTTTTGCCTCAACGCCCCGGATGGTGTCTTGCTTTATCACCGTACAGCCCTCCTGGGCCAGCCTCTGTTCCAGGATGGCAGATGCGTCTGTGTCGAAGGTGTTTGCCAGGATCCTGTCGGCAAGCTCGATAACCGTGGGCTTCAATCCTCTTTCCATAAGCCCTTCCACGACCTTAAGGCCGATCAGGCCGCCCCCGAGCACGACCGCCTCTTTGATCTCATTGCGCTCTATGTAATCAGCGAGAGCTTTTGCTTCTTTTACCTTAAGGAAACCGAAGACGCCCTCTACCATACTATCAAGCCCTTTGATGGGAGGGATGATCGGTGCTCCTCCTACCGACAGGAGGCACCTGTTGTAGGAGAGGCAGGCGCCGTCGTCCAGGACAACCTGTTTTTTTGAAACATTGAGATCTAGCGCCCTCTTACCCAGGATGAGATTCACCCCGTGCCTTTCATAGAAGTCCCTGGCTACGAAGGGGAGCTTGTCTTCGGCGATCCTGCCCCCGAGGTAGTAGGAAAGCAGGGGCCTGGAGTAGTTGAAGGACTCCTCGTCTGATACCACAGTGATCTCATTTACTGCATCCACGCCCCGTATCGCATCGATACAGTTGACCGCAGCAACTGAGTTGCCGATTATAAGGTACCCAATCTTACTCATTGATGTCTACCAATCTGATTGCCCCGTTCGGGCAGTGGGCCACGCAGGCGGGATATTCCGCCTCCACGCAGAGATCGCACTTGGATGCCACCACGCCCTGTTCGAGGTCCGGCTTTATCACGCCGAAGGGGCAGACCATGATGCACATCCAGCATCCCACGCATCGATCCTTGTTGTGGAGCACGGATGACGTGCCCCCATCGAAATACATGGCGCCGGTAAGGCATGCCTCCACACAGGGCGGTTCGTCGCAGTGCCGGCACTGGAGGGCAAAGGAGGTGTAGCCCTGATCCTCGAACACGATTGATGAAACAGGCCTCGGGTATTCGCCCTTATAGGCCTTGAGGATATTCTTGGAGCTGGAGTGCTGGGTGATGCAGTACACCTCACAGAGCCTGCACCCTATGCAGTATTCCTCGTTTATGACAATCCTCTTTTTCACCATGCCTCACCTGCGTGTTTCAGGCCTAAAAGCCGCAGCTCTATCTCGTTGAGGCCTACTGCCCGAAGCTGATCCCGGTTCCCCCTCAAGGATTCTATGGCGTTGATGCCCATGCCCCCCAGCATATCCTTTATCTCCAAGGACCACCCTCTGAGCAGGTTCACCAGCCGTTCTCTCCCGATCTCCGGGTTGAGTCTTCTGGTGAGGTAGGGGTCCTGGGTGGCTATGCCCCAATTGCATTTCCCGGTGTAGCATTTCTGGCACAGGCGGCAGCCCAAAGCCAGCAGGGCTGCCGTGCCGATATACACGGCATCAGCGCCCAGAGCTATGGCTTTTATCACGTCTGCGCTCGACCTGAATCCCCCTGCTGCAATAAGGCTTGCCCGGTGCCGTATCCCCTCCTCCCTCAATCTCTGATCTACCGCGGCTACGGCAAGCTCTATGGGGATCCCGACGTTGTCCCTGATCACGGTGGGCGCCGCCCCGGTTCCGCCCCTCACACCGTCGATGGCCACAAAATCTGCACCTGCCCTGACGATTCCGGACACGATAGGGGCCACATTGTGAACCGCGGCAACCTTCACCCCCACAGGTTTTGTGTACCCTACGGCCTCCTTGAGGGCGAAGATGAGCTGCTTGAGGTCCTCGATAGAGTAGATGTCGTGGTGGGGGGCAGGAGAGATGGCATCCGTTCCCACGGGGATCATCCGTGTCCGGGAAACCTCCTCGGGCACCTTTTCACCGGGGAGATGTCCCCCTATGCCGGGCTTTGCCCCCTGTCCGATCTTTATCTCTATGGCCCCTGCTGCCTCGAGATACTCCCGGTGGACCCCGAACCTTCCTGAGGCTACCTGAACGATCGCCCGATGTGCGTAAGGGTAGAGGTCTCTGTGCAGGCCTCCCTCACCGGTGTTCCAGTAGGTTCCCGATGCACAGGCAGCAGCCGCCAGCGACCTGCACGCATTGAGCGATATAGAGCCGAAGCTCATGGCCGAAAACATGATGGGCGTCTCCAGTTCCAGTTGCGGCCCGATTTCCGTTCTGAGTGCATGCCTGCGCTCCCCCTCGATCTCCAGTGTCTCGCATTCGATCCGTTCGGGCTTGGATCCTATGAAGGTCTTAAGCTCCATAGGCTCCCGCAGGGGATCTATGGACGGGTTGGTCACCTGTGAGGCATTGAGTGAGATGTGGTCGAAGTAATCCCTCCATCCCCTGTCGCTCCCCATCCCGGTGAGGGGCACGCCGCCGGTATCAGCCTGGCGGGTGATGTTGTCTATAGCGAGCCGGCTCCAGTGGTAATTCTCCTTCAGATCCGATGGGTTCCTGGTAATGCTTATCGCGCCCGTCGGGCAGATGGATTCGCAGAAGTGGCAGCCCACGCATTTGGCGCTGTCTGAATAGACTATATCCCTGTCAGCGTCATAGCTGTGGACGTCAAAGGCGCAGACCCTACAGCACACCTGACAGCTGATGCATATATCGCTGTTCCTCTGTACCGAAAACTCCGGTATCCTCTTCGGCTTTGCCATTTCCTAATCTCCCCACCGTGGGTTCTCCAGCCTTGGGCATCCATACGGCATCAAGGTCTCTGCAGGCCGCCCGTATTGCCGCCTCCTCAGAGGACAGAAACAAGGTGTCCCCTTTTCTGGCTGCAACCAGGGGCCTAAGCTTTACCCTATCGTTTAATCCCACCATATACTGTGAAGTTGCTGCCACAACTGAAAAGGGACCGTTCACCAGGGCAGATCCGTATATGATCCGCAAGGATCTCAACAAGGCCTTTTCCTCCTGATCCTCGCACCGCTCGATCTGGCTCCAGAAGGGCGGGGCCAGGATTTTTCCGGCCAGCTCAAAGGGAATGCCGTGACGTCGAACGAGCAGATCAAAGAGATATGCCATAACCTCCGTATCCGTAAAGAGGCAGCAGTAATAGCCGAAGTTCTCCAGGTATCTCCTGTTTATCCCGTAAGAAGATATCTCACCGTTGTGTACCACGGACCAGTCCAGAATGCCGAACGGATGAGCCCCTCCCCACCAGCTCGGGCTGTTCGTAGGAAAGCGGTTATGGGCTGTCCAGGTATACCCGGCATAGCCGGGGATCTGGTAGAACTCCGCTATCTCATCGGGATTGCCGACCCCCTTGAAAACCCCCATGTTCTTGCCCGAGGAGAAGACAAAGGCGCCTTCGATGGAACGGTTGATCTCCATCACGCAGCCAAGGATCATATCGTGCTCTTTGCCGGCGCCGGGCTCATAATCGGTTGTAAGGAAATACCGGTACAGGGCCGGAATGGGGGGCCGGAGGGTTGTGACATTTTTTGTGGGGATAGGCTCGTGATGGACAACCGTAAACCGGTCCTTCAGATACTGCTCGGTCTCTCCCTTTGCTGCTTGATTATGGTACATAAGGTGAAAGCACCAGCAATCCTTCAGCTCCGGGTATATCCCATAGCCGGCATAACCGGACCCAAGGCCGTTGCCCCTCTCCATCATGTTGCAGATGCCGACAACCACATCCTCTCCTGAGAAGGCATCCCCCTTCTCGTTCATGATGCCGATGATGCCGCACCCGCTTATATCCTTTTCCGTTCTCATTTCTAAAGACCTCAAAATGTCTCGTTTAAACCGTATCAAGACATAAAAATACGGAAAAAGAGGGCTTTCCAGCCGCTCCTTTCCCGTCCCTTGGCGCCATCGCTTCTTCGGAAAAATCAGCTTTGATCTTTCCTGGGAACCATAATAACCCGCTCTATCTCTCCGGTTCGATTCCTGGTAACCAAACAACCGGGGCAGAACGAATATCAGAAACTATTTCAGCTATTCTCAACTGTGACGTCTACGATGTTCTCCCTGGCAACAATGAACTCCCGGCTTTCCTTCTTAACCCAGACATGCATCAACCCAAGCACCTGGTATTCCCCGTTCTCGAGCTTTGTTGTGTCCCACGAGACTGCATAGTTGTCTTTTTTTTCAGCTGACTCGCCGATCTTTATCCAGGTGTCTGTCCCCTTTTTCCTGCAATTTGTACCTCTCTTCGCTCCTCATCGCCGAATAATTCGAACCCGGGCATGATCGATCTTTATGCCTCGCTTTTTCTTGTTGCGTATAAGGCCCGGCTTTTTACCGGACTTCGTCAGGGATCTCGGTATCGTAAGTATGCATATAGGGAAAGAGAAATGCTTGGTAATAGCGGGCGCAATACACTATGCCGTTATCAAGTGCTATCCCTTCATACGGGGATTTCAGCGCCCCACCGCATACTGAGCATACCGGCGTTGCCAAGGACGGGAGGTCATGCCCTCTTTCCCCTCTGCCTCTTTTTTCCGTTGCCATCGTGTGCCTCCCCTTGCATACATCAGAAAATCAGAAAGTGTCCCCATATGAAATTGCAGTGACTACTCGAAAAATTCACCTTATTCCGTACTGATGATCTTTCCTGTCATTGCGAGGAGCGGAGCGACGCGGCAATCTCACTGCGATACTGAAGATTGCTTCATTTTGCCTCGCAATAACAGGATTCGCGCCTATTGATACGTTACAAAATGCAATCAATGTACCAGTGCTGGGAGATCGAAGTTTTATACATATTTTCTTTGGAATTTCGGTTTATTAGCAAAACCGGCTGCCAGAAGGTGTGCATGCGGCTCCCAATAAAAACAACAACACTGTCAGATAAAGAAGGGAATAATTACAAAAATGTAAAAAATGGTGCACAACCACTGTGATTCAGACACTACATCTCTATCTTGATGAACGCCGTCTCTATTTCACCGCAGAGGACGCTGAGAGAAGTCTCTTTTCACGTGCCGTTGACCCCAGTTAAATATGCTATCGCATGTAACGGGGCAGGGAGGACGGCACGTGAAAAGAATCCCAGCCCTACGGCGCCAATAGCAGCAAAGTATAAACCTCTCTACACTCTCATTGTTTACTCTTACCATGGAACGATTCCTTTTTGCCTTCCGCCCCCTGCCCGCCATCAGTTGCGCTTCAGGCGCTGGCAGGCGGGTCGGCTTTGCCTTCAGGCGAGGCGGGCGGGTCTCAGCGGAAGGCAAAAAACTATCTTTGCGTTCTTTGCGGCTCTGCGGTGAATAGGTCTTGCAGCTGTTCCCAGTATTCCAGTGTCTGAATTGCAAGCACAACCAGAAAGTCGTTGACTGCATAGCCGATAAGCGTCATACTTTTAGTATGAAAACTGCTATTTCACTTCCAAAAGATGTGTTCGAAAAAGCGGAGCGCCTTGCGATAAGGGCGGGGAAGTCCCGAAGCCAAATCTATTCCGAGGCTTTACGCGAATATGTAGCGCGACATTCACCGGATGAGATAACTGAAGCACTGGACCGTATCATAGAGGAAAATGGGCAGCCGGAGGAAAGGTTTGTCACGGTGGCTTCTAAGAAAACATTAGCGCTGGTAGAGTGGTGATCTCCCAGGGAGAAATCTGGTGGGCTGATCTTCCGGACCCTGCAGGTTCAGGGCCGGGTTTCCGGCGGCCAGCGCTGGTTATACAGGGCGACCCGTTCAACCGAAGCAAGACCGCGACTGTCCTATGCCTACCGCTCACCAGCAACCTGAAATGGGCCGATGCTCCAGGAAACGTGTTTCTTGAAGCTCGTCTTACCAGCCTAACGAAAGACTCTGTTGCGAATGTTTCGCAAGTAGTTGCTGCGGACAAATCATTGCTCACCGAGCGCGTCGGCAAGCTCTCTCGCGAAAAGACCGATCTTGTCTTGACCGGCATCGACATTGTGCTAGACAGGTGAAAATGCGGGAGGGAATCCTCAACTGACGGCCTACCTCTGACGGTTATCCGTAGCATGAGGAGAAATGTTTCATCTATTCTCGTTAGGCGAATGGGAAATCATAATGGACACGATCCATGCTATGTATTACGATGTAAAACATGAAAACTGCCATACTCACAATTCGATTGGACGAAGATCTGAACAAGCTGCTGGATGATGCCGCTAATAAATCAGGGCGAAACCGCAGTGACATAGTCCGAGAGGCTTTAAAGCGTCAATTAAGGCTCAGCTGGTTTGAGGCTATTAGAAAACGTATCATGCCGCTCGCCGAGGCCCGTGGTTTCTTGACAGGAGAGGATCTTTTTTCGAAAGTTTCATGAGGGTTTTCTTGGACACGAATGGTATTTGGCACCCAACAATATTGAACTGATATAGTATCTCGTAAGTTGTTTTGGAATCCCCGTCCCGGTTTGCTTAGTCTTTGGATTAGCCAACCTTTGAACCCCTGAACCTTTACATCGTGAAATTTTTACCCCGTTGAACTCAAGGACCGTTCAGCTGGGGCACGATAGTGCCTGCGGAGCTTGCCCCGTGAAACCTATCTTCGTCTTTTGTTTAACTGGGGCGTATTTCACTGGGGTTGAACCCTGAACCTACAATACCCGTATCTCTATCGTATATCCCATTTAAATATTCAATTTGCTTTCTCATGTCTATTCTGGTACTAGAGAGGTGATTTCTTTCTCCTTCTTACCAACACTTAAAAAAGGCTATGAGCGATCAGCTATGAGCTCTTCGGCCTTGAGCTCGGGGCCGAGAGGCTTTCAGCTTTCTATTTCCTTATGTCTTTACCAATCTGCAACCTTCACTAAGACGAATATTTCCCCTTTCTCGGGGATGACTCACATACAAGCATTGTAAAAAGAATAATCCCATCTGTTTCTAAAGAGAATGAAAGAGGAGGGCTTGTTCACTGATGAAGGCGATCATTAGTAAGGGAGAGCTCATCACCCACCGAAAACATCTTCTAATCGCAAAACCCTCAAAAAAACTGGCTGAAACAGCCCAGGTAACCGTGAGCGCCGCAGAACAACTATCGGTGACCGGCCCCGGGAGAAGCTTCTCAATTGCATAGGGAAGGAAATAAGCTAATGAATGAAAGGGCGTCCGTCAAACCTCAAACACGCTGAGAGACATTTGATGACAAAGAAAATCAAATCCCAGATTCCGCTCCCTGTCGAATCCTTGATCCATACGGTTCGCGGGCACAAGGTCATACTGGACAGTGACCTGGCGGAAATCTACGGGGTAGAATTGAGGCGTCTAAACGAACAGGTCAAGCGAAATGCGGACCGGTTTCCGGATGATTTTGTGTTTCGGCTTACCCCGGACGAATGGGAGAAAGTTGGACGTTTAAGATCGCAAAATGCGACCTTAAAACGTGGACAGCATAGAAAGCATCCTCCCTATGTGTTTACTGAGTACGGGGCTCTTATGGCGGCGAACATTCTCAAGAGCAAGACGGCGGTTTCAATGAGCATTTATGTAGTTCGTGCCTTTATACGAATGCGAGAGGAACTCACATCGCGTCGCGAGCTTGAGGAACGTCTTGATCAGATTGAGAAAATCCTGCTCGTTCACGATACCCAGTTGAAAGAGCTGTTTGAGAAAATCCGCCCGCTTCTCCTGCCTTTACCTGAAAAGCCAAGGAAGAAGATTTACCCCGTTAAAACTATATCACCGCCATCAACGAGACTACATTATGAGAATGAAGCGACAACTTCGGAACTACCTCATGTTGTTCATGTCATTTAACTGGGGTCGGATTTGAAGTTAAAGAGCCCAAGGCTCGGTATGGTAAAAAAGGTAAAAAGGAACAGTGAAAACAGGGTACCCGAAGCACGATAACTATCCCATGCCGATACGGGAGTGGTCGGAAGATGACCGGTCGCGGGAGAAGCTGCTCAAATATGGGGAGCATACCTTGAGCAATGCCGAGCTTCTGGCCATCATTATCAGAACGGGCGCACCGAGTAAAAGCGCTGTTGGAATTAAGAAGACAATAAGTCAACGAATTCAAGGACGTCCCCCAAAAACATTGTTTCCTTGACATATTAACAAGATAAGCGTACGTTAATATCATTATTATTCAGCCCTTCAAGGAGGGTATTTTGATCTACTGTTCCAAAAAAAGGTTTTCAAAAAGCTCCATCAGCTCAGTGTTGGTGGAGCTTTTTTATTTCTATTCTGCAGAATGTCACTTGGTGTTAATCAAGAAAAAAGAACATGAGTCAAACGAAGATTTGACCCCCTGACGTGAAATTCACAACAGTGACAGCGAATCGTATTTCACTGGGGATCTGTCAGCTTAATACTGCTTTCACTTTTGAGCTATGAGCTATACGCTAACAATAGTGGAGCTTTTTTACGTCTATTTTTGTGGAGACCAACGGGAAATCCCGTGACGCCACTTGGTTCCACAGATTCGCTTCGCGAACGGTAGGAGTTAGTGGCATGATGTCCCGGCCATAATCCCGAACACAAAAAATCGGGGCGGGACTAAAGCCATGGCTTTCTGCAGTCGGGGTAAATGACACGTGGCGTTAAGCAAGCGAAATAGAACATGGGTTAAACGGAGTACTGACCCGTTGATAAAAAATGAAATATTTTAATGGGAGTGATTAATATGGCAGAAAATCCCGGCATTGAAAAAGTTGAAGATCTCTTAAAATATGTTGGTAATGGTTCCTATGTAATTCCCTATTTTCAAAGGGGTTTCGAATGGGAAGCAACTATGGTTTGCGACCTTATTGAATCTATATTACAAAATTATTATACAGGCATTATCCTTTTATGGGATTTAAATACGGAAGATGCGAAAAGTGAAAAATGGGACCCGGTATGGGGTGCAAAATTAAAAAACACTCCACAAAAAGCGATTTTAGACGGTCAGCAAAGATTATCATCCCTATATTACGCTATGTATAATCCCAATCAAAAATTTCCACACCGAAAATCCTATTATTTATTCCTATTAAACTTAACCAAAGCTTTAAATGAAGAGTATGATGATGCTGTTACTTACAAATATTATGCAACACATCAATCCTGGGGAACTCTATTAAAAGACAAGGATGATTGGTTGAAAACAGGGATAATTCCACTTTCAATATTATCTGCTGAAGATTCGAATAAACCAAAGCAAAGATATATAGATTCAACAGAATTTAATGAATGGTTGAATAGATATCTTGATCAAAATAGACATATATTACCTGAAGATACAAATACATTAAAGATATTCCAGGTGCTAAATGGGATTTTGAACTATCCTTTTGTTTTCTATCCCCTAAGTAACAAGAGAGAACTGCCAGATATCTGCAATATTTTTGCTCGAGTTAATGCAAAAGGTATGAGGCTATCGACTTTTGATTTGATGAATGCATTTCTTTATCCTAAAGGAGTGGAGTTAAGAAAAGATCTTTGGGAAAGTTTGGACAATGAGACGTTAAAAAATATTGATAACAACATGAATGAATATTTGCTTAAACTTATATCGCTCAACAAGCAAAATTACTGCTCTTCAAAGTACATACATAACTTGATTCCCAACGTCAAAGCAGTGAAGAAGGACGAATTTGGGAAAAAGTATGATGTCGTTTTAATGAAAAGTGGAAAAGAGTTCAAAGAATCGTGGAACAATGCCTGTAAATATGCCGAGCAAGCAAGAAAAATAATCATGAACACTGGAGCAGCAGATTTTGGTGCTATAAAGACAGATTTTATTCCTAATACAACAATAGTTCCGGTATTAGGGGCAATATTGTGGGAGTGTGATGGAAATGCTGATAGTGTTGAATTTAAGAAAAATTTAACGAAATGGTATTGGTCGGCAGTATTTTCAGAGGATTACAGTGGGTCTTCTGATAGTGTGATGGCGAAGGACTTTAGAGATTGGAAAGAATGGCTCAATAATAAGACAGCAATTGATAGAATAAATAGAATAAATGAGGATTTCGTCAATGAAATAGACTTTAAAAGTGTTAAGAAGGGATCAGCGAGATACAATGCTGTGCTCAGCAATCCTGCATTAAACGATGCAAGAGATTTTCATAAAGAACAAATTATCGGAACAGGGGATTACGCAAATGATAAGATTAATGACCATCATATTTTTCCAAAACAAGTCAAGGGGTTGGATCCGGAGAAAAGCAAAACTTTCAAGGATATCAGAGATTTTGTTGTAAATAGGACGTTACTTTTGGACGAAACAAATAATGAAATTAAAAACAAGAAACCTTCTCAATATATTTCTGAAATGATCAAGAAGTACGGAGACGAAACCAAGGTAAAAGAAATTTTGAAAAAACACTTTATATCTGAAAAAGCCTACGAGTATATGAAAGAAGATGATTTTGATAATTTTGTGATCAAGAGAGAGTGTGCGATAAAAGAGCATCTAATATCAACGCTGGGCATATAAAGAAGCGGGGTAACCTATGAACATAATGAGCTTATTAAGGAGGGAACTCCATGGCTCGTCTTGAAGATCTCAAGGAAGGATCCTCAGTAAAAGGCATCCGACCGGATGGTCCTGTAACAATTATCAAAGTCAAGTGGCACGGTGACTCTGTTGTAGAGCTAACATACAAGGATTCATCTGGGAAGCCTGGGAATGAACTACTTTATAGAGACAAGGAGCCAACCCTTGAGATCATCCAACCTGGCCAATCTTGGAGCTTTAATGC